>JABLTS010052035.1_pt1 | contig 11298 bp, 10 predicted proteins | sample 7160081 | NCBI WGS metagenome assembly JABLTS01 (sample SAMN14651231, study PRJNA627086) | human gut metagenome | isolation source: feces | host: Homo sapiens
GAGCAATTCTATGAAAAATCAAGCTATTTTTTCATATCAGCTTAACAGATTCTATTTTTTTATTTCCATCAGTAAATTAATATATTATACAATTATATCATATTATTCTATAATTTCCCATTATTTAAGTGTTAATTATTTATAAACACTGTTATTAACTCTATTTAATAGGCAATAATTAATAATAACTATATTTTTTATTGGAGAAATTTAATGAAAAAACGTAAACTATTTATTTTAAATTTAATTCTAGTTTTTATTATTTGTTCTCTTAATTATTTTCAACTATACTCAAACTCATCCTTAAATAATGAAATGATTATTCATTATATAGATGTTGGCCAAGGTGATTGTATATTAATTCAAGTTAACGAAAAAAATTTATTAATTGACTCTGGTTCATCTAGCAACCGAAATGAATTATTGAATTATTTAACTAAATTAAAGATAAAAAAATTTGATTACATTATTGCCACACATCCTCATGAAGATCATATAGGTAATATGGATACAATTATAAAAAGATTCGATGTTGATAAATTTTATTCTCCTAAAGTAACTCATCCCTCTATCTGCTTCGAAAATATGGTAAATGCATTAATAGATAAATCTCTAAAAATTAATATTTTAGCAAAAGATGCAAGTAAGATAAACCTTGGTGAAAATACTAACGTAGAGATATTTTCACCATTGAAAAATATGATTAGTGATAATTATAATGATTATTCTTCAGTTATTAAATTAACGTTTCACAATAATTCTTTCTTATTTACAGGAGATGCTGAAGTTTACACTGAAAATCAACTTCTCTCTGATAATATAGATTTAAAATCTGATATAATTAAAATAGGTCATCATGGTTCTAAAACTTCTACCTCTTATAATTTTTTACATGAAGTTAATCCATCCTTTGCAATAATTTCTGTAGGTGAAAATAATACATATGACCACCCTAGCATGGATACCCTATTAAATCTTGAACTAATGAATATACAAACTTATAGAACAGATTTAAATGGTACAATAATAGTTACTTCAAATGGTAATACTATATCTATAGACTCATTAAAAGACTAATTTCTCCTATAAATGATAGATGCTCCTAATTTCTTAGGAGCATCTATCATTTAAGGATTATTTCCTTAAATCAATAATATAAAATTATATTCTTAATTTATAATATATTTTCTTCTGGAGAACTTTCTTCTTTCTCTTCTATATTGTCATCAATATCTTGATTTTCAATTACTTTTTCTACAGTTTTATCATCTTTTAATTCAAATATTTCTTCATCACTATGTTCTTCATTATATATATCATTTTCATCTAATTTTATATCAACATTTTCCTCTTTTATATTAATATTTTCTTCATCTTCACTTTCAACATTAATATATTTTTTCCAATTAACAAATATTTTATATAAATTAACTACATCTTGTTCATTATACTGTAATATAGTTTCAATTTTTTCTTTAGGCATTCTTTCAATATATTCTTTATCTTTAAGAACCTTATGAAAAGTTTTAGCTAAATTTGACCCGCTTATTACATCGCCTTCTCTATAAATTTCAAATATTTTTTCTAATTTTTTTAATCCAATTGATGTGTTCATATCTTTTTCGTATTCTTTTTGAATATCAACTGATTTAAATTCCTTGTCAAAATCAAAATAAATATTATATTTATTAAATAAGTATTTTATTACTGTAAAATCATTATTTCCAGAAAATGTAACTATAGTTTTTTTACCTGCTTTTTTCATACGTATAAAATATCTCTTTGCAAGCAATAAAATTTCTACAACTTCATTTTTATTTTCAATCATATATTGAGTTACATAAATTTTATTATCTGCTTTATTGTATACACATGCTCCAAAGACTCCTATACATTTTGGTTTTTTATATACGTAATGTTCTAAATCAAAATAAATACTTTCTTCTGGCTTACAACTTCCCTCCTTACATTCCAACATTCTTTCAAGTCTATATTCTTCTACATCCACAATATTCTCTCGAATAATCACACAATATCACTCTTTCCTCGATAAATTTTATCTCCTGTATTAATTTTTTTACTATTGCTTATATCTTTTTATTATATCATGTTATTACTGTAGTGAATACTATTTGAGCTTCATACTTTTTTCAAAATTTACTGGAAATTATTTTTATCATCCCCTTATGCTTGACCCACTATACATTTTTTGTTATTATAAATGTATAAAAAACGTGAGAATGATTTTCAATTTGAGGTGAATTTTATGTGCATTTGTGATTTAAAACTTGGAGAAAAAGCAACAATCCATGCTATAAGTGGAAATGATAAACTTTCTAAGAGGCTTTCAGCTTTAGGATTAATTCAAGGAACAGAAATTGAATTAAAAAGAGTTGCTCCATTAGGCGATCCACTAATTGTAAATTTGAGAGGATTTGATTTAGCAATCCGTAAAAAAGATGCTAAAAATATATTATTAACAGCTTAAGTATAAAGGGAGATGACAAAATGAAGAATATAGCTTTACTTGGTAATCCTAATGTAGGCAAAACTACGTTATTCAATAGTTTAACTGGTTCTAATCAAAGAGTTGGAAACTGGGCTGGTGTTACTGTTGATAAAAAAGAAGGATTCTTTGGAGATTTTGCTATAGTAGACTTACCTGGTATATATGCTATGGATACCTACTCTAATGAAGAAAAAATATCAAAAGAATTTCTAGAAAATGAAAAAGTTGACTTAATTTTAAACATTATTGATGCTTCTAACATTGATAGAAATTTATATTTAACTATGCAGTTAAAACAATTTAAAAAACCTATTGTTTTAGCAGTTAACATGATTGACGTAGCAGAGAAAAAAGGTATAAACATAGATTATAAAAAACTTGGAGAATTATTAAATGTTATTGTAGTTCCTATTCAAGCTTCAAAAGAAATGGGAATAGATGATATTAAGACAGCTCTAAGTACTATTGATTACAAAAAAATTGATACTCTTAACTATTCTTTTTCAGATGAAAAAGAAACTTATGATTACATAGAAAGCATATTAAGTAAATGCACAAAAAAATCTAATACTTCTAAGAAGCCTATTAAAGAAAAGTTAGATAATATTATGTTAAATCCATGGCTTGCTTATCCTATATTCTTTGCAATAATGGCATTAACATTTCAAGTTACATTTGCTTGGATTGGACAACCTCTTTCAGATTTACTTGATTCATTATTAAATGATTCATTAGTTCCAATAATAGAAGGCTTAATTAATACTACTTCCCCTTGGTTTCAATCACTTATCATTGATGGTATAATTGGTGGAGTTGGTGGAATATTAGTTCTTTTACCTATTATTTTATCTTTATTTGCATGTATAACAGTATTAGAAGATAGTGGATATATGGCAAGAGTTGCATTTATAATGGATAAGATTATGAGAAAAATGGGGTTATCAGGCAAAGCATTTATCCCTATGATTGTTGGCTTTGGATGTTCTGTTCCTGCAATTATGACAGCAAGAACATTGGAAAGCGAAAAAGATAGAAAATTAACAGCATTATTAATACCACTTATGAGCTGTAATGCAAGATTACCTGTTTATAGTATATTTGCAGCCGTATTTTTCCCTAAATACGTTGGATTAGTAGTTGCTTCACTATACTTCTTAGGTATTGTTTTAGCATTCATACTTGGTGTTATTTTTAAACATACAATATTTAAAAATGAAGAAGAACCTCTACTTATTGAATTGCCAGAATATAAATTACCATCACTAAAGAATTTACTTAATCAACTTTATGAAAAGAGTAAAAGCTTTATAATAAAAGCTGGTACATTAATATTTGCAATGAGCATAGTTTTATGGTTCTTATCAAACTTTAATTTTACTGGAATGACAGATGTTAATAATAGCATATTGTCTTCAATTGGAGGATTTATTGCTCCAATATTTAAACCACTTGGCTTTGGTAACTGGCAAGCATCAGTGTCACTATTAACAGGTTTAATTGCTAAAGAGACAGTTGTTTCTTCTATGGGTGTAATATTTGGAGGAAATCTTCAAACACTTCTTCCTCTTCATTTTACAGCACTTTCAGCTTTATCATTTATGGTATTTGTATTACTTTACACACCATGTATAACAGTTGTTGGTACTATGAAAAAGGAATTTGGCACTAAGATGACATTATTCTCTGTAGCTTATCAATTAATTTTGGCTTGGATAGTTTCATTCTTAGTATTTAATATCGGTTCATTATTTTTTTAAACTGATTCTATAAAGAAGGTGAATTTATTTGGAAATAATAATAACTGCAATTTTAGTTATTGCTTCTGGATATATAATTTTTAAAAATATAAAAAAATCATCTAAAGGTAATTGTAACTGCGGAAGCTGTTCATCAAATTGCTCTAGTTGTAAAAAGTAAGAGTAGCGAGAATTCTCGCTACTCTTCTTTTTTTGTATTTTTACATTTCTCTTTTTTAACATTCATCTTTTTATGATCATAATCAGTTAATTCATCTATAATATCTTTATTTTTGTCTAAAAGTTTTCCATAATATATTTTTATTGTTGCAGCTGTAGGTGATGCTAAAAGCATTCCTAATGGCCCAAAGAATCCTCCACCTATAACTACTGAATATATAATCCAAAAAGGTCTAACCCCAACCTTATCTCCTATAAGTTTAGGATCTAAATACCAACCATCAAACATTTGCAATCCAAATAAAGTCAAAAAAACAATTATCCCTTTAGCTGGTGATACAAATACATTTATTAAAAACCCTATAATTTCTCCTACAAATGGTCCAAAATAAGGAATCATATTTGTTATCCCCACTAATATTGCTAATAAAATAGCATACTCAGATTTCACTATATTTAATAACACAAATGCCATAATTCCAATTATTAATGAATCAATTGCTTTTATTCCTATGTATGTACCTATCATTGAATTATACGTTTTAATGAACTCAACTATCTTTTCACTTTTTTCTTTTTTTATTACTAAATATAAAACTCTTTTACACTCAAATAATAATCGTTCTTTATCTATCAATATGTAAATTGCTACTAACAATCCAATAATAAATTTAACAATCACCGATGAAAATGTTACCATTTTCAATAATGATCCTTCAATAGCAGTCATTACAAGATTTCCTGCTTTATCAATATACATATCTATATTCACTTTTATACCAGCTGTATTTATAAACTTACTTACATCATCCTTTTCAAGTATATTATTAATAAAATCTTCTATTGATGATATATAACTAGGCACATTACTACCTATTTCTTTTATATTTTCTATTAAACCTGGTATACCATATACAGCCAATAAAATTATTGAACCCAATAATATTGCATACGTTAAAGTTATAGAAATGTTTCTACTTAATTTTACTCTTTTCTCGAAAAAACTGACTATTGGACTTAATATATAAGCAATAATTATCCCATAAACAAATACCATTGAAAGTGAAATAAATTTCCTTATAATATCAATAAGCATACCTATATTATCAATTAACTTAAATGCAAAAATTCCAACTATAATAGTAATTAATACAGCTATTATTAAACTCTTATATTTATTATTTTTAAAAATCAATTACTTTCTCTCCTCCTTTTTCCTTTAATAATATTATTATGTTAATTATATCAAATATACCATTATTTAAATATTGATATTTATAAAAAAAACAACCTTTATTCATCATTTAGGTTCTTTCTCAAATTTAAAACACTAATCAATATATATTCCTAGTAATCTTAATGCATTTTTTATTACTATATTCGTAGCTTTAATTAATTGTAATTTAGGTTTAATAAGTTTCTCATTCTCCAAGTCAAATATAGAATTTGAAATTTCATTAACTGAATCTGTTATCTTAATTATATATCTACTTATTATTGCTGGTTCTAATTCATCAGTAGCTGTTTGTATAAAATATTCATATACATCTAACAACTTTACTAATTCTAATCCTTCTTTAAAATTCAATTTGCTATAATTACAGTTACAATTTAAATTCTCAAACTTTAACAACATACTTTTTAATTTAATATATGAATATATAATATATGCACCCGTTTTATATTCAGTTGAAAATATTTTATTAAAATCTATTATTTTATTTCCTATTCTATAATCACTTAAATAAGTAAATACTAGTGCACTTTGTAATATAGCTTTTAATAATCCTTTATCTTTTTTTAATTCTATATGATTTTCCATTATTTCGTTACAACTATTACTTAGTAACTCATTAAAATTTAAATATTTTTCATTCTTAATAAATGTATCACTTTTAGCAAATTTAACAAGCCCAAGTTTTACATGTTCACATTGTTTAACCCACTCATAATCTAATAATTCTAACACTTTAAATTTCTGATTTACATTCACTTTTTCCGAATTACTGGATATATATAAATATTTATAAAAGTTATATTTACTATTTATGTGCAATAAATCTGCTATCTTTAATACTTTTTTATCTATTTTATATTCATTACTCACTATATATGGAGGCATATTATAATTTTCAAGATTTACTACATAAGTTTCATTAAATTTTATTAATAAATTCTTTTTTCTTAATTTCGATATTAACTCATTATAATATAAATCCACTTCATAATTGAAAAAAGTATTTTCATAATCAAACTGAGTTAAAATTAATTTATCAACTTCACTCCAGATTTTACTTATATTATTAATATCTATTACCTTAAAACCTCTATTTCTAAATAAATTGCATAATGAATTGCCAACTACAATAGTAAAAGGATTACTTATATCAAAACATCCTGATTTTTTACAAAATAAGTGTTCAATACAAATAATTTTCCCTTCTCCCATACAACTGTATCCAAACGCTTCTCCTTGCTGTATAACACGCTCTAATGTATTCCTAATATAAATCCCTTTATTAAGAAAAAAATTCAGGTATGGTCCTAAATTCTCTATTTTTTCAAAGATATCATCTTTTATTTGTTTTTTTAATTCTTTAGCAATTAAGTTAGGAGGTTTTTTTAATATTTTACTTAAGTGAAAGCACGGTAATGAATAGTCTCCATTTTCATATTTTACTGGAACCTCCAACATACTTTCTATTTCTTCAATAGATAAATTAATATACTCATTTATTTTTTTTGCTATATATATCTTATAATCCATATTATCTTCTCCCATGTACATAATATTTTAGGTATTAAAAATATTTTTTGTCAACTCCCCTTTATTTTTATATAGTTTTTATATAAGATAGAATTATATAAAGTATTTTGATAGGAATGATTAAATATGATTAGAGTAGGTGTAATACACATAGGTTCTAATAAAATTAGATTGATATTAGCTGAAGTAGAAGAAATGGGCTATTTTAAAGTTATTGATGAATTGAAAACTCCATTTAAAATCTGTTATGAATTATCAAAGGAATGTATTTTATGCTCAGAAAAGTTAAATTATATATTATCTACAATAAAAACATATAAATCTCTTTGCGAAGCTTCTGGCGCAAAAGAAATTTTTGCAATAACAACTAGCTTCTTTCATGATTTAAAAGATAGTGAATCTATTGTTTCTATGATTAAACTAAATCTTAACTTAGATTTAAAAATACTATCACAAGAAGAAGAAATTAAATTCACTGTGTTAGCAGTAAATAGAAGCATGAAATTAAACAATTCACTTATTGTAGAAATAACTGGCACATCAACTAATTTAATTGATATCAAAGATGGTAAAATAAATAACTTTACTATTCTTCCTTTTGGTGGAATAAATTTAGCATATACTTTTAATATTAATGATAGAATTTTAAATACTAATTTAGATGTTTCATCTTCATATGTAAAAGATAAATTAGATGATATCTCTTGGCTAAATGATAATTATGAATCAATAATATTCCTAGGTGATTTAGCTAAAACCATAGTTAAAATGGATAAATTTAAAACTCATTATCCTTTAGAAATAATCAATAATTACGAAATTACTCCTGTAGGAATACATGAAATTTATAATACAATAAAATGCAAAGACTTAAAATTACGTAGAAAAATAGATGGAATTGATCTAGATATGGTTGATAGCATGTTTAGCTCTTTACTAATCCTAAATGAATTAGTAAAAAAGGTTTCACCTGAAGTTATTAGAATTTGTAATAATACTATAAGAGAAGGTATTCTTTATGATTATCTTTATAAAAATTATAATGTTATGGATGATATTTTAGATTATAGTATATATGGTATTTTAAATTCTCTAAATGCTAATATTCCTCATGCTGAACAAGTGTATTTTATATCTGCTCAATTGTTTGAAGAATTAAAACCTCTTCACAGATTAGATGATAAATATTTAAATATATTAAAAGCAGGTTCAATGCTTCATGATTGTGGTACTAGTATAAACTATCAAAATCATCATAAGCATTCATTTTATATAATTTTAAATTCCTTAATTAATGAGTTAACTCATAAAGAACATTTAATGAGTGCAGCCGTTGCAGCTTCGCATAGATTTAACGACTATCATTTACCTTTAGCTCAGTTTTCTTATTTAATTAACAAATTAGATATTGATATAATTAATAAATTAGGTGCTTTAGTTAAAATTGCTGAAGGTCTAGATAGAAGTTTAGTTGGTGTTGTTAAAAAGTTAAATGTTTATTATGATGATGAAAAAGTAATAATTACTGTATCATCGCCTTCTAACTTAGATGTTGAAATTCATCAAGCTTTGAGAGGAAAGAATTTCTTTAAAGAAATATATCATAGAGATTTATTTATAGAAAAAGAAAGGTGGCAAAATTAATTGCCACCTTTTTTATTACATTCCAAAAATTAATTTAGCTATAGTATAGAAAAAGTTATAAATTAAGTTAACTGGAATTGATAATATAGTTCCACCAGCAAAAATAATTAATATAAGTATTAAAAATTGATATTGATATATCTTATCTGAAACCTTATAAAATGTTTTTGGCCATATATCTCTAAATATTTCAAACCCAGCTAATCCTGGTAATGGTAATAAATTAAATACAAATAAACTTATGTTTATTGAAGTTATAAACTTTAACATATAAAATAATATAAAGAATATTGTTTCAGGTAATATACTTGATAAAAACTTTGATGTAAATACAAGTAAAATTATACCTATAAAACCTACGAATAAATTTGCTAAAGGTGCTGCAATAGAAACCTTTATAGCATCTTTATACCCCCTTTTATATGCACTAGGATTCGTATTTAATGGTTTAGTCCATCCGAATCCAGCTATTAAAATCATTATAAACCCTATTAAATCTATATGTGCTGCTGGATTTAAAGTTAATCTTCCTTGAAATCTAGGTGTTTTATCACCTAATTTATCTGCAACCAAAGCTTTTGCATATCCTTGTGCAGTAAAAGCTATTAATATAGCCGGAATTTTTAAAATAAGGTAAAGTAATTGCATTCTAAATGAGCTCATCTTTCCTCTCCTTTCATTTCTTTTAAAAACATTATATCACATATTATGGTACATAATATCTTATTTAAAATAATTTAATAAAATAAAAGCGATGAACTAAATTCATCGCTTTATCTTCTACTATTCAGCTGGTTTTACTTCATTTGGATTAGTTTCTTGTTCACCTATATTCTCACTTGGTTTTGTTTCTGGCTTTTGTTCTTCTGTTGGTGGTGGTGTTGTTGGAGGTGTTACTTCCTCTTTCTTTTCATCACTTACTGGTGGCGTTGTTGGTGTTCCCCCAGTACTTCCACCTTGATTACTATTATTAGATGCTGGTGGTTCAGTAACATCTACACTATTTTCTTCATAGTCTTCAGGATTTATATTATGTCTATCATTATAATCACTTTCTTCTGCTTTGTAATCTGACATTGCTTCATTAAAAGAATCATAATCATATGTTGATGAATCTGGTATTTTATTTTCAAAAACAAATTCTCTTAAGTATTTTGCATTTTGCTCCGTATCCATTAAAAATACCCAACCTAAATTTTTATATAATCTTCCATCTGCTAATTCTGGTATAGGTATTTGTAATTGTTCTATTTCTAAAGCCGGGAATTTATAAATAGTATAAGCCATATTTAATGCTTCTATTGGATCAATATTGGTTTTAATATAATCAAGCATGCTATTCATAATTCCTAAATACTTACTTGGTTTTGTTTCTTTTAACTTTTCTGCAACTTTTATTAAAACCTCTCTTTGTCTATCGGTTCTAGCATATTCATCTCCAACACCTTTTCTTATTCTTGCATATGATAGTGCTTGTTTACCATTTAAAATCTGTACTCCTGCTTCAGTTACTGGACAATCATTTCCACCAGTAGATTCTCCAATATATTTATTTAACTCCTCAAGCATATAATCTTCAACATCAAATTCTAATCCTCCCATTTGATCGATTATAGCTTCAAATCCCCAAAAGTTAATAATAATATATTTATCTAAATTTATTCCATATGTATTTCTAATAGTTTCTATTAGTAACTCTGGTCCACCATATGCTAAAGCTGCATTTAATTTTCCTTCGCCATGTCCAGGTATATTTACTAATGTATCTCTAAATAATGATGTTAATCTTATATTTTTATTGTTATTATCTAATGTTGCTATAATAATTGAATCCGCTCTTGCAGCTTCATCTAACGTTCTTGCATCTGTTCCAAGTAATAAAACATTTGTTATACCATCAACTTCTTGGTAGTCAATATCGCTTGTTATTTCTGATGGATTTAACCCTGAATATATTCTACTCCTTATATAAAGATATCCAGAAGCTAACATACCGATTATTAATGCAAAAACAACTACAGTCGATAATATTATTTTCTTTTTTGTAGACCATCTTTTTTTACTAGAACGCTTTTTTCTATTTTTATTTTGTTCATTCATAGCTGTGCCATCCCTTCGAAAATGTTTATTCATTTTTTTAAGTTAAATATTGCATTATTATTATTTTCTAAATGTAGTTTATACAACTTACATTATATAATTATAAAATAATAAATATAATAATACCACAATTTCTTTCAAAGTTTTATTAAATTTTTAGAGATTTAGAATTTTTTTTCAAAAAAGTGGTATATATTGCACATTAAAGTTGTATCTAGTCTTTTTTATTCTTTTTATATATTATTTTGTAGTTTATTACTTATATACCTTAATTATTTTAACATTATTCTACTTGTTTTGGATAAACTATTATTAAAGAAAATATTATTTATTGAATATTTTAAAATAAAAAAAGTTTAAAA
>JABLTS010046373.1_pt1 | contig 11292 bp, 9 predicted proteins | sample 7160081 | NCBI WGS metagenome assembly JABLTS01 (sample SAMN14651231, study PRJNA627086) | human gut metagenome | isolation source: feces | host: Homo sapiens
CGGACTGGCCGCCGCCGCGGCCGCCTACGACGCGGGCCTGCGGGATATCCTCATTCTGGAGCGCAGCGGCGAGCTGGGCGGCATCCTGAACCAGTGCATCCATGCCGGCTTCGGACTCCACACCTTCCATCAGGAGCTCACCGGCCCCGAGTACGCCCAGCGCTATATCGACGCCGTACACGAGCGGGGCATCCCCGCCTGGACGGACTGCATGGTGCTGGACATCACGCCGGACCGTGTGCTCACCGTCACCGGCCGCGCCGTAGGCTTGCAGCAGATCAAGGCGCAGGCGGTGGTGCTGGCCATGGGCTGCCGTGAGCGGCCCCGAGGCGCGCTGAACATCGCGGGCACCCGCCCCGCCGGCATCTGGGCGGCGGGCACCGCCCAGCGCATGGTGAACATGGAGGGCTATCTGCCCGGGCGGCAGGTGGTGATCCTCGGCTCCGGCGACATCGGCCTCATCATGGCCCGCCGCATGACGCTGGAGGGCGCGGAGGTCAAAGCCGTGGCGGAGGTCATGCCCTATTCCGGCGGTCTGAAGCGCAACATCGTCCAGTGTCTGGACGATTTCGATATCCCCCTGTATCTGTCCACCACCGTGGTGGAGATCCACGGGCAGGAGCATCTCACCGGCGTGACGCTGGCGCAGGTGGACGACAAGCGCCTGCCCATCCCGGGTACGGAGCGGTACATCCCCTGCGACACCCTGCTGCTCAGCGTGGGTCTGCTTCCGGAGAATGAGCTGACCCGTCAGGCCGGCGCGGCGCTGGACGCCGTCACCGGCGGCCCCGTGGTGGACGAAACGCTGGCCACCTCCCTGCCCGGCGTGTTCGCCTGCGGCAACGTGCTGCATGTCCACGATCTGGTGGACTTCGTCTCCCAGGAGGCGGCTGCCGCAGGCCGCAGCGCCGCCCGCTTCGTGCTGGAGGGCGCAGAGAGCGGCGACAGCATCCGGCTGGAGGGCAAAAACGGCGTGCGCTACACCGTGCCCCAATCCCTGCATCGGGGCGGCGGGCCGGTGACGGTGCGCTTCCGCGTGGGACAGCCCTACCGCAGCGCGGCGCTGTGCGCCTATGCGGGGGACACGCTGCTCAAACGCATCCCCAAGCGCATCCTGACCCCCGGCGAAATGGAGAGCTTTCCCATTGACCCCGCCGCCATCCCCGACGGCGCGGACACCGTCACATTTGTGGTAGAGGAGGCGCAATCATGAAGCAGGAGCTGATCTGCATCGGCTGCCCCATGGGCTGCCAGCTCACCGCCGAAGTAGAAAACGGCGTCGTGACCTCCGTCACCGGCAACACCTGTCCCCGCGGCGACGCCTACGCCCGCAGGGAGTGCGTTGCGCCGGTGCGCACCGTCACCGGTACCGTGGCCATCGAGGGCGCGGCCCTGCCGGTGCTGCCGGTCCGCACCAACGGCGAGATCCCCAAGGCACAGGTCTTTGACGTGGCCCGCGCCCTCCGCACCGTCAAGGTCCAGGCCCCCATCGCCATCGGCGACGTGGTACTGCAAAACGTCTGCGGCACCGGCATGGACGTGGTGGCCACCAAGAACATGGCGCGAACCTGACCCTCGCCGTATGAGCGCAAAAAAAGAGACGCAGGCTTTCAGCCTGCGTCTCTTTTTCGCTTGCGGATCTTGTATGAACAGGGCGAAAAAACGCCCATAAAAAGCAAAACGCCACGCACATGGCGTGGTGGTCATCCTTTGTGGGTGGGACGTTTACCGCTCGCTGACCTGCTGCCGGCAGTCGCCGAAGATCATATCGTCCAGATCGCCCATGATCCAGTTGTTCATCATAACACTATCACGCTCCTTTCTTCATTTGATTACACAGATAGTATATGCCGTTTTTATCCCCTTTGCAACCCCAATTTTATACATATCTCACAATTTATATTTGCTATTTTTTGATAGTTTGCACAATGGCACTTGCCGTCCATACCATATATAATGACTGCATACCATCGGTTGATAAGGTACGAACGTATTGGGGATATACTATGAGAGAGTTTCACGCCGGAACATTTGATATCGCCGTCATCGGCGCCGGACATGCCGGCATCGAGGCGGCGCTGGCGGCGGCGCGTCTGGGCATGCGCACCGTCTGCTTTACCATCGATCTGGACGCGGTAGGCAACATGCCCTGCAACCCCGCCATCGGCGGTACCGGCAAGGGTCATCTGGTGCGGGAGCTGGACGCTCTGGGCGGCGAGATGGCCCGTGCGGCGGACCGCGCCTGCATCCAGTACCGCATGCTCAACCGTGCCAAAGGCCCCGCAGTCTGGTCCCTGCGGGCTCAGGCGGACCGCCGGAAATATCAGCAGGTGATGAAGCACACACTGGAGCGGCAGGAGAACCTGACCCTGCGTCAGGCGGAGGTGACGGAGATCCGCTGCGAGGATGGCCGCGTGGCCGCCGTGGTGCTGCGCACCGGCGCGGTATTCACCGTCCGCGCCGCCATCCTCTGCACCGGCACGTACCTGACGGGCCGCACCATCGTGGGCGAGTGCATCGAGTCCTCCGGCCCCGACGGCATGCATGCCGCCAACGCCCTGACGGCCAGCCTGCTGGCACTGGGACTGCCCCTGCGCCGGTTCAAGACCGGCACGCCGCCGCGGGTGAACCGCCGCAGCATCGACTTTTCCAAAATGGAAATACAGGAGGGCGACCCCGCCCCCCTGCCCTTCAGCTTCACCACGGCCCAGCCGCCGGAGAACCGCGCCGTGTGCTACCTGACGTACACCAACGCCGAGACGCACCGCATCATCCGCGAAAATCTGGGCCGCAGCCCCATCTACTCCGGCGTCATCGAGGGCATCGGCCCCCGCTACTGCCCGTCCATCGAGACGAAGATCGTCCGCTTTGCGGACAAGCCCCGCCACCAGCTGTTCATCGAGCCCATGGGGCTGGACACCGAGGAGATGTACATCCAGGGGTTCTCCTCCTCCATGCCGGAGGAGGTGCAGCTTCAGATGCTCCACAGCGTGGCCGGACTGGAGCACGCGGAGATGATGCGCCCCGCCTACGCCATCGAGTACGATTGCATCGATCCACTGGCCCTGCGGCCCACGCTGGAGGTCAAGACCGTCTCCGGCCTGTACGGCGCGGGACAGTTCAACGGCTCCTCCGGCTATGAGGAGGCGGCGGCCCAGGGCTTCGTGGCCGGTGTCAACGCGGCCCTGGCCCTGAAGGGCCAGCCCCCCATGCTTCTCAAGCGCAGCGAGAGCTACATCGGCACCCTTATCGACGATCTGGTGACCAAGGGCACTCAGGAGCCGTACCGCATGATGACCTCCCGCTCCGAGTACCGGCTGGTACTGCGGCAGGACAACGCCGACCAGCGTCTGTGCCCCATTGGCCATCGCATCGGACTGGTGTCCGATGCGCGGCTTCAGGCCGTGGAGGAGAAGTACGCCGCCGTAGAGCGGGAGATCAGGCGCCTGACCCACACCGGCGTGGCCGGCAGCAGCGCCCTCAACACCCTGCTGACAGCCCGCGGCACCGCACCGGTAGCCGACGGTGCGCGGCTCATCGACCTGCTGCGCCGTCCGCAGGTGTCCTACGATGACCTGCGCCTCTTCGACCCTGCCGCGCCGGAGCTTCCCGTGGCGGTGCGGGAGCAGGTGGAAATATCCGTCAAATACGAGGGCTATATCCGCCGCCAGCAGCGGCAGGTGGAGGACTTCGAGCAGCTGGAAAAGCACGCCCTCCCCGACCGCATGGATTACAGTGCCATACAGGGCCTGCGTCTGGAGGCGCGGGAGAAGCTGGACGCGGTGCGTCCCCTGAATCTGGGGCAGGCCAGCCGCATCTCCGGCGTCTCACCGGCAGACGTGGGCGCACTGATGATCTGGCTCCAGACCCATCGAGATAAGGAGGAATGACCATGGGTAAACTGCGATTTCTCTTTGCGCTGTGGATGGCCAAGCTGTCCATCCCCGCGCTGAAGATCACTCACCACAACGGCACGGACTTCCCCGGCAGCCTTGCCGTCAGACTGTGCCCCGACTTTCTGCGCTACGTGGGCAAGCCCAAAACCATCGTGGCCGTCACCGGCACCAACGGCAAGACCACGGTGTCCAACATGCTCAACGACATTCTGGAGGCCGGCGGCCGCCGCGTGCTGAACAACCGCGCCGGCAGCAACATCGTCTCCGGCGTGTCCACCGCCTTCATCCGGAACTGCGACCTGCTGGGCCGCGTGAAAAAGTGCGACATGGCGGTGCTGGAGGTAGACGAGCGCTCCGCCCCCAGAATTTACCCCTACGTGAAGCCGGACTACATCGTGGTCACCAATCTGTTCCGCGACTCCATCATGCGCAACGCCCACCCCGGCTACATCGCGGACATCCTGACCCGCTCCTTCCCCAAATCGTCCAAGCTGATTTTGAATGCCGACGATCTGATCTCCTGCTCCGTGGCGCCGGAGAACCCCCGGGTCTACTTCGGCATCGACCGCCTGCCCACCGATGTGACGGCGTGCGAGAACCTGCTGAACGACATGCGCATCTGCCCTCGCTGCGCCGGTCCGCTGCACTATGAGTATCGCCGCTACCACCACATCGGCCGCGCCGTCTGCGAAAACTGCGGCTTCCACTCCCCGGACTGTGACTATCTGGCCACCTGCGTGGACGTGGCGGGCCGCACCATGACCCTCCGCGAGGGCGGGCAGGACTACCCCTACACCCTGATCGCCGACAGCATCCACAACATCTACAACATGGTGACGGTCATCGCCGTCCTGCGCCAGCTGGGCTGGTCCCACGCCGACATCGAGCAGCGCCTGTCCCGGGTAAAGGTGCTGGCCTCCCGCCTGTCGGAGGAGAAGATCGGCGGCGTCAATGTGATCATGCAGATGTCCAAGGACAAAAACGCCCTGGCCTGCTCCCGCAACTTTGACTACATCCGCTCCAAGCCCGGGAAGAAGGAGCTGCTGGTGATGATGAACTGCATGGGCGTGGCGAAGAGCTGGTCGGAAAACCCCAGCTGGATGTACGACACGGACTTCGAGTTCCTGAACAGCGACGACGTGACCTGCCTGGTCTGCGCCGGTCCCCGTGCCTACGACTACCGGCTGCGGCTGCTTCTGGCCGGCATCCCCGATGAAAAGATACGGCTGGAGGAGGATGAGTTCGCGGCACTGAAGCTGCTTCCCCTGCGCTCCGGCGACGACGTGTATATCCTCTACGGCGTGGACGGCATGCCGCTGGCGTTCCGCGTAAAGGCGAAGCTGAAGGAGATGCTGCTGGCAAAGGAGGATGGACAATGAGAGCCGAAATTCTGTTTCCGGAGGTCTGCAACCTCTACGGCGACCTGCAAAACGTGTACTACCTCCGGCGCTGCTGCCCCTCGCTGGAGATCGTGGAAACGGATCTCCACAGCCGTCCCCGCTTTCTGGACGGAGAGGTAACGCTGGTGTTCATGGGCAGCACCACCGAGCAGGGCCTGCGCCTGGCCGCCGATGCCCTGCGGCCCTACGCTGCGGACATCGCTGCCCGCGTGGACGCGGGCCAGCTGCTGCTTCTCACCGGCAACGCCCTGGACGTGTTCGGTCAGGCCATCGAAAGCGACAGTACCGACACCATTGAGGGTCTGGGCCTCCTGCCCTGCCGCGCCCGTTACCAGATGATGAAGCGCCACAACAGCTTCTTCCTGGGCTCTTTCGAGGACATGGACGTGGTGGGCTTCAAAAGCCTGTTCGGCCATAGCTACGATGCGCCGGAGCGGGACGGCTGGTTCCGCGTCACCCGCGGCGTAGGCCGGAACCCTGACACGCCGCTGGAGGGCTACCGCCGCGGCGGCCTGATGGCCACATACCTCATTGGTCCGCTTCTGATTCTGAATCCGCCGCTGTGCAAGTGGCTGCTACGCCGGATGAACGCCCCCTCCGATGCCCTGGCCTTTGAGGAGGCCGCCATGGCCAGCTACGAAAAGCGTGTGGCGGAGTTCCGGCAGGAAAGCCGCAATTACCTCTATTGAGCCGCGCACACCCGCTCAACGCGCAAAATCCTCCCCTGCGTCCCCAAAAAGCGCAAAAAAGAACCGCCCGCGGGCGGTTCTTTTTTATCGTTTTCAGTCGGCTCAGATGTACTGGCGCATGCCCTCGGTGGCCACGTCCTCATCGGCGCTGACGGTGACGGTGAACTTCACCTCGTTCTCCTCGCTGAAGCGGTCCAGCCAGTGCAGGAACTTCTCCACGGCCTGCCAGTCGCTGCTGCCGGCGATCTTGCACAGGTTATCCACGAACACATGGGAAATATCAAAATTGCCCGCGTACATACCGCACAGGAAGCCCCGCAGGCAGTCAAAAGAATCCACATTGTAGTCGCTGGCGTTGACCAGACGGACGTTATAGCTGATGTCGTAGGTCATGTCGCGGCTGGGCTCGATGCAAACAACGCTGCCGCTTTCAGAGTCCACGCTGGCATGGATCAGCTCGATGAGCTGCTTCGTCTTACCTGCACCGTTCGCGCCCATGATCAGTCTAACCATAAGAAATCACTCCTTTGTCATAGTGGAGCTGGCTTTACTCCTGCTTGTAGCATATCATACCAACGGGAAAATAGCAACGGAAAAAAACCGGCCCCTTTTTTGGTCAAAACGCCTTAGCGGCCCAGCTTGGCCAGCAGTGCGGCCCGCATCTCCTCGTACCCCGGCTTGCCCAGCAGGGCAAACATGTTCTTCTTATAGGCCTCCACACCCGGCTGGTCGAAGGGATTCACATCCAGCAGATAGCCGCTGAGACCGCAGGCATACTCGAAGAAGTAGATAAGCTGGCCCATCGCCTTTTCGTCCAGCCCGTCGGTGTACAGTGTGATGTTGGGCACGCCGCCCTCCACATGGGCCAGCAGGGTACCGTCCATGGCCTGCTCCCGGATGAAGTCCATGCTCTTTCCCGCCAGGAAGTTCAGGCCGTCGCCGTCCGTCTCGTCGTAGGGCACGGGATTCTCGTGCCGGGAAGCGCCAAAGCGCACCACCGTCTCAAAGAGGTGCCGCTCGCCCTGCTGGATATACTGGCCCATGGAGTGCAGGTCGGCGGTGAACTCTACGCTGGCGGGGAACAGGCCCTTGCCCTCCTTGCCCTCGGACTCGCCGTACAGCTGCTTCCACCACTCGGCCATGAACCGGAAGCAGGGCTCATACGCCGCCAGGATCTCGATCTTCTTGCCGGTGCGGTACATCTCGTACCGCGCACCGGCATACTGCCACGCAGGATTGGCGTCCATCTCCGCCGCGGTGCAGATGTCCATCATCTCCCGCGCACCGGCCATCAGCGCCTCGATGTCGATGCCCGCCACGGCGATGGGCAGCAGGCCCACGGCCGTCAGCACGCTGTACCGGCCGCCCACCTCGTCGGGCACCACAAAGGTCTCATAGCCCTTGGCGTCCGCCAGCGCCTTCAGTGCGCCTCTGTGGCGGTCGGTGGTGGCGTAGATGCGCTTGGCCGCGCCGTCTGCGCCGTACTTCTTCTCCAGCATCTCCCGGAAGAAGCGGAAGGCCACCGCCGGCTCCGTGGTGGTGCCGGATTTGGAGATGACGTTGACGGAGAAGTCCACGCCGTCCAGCAGCTCCACGATCTCGCTCATATAGTCGGAGGAAAGCCCGTTGCCCACGAAGTAAATGTTGGGCGTCCCCTTCTTTTTCAGGTTGTAGTTGGGCGACCGCAGGCACTCGATGACGCCCCGCGCCCCCAGATAGGAGCCGCCGATGCCGATGACCACCAGCGCCTGAGAATCTGCCTGGATGCGCTTGGCCGCGGCCTGGATGCGGGCGAACTCCTCCTTGTCGTAGTCCTGCGGCAGGCGTACCCAGCCGGTAAATTCGCCGCCTGCGCCGTCCCCCTTCTGCAAATGGTCATGAGCGATGCGCAGGCGAGGCGCCTGCGCCGCCTCATAGGGCAGCGGGATAAAGCTCTTGCAGCTGTTCAGGTCCACTCGGATCATATGTCATTCCTCCTTGGTAAAGTCCGATCTTTTTCGTACTCGTATCTTACAACGATTGCGCCCAAATTACAAGGGAAAAAGGGCGCTTATCCCGCAAAAACCGCCAGCCGCAGCAGCTGGGTGAACACCTGGCCCCAGCTGCGCCGCATTACGTCCTCCCCCGCCGTGATGGGCGCCGTCAGAAGTACCGTGTCCCCATCCAGCACCGTCAGCTCTCCCAGTGGCTGTCCCGCCGCCACCGGCGCGGTGACCCGCGGCTCCAGCGTCACCTTTCGCTCCAGCATGCCCGCTTTCTCCCTCTCCACCAGCACCGTGTTCCCCTCCGCTGCCAACACCGGCTGCACCGTGTCCGCCGTGCCCATGTCCACCGGCACCGGCATCAGCGGCTGCTCCGGCATCGCCGTCACCAGCGCGTAGGTGGAAAACCCGTAGTTCAGCAGGGTCTTGGCGTCGTTGTTGCGGGTGTCGCGGTCCGGCCCCTTCATCACCACGGCGATGAGCTCCATGCCGTCCCGCTCCGCCGTGGCGCTGATGCAGTACCCCGCCGATGCGGTGTAGCCGGTCTTGAGTCCCGTGGCCCCGTCATAGAAGCGGATGAGCTTGTTGGTGTTGGCCAACTGGAATGCCCCGCCGCGGATGGTGTCCATCCAGATGGTGGTGAACCGCCGGATGTCCGGATGCTTTAAGATCAGCTCGCGGCTCATGACGGCGATGTCGTGGGCGCTGGTGACGTGGCCCTCCGCCGTCAGACCGGTGCAGTTGGCGAAGTGGGTGTCGTTCATGCCAAGCTCCGCCGCCCGCTGGTTCATTTTTTCCACGAACCGGTCGCTGACCCCCGCCACCTTTTCCGCCAGCGCCGCAGCTGCGTCGTTGCCGGAGGCCACGCACACCGCCTTCAGCAGCTCCTCCACCGTGATCTGCTCTCCCTCCGCCAGATAGACCTGGCTGCCGCCCATCCCCGCGGCGTAGGCGCTGACCGTCACCACATCGTCGTAGCCGATAGTCCCGCTGTCGATGGCCTCCATGGTCAGCAGCAGCGTCATGATCTTGGTGACGCTGGCGGGCTCCAGCTGCTCGTGCTCGTTCCGGGCATACAGCACCTGCCCCGTGGTTTTTTCCATCAGCAGCGCCGCGCGGCTCTGGATAGGCAGCTCCGCCGCCTGCGCCTGCGCCGGCCACAGGGTCAGCAGGCACATCAGCGCCGTCACGCCCGCCGCCAGTCCCGTCATCTGCCGCCTCCACCTCCGCAGCGCCCCCCGCCGCTTGTTCTGTTTATCGTCTATATAGCATCTTTCCGAACGATAACACGCTCTCCCGTGTCCTGTCCGATGCCGCGCCCCCCCTGATACGACAGGCATTACGCGCTTCTCCGCATCCACCATTTCCTGCTTCTTCATCATGCAGTTCCTCCCCCGCGTTTTTTCCATCTCTATGCCGCTGCGGGAGAAATCATGCTCTCGACAGAATTTTCGGTTGCAAACCCCCCGCCGACCTGCTATAATAGCACCGTTCGCAGGGTTGGTATATCGGTATTACAGCGGCTTCCCAAGCCGTTAAGGCGGGTTCGACTCCCGTACCCTGCTCCAAGTGAACAAACAGGTTTAGATGCCATGCGGTGAAAACCGCATGGCATCTAAACCTTTCCGGGGTTTCCCATACCCCGATTTTAACGGTTTCAAGCATGGATGTCAGAGCCGCCTGAGAGGCGTTCAACGTGATTTGAACCCCTCTTTTTCTGCTTTCTGGCGAAATAATCGGATGCAGCCCCCTTTTGTACGAGGATTTTCCTCGCAAAGGGGGCTTTTTCATAAAAAAGATTCACAAAGCTTAGAGCGTCGGTTGATGGTTTTATGAAACCATCAACCGACGCTCTTTTGCGTTTCAGGACAGATCAAGGGCGGCAGCCCGGAGAGGAGCAATATGTGAAAACCAGCAAGACCGCTGGCGCGGCGGATCGACGAGCGGCAGCCAGTGCCCTACCATCAGAGCTCGCCGGAGCCGGTATTCTGCAATGAGCACGAGCGGTGTCATGGCTGTCCCTACCACGCCACGGCATCGTCCGATGGCACCGGGGTGGAGGCTGTCTGCGCACGGATATGGAAGAAATAGAAAGGAGACGCAAATGATGATGCAAGCAGTTCTCAGTAACCCCAGTCACCCGGAATACGGCGTGGCGACCATTCCGTTCCCTATCCCCCGCGACCAATACGCACACTGCATGGAACTGTTGGAGGCTCTGGAGATCGGCGACGCGCTCAAGGCGGACTGCAAGGTGGAGAAAATCGATAGCTTTTTCTCTGTGCTCAAGCGCACGGAAATGCTCACGGTCAATGTGGAGGATCTGAACTACCTCGCAAAACGGCTGGACAGCTTCGACACCGGCGAAGCCGCACAGTTTCAGGCGATGGCACACAAGTTGGAGCTGTTCGAGCTGAAGGATCTCATCAACCTGACCTTCTGCTGCCAGCAAGCCACGGTCATCACCGATTTTTCCGACCTTGCCGCTGTTGGCCGTGACCATTACATGAACCTGCACGGCGGCAGCGAAAGTGTGGATGAGCTGAACAAACTGGACGGCAAGTGAGCCGCACGGCAGCTCATTGAAAGCGGCAGCGGCACGATCACCCCCTACGGTGTGGTCTACGACAACGGCATGAAGCTGGAGCAGGTCTACGATGGCCGGTTCTTCCCCTGTTATTACTATGAGCCAAACGCCATCACCATTGCGGTGACCTCAAAAGCCGAGCCGGATGACACCGAACGCATCACATGGCTGTACCCCCCTATGGTACAGGATGAGATCGACCGCGCCCTCCTTCGCGGGGGCATCACAGACTCCGCCGATGTCAGCCTGCGGCTGGAGGACAGCCAACTCCCCAACGAGGTGGATGTCCTGTTGGATATGGAGTACGAAACCCTCTCCGACCTCAATGAACTGGCAGAGGCAACGGATGGGTTGTCAAAAGCGGATATGGAAAAGCTGGGCGCCGTGGTCATGCTGGCAGAGCCAAAGTCCGCGGCACAGATCAAAAACCTTGCGGAAAGCCTTGACCTCTTTGACTTTCCCCCTGGCGCGCACTCTCCCGCCGAGTACGGCAAGTACATGATCCGGCAGTCCGGTCATTTCGACTATGACGAAAACCTCGACGCATTTTATGACTATGAAAAGTACGGCACGGAGCGCATGAATGAGGAGGACGGGATGTTCACCGACCGGGGCTATGTTGCCTACAAGGGCTATTACAGCATGGAGGAAGTGATGAACGGCAGCCAGAGCGGCCACATGGAGATGGGAGGTTTTTCACGATGATCATTCAGGCGGAACTGAAGTGTAAGCAGACCG
>JABLTS010114850.1_pt1 | contig 11287 bp, 2 predicted proteins | sample 7160081 | NCBI WGS metagenome assembly JABLTS01 (sample SAMN14651231, study PRJNA627086) | human gut metagenome | isolation source: feces | host: Homo sapiens
CTCTTACGCTTCCGTGTGAAAGTTGGAAATGTCAAAACACAACTGCCGGATGGATACGAAGGCTACATTCGAAGGACTGCCAAATGTGAGACGAACCTTGGCAGTGATGTTTTTACAGCCGAAGGCGGACCGCTGGATGGCAGGGAGGACTGCAAGACACTTACGGCAAAAGACAAGAATAAGTATTATGCCTGGTACCGGAAAGGGATGTATTATCAGGGAAAATGGGTGGACATCAAAGTGACACTGGTTGATTTCGAACTGCGGGACGGAGCATTTTTCCGTTTTGTGACGGATCGGCCGGGGATTGAGACCTGTAAAGTAGAGTGGGCAGAGACAAAAATGGAGTTTTTCCGCTCAGATAATGGAAATGCGATCGATGTCAAAGGTTATATTACATTTCAGGATATCGATCTTTATCAGGGAATCCTGATGAAAAATGGTTTTGGAAATGTTTATGTGAAAAGAGCAGCACTGGAAAATCTGAAAGCAGCAACGGTGAAGGGCAAAAATTATTACTTTGACACGTCCGGTCTAAACCAGAGCGGAAGTGATACCGGCTTTATGCTGTCGGTACTGATTTCGGGAAAGGCGGCGACAGCGGTCTTTACATTTGTCAGGCCGGAAAACAATCTTGGAACCTCTACGACACCGTCCGGCGGGCTTGTGGCAAAAGCTTACAAAATGTTTCCAAATGCCCATCCGCATATCGAAAAATATGTTTCGGACAGTGACGAAAAGATGACGTCCGAAAACCGCCTTTCCACCAGAGAAGAGACATACACCTATACGCTTCGCACGATGGTTCCAATCGAAAATGAAGAAACCTGTTACCATGATCTGAGCATTTCCGATCAGTTGGATGATTTTCTGGAGATTAAAAATGTCACTGTGACAAACGAAAACGGGGCAAATGCAGAAAAGTTCTGGACGATACAGAAAACAAATGCGTTTGTGGCTCGATGCAGTGATATCAAAAATACCAGTTTTTACGGCCATACGTATGATTTTCAGATCACGGTCGGCGTGAAAAAGGATGCCGGTCTTGAAAAACGCTGGGATCCGGCAAAGAAAATGGCAAGGATCAAAAATCAGGCATCTGCCTCTTCTGACGGCAACACGGTTCGATCACAAACCGTAGTGACAAATATTGCACCGGTGAAATCTTCCGTTTCGGTGGAAAAGAGAGATGGCAAAACAAAAGAAAAACTTCCGGGGGCCGTCTTTGCCGTATACGAATGGAACGGCAGCAGATATGCAGCAACACCTCTGTTTCAGTTGAAAAATGAAGCAGATGGTGTGTATGAAAGTGCAGAAATACTTTCTTATACAGATGAGAACAAGGGAAAATTCAAGATCATAGAAGAACAGTCGCCGGAAGGCTACACAAAGAGCGGATGGGAGAAGGAATTTGTTATCTCACCGTTTGAAAGTAAAAAAATCACGTATCACGGTGACAACGCCTGTTTCAATGAACCGCTGTGGATCACCGTGCAGATTCAGAAAAAGGATCTGGAGACAGGAAAAGCACTGTCGGGTGCGAGATTTGCGGTATACGAATGGAATCAGGAACAGCAAAATTATGTGCCGTATGCAGCTTGGCCGGAGCTTGTGACAGCCATAAACGGAGAGGCAGTCAGCGGTAAACTTTACTATCAGAAAAAGAACGAAGGAAAATTTCGACTTCAGGAAACACAGCCGCCGAAAAACTATTTTGGAGATTATGTGGACGGTGAGAAAGAAAAAGGGCTGAAATTCTATGATTTTCGCGTCACTGCCCAGAATGCAGGACAGAGCCTGGAGCTGACCAACAACGGGAAGCAGACGGGATTTGTCAATACACCGCAGATGGCATCGATCGCGGTGAAAAAAATCGGCGAGGTCTTAACAGAAGCCAGAGATTCGGCGGATGGTGTGATATTTCTCTATGAAAAGCAGCCGCTTGCCGGAGCAAAATACGAGATTACAGCGGCAGAAGATATCTATAAGGCCGACGGAGTGACACTGGCTCTGAAAAAGGGTGCAGTGGCACAGCAGCTGGTAACCGGAAAAGATGGTACGGCAGTCAGCAGGAAGTTGTATCTTGGCAGGTATCATGTGACAGAAACCGAGGCACCGCAGGGCTATGTGCGAAAAGATACGGCAGCAGGAAATACCAGAACAGTGACACTTTCCTACCGCGGACCGGAAATCCGGGAATATGTAAGCGAAGAGCAGGTCTTTGAAAATGAACGCCCAAAGATGCAGGTGACGGTTTTCAAACGCTCCGAGAACACACAGAAGGGACTTGCAGGAGCACGGTTTGGATTGTATGCGGGAGAAAACATTCTGTCGGATGGAAACAGGATCGCAGCAAAAGATACGCTGCTTGCTCTGGCGTACAGTAAAAAAGACGGAAGCTGTCTTTTTGATGCGGATGTTCCATGCGGTTACCGCTATTATGTAAAAGAAATCCAGGCACCGGAACATTACTATAAACAGGTGAAAAAAGCACGTTATGAGTTTCAGTGGATTTATCAGGATGATAAAACACAGCTTTACACATTCCCGAAACCTGGAAGCGAATCAGAAGCCGTTTTTCTGAACCAGGAAGTAACAGCAGAAGTTACGGTTCAGAAAGTGGATGCACAGAGCGGACTTTCCAGGCCACAGCAGATGGCATCTTTAAAAGGAGCCGTGTACGGCATCTATGCAAAAGAAGCGATTACATCGGCAGATGGCGATGGAGAGATTCTCTATGAGAAGAATGCAGAAGTCATGCGAAAAGAGACGGATACAGAGGGCAGACTTTGTTTTACAGGCCTGCCACTTGGAACGTACTATGTAAAAGAAATCAAAGCTTCGGAAGGATACCTTGCCGATGCCGCAGTTTATACGGTGGACTGTGCCTATGAAGGACAGGATATTCTTGTGATCAAAAAAGAAGTGTTCAGTAAAGAACGCATCAAATCTCAGCCATTTACTTGCTTTAAACTGACCGGAGACAATAAAGAGACAGATCTGGAATGGATGAGAGGTGCCGGATTCTCTGTGTACAGTGTAAAAGAGCTGGAAGAAAAAGGGCATCTGAAAAAGGGCAGTGCACAGCTGGAAGATGCAGTCCTGATCCAGGAAGTAATCGATCAGTATCGGGATAAAGATACGCTTCAATATCAGAAAATGAAAGCTCTGGAAACGGCAGCTTATTATGATGAGGCAGGTAAGATGCAGCGTCTTAAGGAGCAGTTTTCTGATGAAAACGGAGTTCTGAATATCCGGGCACTTCCATATGGCAAATATCTGCTGGTCGAGACGACCGTTCCAGAAGGAAAGGTGGCGGCGGCACCGAAAGTGTTGAACGTCGATTCGGATGAAAAAGACGGACTGGTGGACGGCGACGGCAAAGGAACATTGCAGATGGGATCTGCCATCTGGGATCAGCCGCAGACCAGTTATCTTAAAATCGTAAAGAAAGACAAAACAACCGGGGAAACGGTAGCGAAACCGGGAGCAAAGTATGTGATCCATGATGTCGAAGGAGCCTACTTTAACTGGTATATGGAAGATAAGACCAGTGAGGAAAAAGTCGATTATATCAATCGCTTTGGAAATCTTGTCGTTGCCTATACAAACGGAGAGATGCTGGGATCTTATGAAAATCCTTATGTGACCGCAGAGCGAAAGGACAGCGACGGCAGAGTGCTCGGCACTTATGTCTCCACGACCACAACACTGCCGCAGGGACTTTATATTTTAGAAGAAGTGCAGGCACCGGAAGGTTATGTACGCCAGGGAGCAGAAGGAAGATACCGCAAAAGAAACGGACAGTATTTCTTTGAAGTTTCGGCAAAAAAGCTGCCGGGTATGGAAGCGGTCCACGCACTGAAAATCACAGAAGAAGCGGTCGGAACCTGGGAACAGGCAGACATTGCTTCTAAAGATTACCGGGTGCGTGTGCAGATCGGTTCGGATGAGGCAAAGACAACGTATGACAGACTGGCAGGAGCCTTTGTGACGGAAGCGGTTCAGGAAAACGAGGCGGCAGTCGGCAAACTGAGCATTTATGCGGAGGGAGAAGTACTGACCGGATACGATCTGAAAAAGGGATTTGCCTATACCTGTAAGCCGCTTGCCGGCAATGTCTTTGTCGTGCGGGCAGCAGAAGATATCTTTTCCGGTGAAGGAAAGGGAGGACAGACTTTACTTTTTGCAAAAGGAAGTGTTGTGACCACACTCACTACCGATGAAAATGGAAAAGCATGGACTGAAAAAATAAAAGCAGCCAAAGGCTATGCACTTTCCGGGGAAAATCAGGCGGCAAGAACATTTGAGATCCGATATGCCGGACAGGAAGTTCCAATCCGGTATCAGAGTGAACTGTATGAAATTCCAAGACAGAGAGCACAGATCCAGATTGAAAAGAAAGATGCAGAAACAAAAGAAAAACTTACAGGAGCAAAGTTTGGGCTTTATGCGGCAGAAGATATTTTGGCAGCTGATCAGAAAAGCATCCTGGTAAAGGAAGATACCAGATTGGCGATCGCAGAGACAAAAGAAGCGGAAAACGGTATTATGGATGCGGCCTTTGACCTGGATCTTCCGATGGCACACTATTATGTCAGAGAAGAAAAAGCACCGGATGGATATTATCGGTCTGATAATACAGAAGAAATTTCCTTTACAGCTGAAGATGACAGCAAAAATGCATCAGAAGATGGCAGATCCGAAGATAATATGGCAAACAGGACAGAAAATGACAGGAAATCAAATGCCAAAACAGGCACACCGCATGATGCTACAATCAAATCGTATGTACGCACGTTTGAAAACTATAAAACAATGCTTCAGATTAATATCATGGACTATGATACAGAAACGGAGCTGGATGGAGTAAAATACAGTATCGTGGATTCGAAGGGTGAGATTGTGCAGGAAGCAGTCAGTATACATGGCAACAATGTGCTGATCCGGGGGCTGAAAGTCGGAGAAACTTATCAGATCAGGGAGACAAAGGCAAGAGAAGGATATAACTGGCAGATTCTGGAAAAAGAAGGTTATAAGTCCCCGCATGTAAAAGAAGGATACGAACAGGGAAATCGTTTCTTTGAGGGAATCGCAAGTAAGGTATTTCGGTGTCAGGAAAATCAGGCAGAGATTCGGCTGGAAGACAAAGAATGTGTACAGGTTGTCAGCCTGTTTAACCGTTCCATTTCCGGAAAACTGGAGATCCGAAAAGAAGGAGAAGTGCCGGAAGCGGAGATCAAAGATCAGAAACTGCAGAAGATAGTCTATGAGACAAAAGGGTTAAAAGGGGCAGAATATGACCTTGTGGCAGCAGAAACGATTCCGCATCCGGACGGTTACAGCAAAGACCTTTATCTGATGGGAACGACCATTGCCCATGTGATAACCGATGAACAGGGAAAAGCGGTTCTTTCGGATCTGCCGCTTGGAAGGTATGAGATCAGAGAGACAAAAGCTCCGTCCGGCTACACGCGAAAGCAGAAAGATGCAAAACGAAACACAGAACTGTTGTGGAAAGACAGTGCAGATCTGGAAATTACTGCAACAGAAACCTTTTTCAACGAAAGACAGAAGATTGATATCGGGCAGGAACCGGATGGCCCGGAGGTGTCTCCGACGGTACCGGAAGAGCCGGGAACGATCATCGGAGAAGAGTGGAAAGGAAGGACCGGTGTCTTTAAGAAATGTGTGGACGGAGAGAAAGAAAACAGGCCGGAAGGAGCAGAATTCACACTTTATGCGAAAAAAGATATTACGGACGCAAACGGAAGTGTTGTGCTGCCGGCAGGAACGGAGATAGAGCGTGCCATTTCAGATCAGAGCGGCAGAGCCGTTTTTCAAACAGATCTGCCGCCTGGCACCTATGCAGTAAAAGAAACAAAAGCACCGGATGGATATTATCGATCTGATACGGAGCGGATTTTTGATTTTGAACCGTATAAAGACCAGGATCACATTTTTATCATCCGTATGAAGAGCGAGATCGAAAATGCGGCAGTAAAAGTAAGACTGTTTCTGAGAGATGATCTCACGAAAAAAGAGCTGGCAGGTGCGAAACTTCAGATCCTCGATGAAGATGGAAAAATTCTGCATGCAGTCAGCACAGAAAATACGGAAGGAAAGGGCTGTCTGATCCTGGGGCTGAATCCGGAAAAAACGTACCGCATCGTGGAAGTTCTTCCGAGAAAAGGCTATAAAAAAGAAATCCTGATCCCGGATTCCATGAAAGACATTCTGAAACAGGAGCAGAAACAGGAGGTTACTTTTTCTGTTTCACAGCAGTACACAGAGGAAATGATGGAGCAGATGCCGGAAGAAGTAGTTTTCAATCTGGAAAATGCTTTCATGACCGGAAAGGTGAAAATTTCAAAGACAGGAGAGATCTTAAACGAAGTATCCAGAAAGCTTGGAATTGTACAGGGATTATGGAACCAGATCAAAACCTGGTTTGGTTATCAAACAGGAAGCGTAAAAGGTGTAAGCTTTACAGTAAAAGCGAAGGAAGATCTGTATCACCCGGATGGCGTGACCGGTCTGATCTGCAAAGCGGGAGAGGTTGTTCCGTATCTGGTACGAAGTCAGAAGACTGCGAAAGCAGAAGGAGATACTGATCAGGATGGAAGCCTGGTGTTTGAACAGATGTATCTTGGAACATACGAGCTGGAAGAGATAAATATCCCGGAAGGATATCAGAAGAAAAAAGATAAGGTTTCGTTTGTGCTGGCAGAAACGTCAGATGGAAGTGAAGCAGATGTCACAGAAGCAGAAGTCCCGGTATACAACGAACGCCAGAAAGTGGAGATCCGGGTGACAAAATGCGATAAAGAAAATCCACAGAAAATGCTGGAAGGTGCAGTTTTCGGACTGTATGCGGCAGAGGATATCAAAACAGCAAAAGGAGAAGTTCTTCTGGAAAAAGGAACTTTACTGGAAACACAAAAAAGTGATAAAGAAGGAAACCTGTTGTTTGTCAGCGACCTGCCACTTGGAAAGTATGAAGTCCGTGAGATTGCGGCACCGGATGGCTATATCCGGACAGCACAGACAGAAGAGATTGATGCATCCTGGAAAGAAGAAGGGATGGCAGTACAGAAATTCCAGGTTATCTTTGAAAATCAGATCACAAAAGTGTTTGTGAAGAAGACGGCATCCGATACAAAAGAACTGTTAGAAGGAGCAAAACTGGCCATCTATCAGGGAAATACCTGTATCGAAAGCTGGATCACAGAGAAAGAAGAGCATTGCGTGGAAGGGCTGGAAGTCGGAAAAACCTATACCTTACGGGAACTTTCACCGGCACCTGGCTATGCAACAGCAGCAGAACAGGTATTTCAGATGGAAGATCATAAAGAGGAAGATGGCACTTATCAGGGACAGAAACTGGAAATGCAGGATCCGCCGACGGAAGTTCATATCACTGTTTTTGAAAAAGACGGAGATAAAAAAGTTCCGCTTGGAAATGTAAAAGCTCACCTGGAGACACCGCAAGGCGAGACGCTCCTGAAAGAAAACAGTCCGATGGAACGGGACGGCATCTGGGAGTCCGGAACAGAACAGGCAGAAATCTTTAAAAAAGTGGCGATCGGGCACTATAAGATCGTAGTGGATGAAATTCCGAAAGGTTATGTACATCCGGATGTGACAGACATTGAGGTGAAAGATACAGCGGAAGTACAGAAATTTGAAGTTCTGGTGGAACCAATCTGTATCCGGATTACCGGCTATGCATTGTCTTCAGCAGCAGAAAAGAAGCAGACAAGAACGATCCGGTCTGGGATTTATGTACATATCAGAGATCTGTTTGAGGAGCGGTCACTGGAACTTCCGGAAGCCTATACACGTGTTCCGTCTGGCAGTTATCAGGTGAAAACAGACCGTGTACCGGATGGCTATGTACTTCCGGCACAAACGAAGATCACGGTAAGAGAAGATACGTCAGAAATACAGGATTTTGAGGTAGAGATCCGTCCGACAGTGATTAAAATCGAAGCCGTTGACAAAAAGACGCAGACACCACTGGAAGGGGTAAAGATCAGTGTGGTTAATGAAAAAGGAAAGAAAATCTGGAAACATGTGACACTTACTGCTTTGAAAGAAAAAGTAATCCCATCCTGGTATACCATTCAGGTCGAGAAAGTGCCAAAAGGTTATCAGAAACCGAAAAATCAAAAGATTAAAGTCAAAGCAGTTGCAAATGTCCAGAAATACAAGGTGGAACTGACGAAAGAAGCACAGGTGCAGACAGAAAAACGTGTGGATACCGAGAACTTTGATAAAACAACCGGAAACGACCATTCAGGATTTTCATCAGATAATACACCGGATAATGAAAACGCTGTGACAGCAGCCAAAACAGGTGATGCATCCTGGATGGAAATGTGGATCTTCGCAGGTCTGATGGCAGCATCGAGCATGATATTATGGTTTTTCAGAAAGAAAAGACATATCAGATAAAAATAAGTAAATATTAGTAAAGAAGCCCGGAATCGACTGCCGGATTTTAGGTAAGTATGACTGGAAGAATGGAGGTCTAAAAGAATAAAACACAGAAAAGTGGAAATAATCACGATAGTGAGTAATAAGAAGAGGTGAAAAATGTGCAGCAGAAGCTATCGACAAGCCTGGAAGAAAATCAGAAATATTTCCGCCGGATTCTGCGGACGGACAAAAATTTTGACATCATCAGCAGAACGACGATGGTAGCAGACCGAAAAGCAGTCTATTACTTTGTGGACGGATTTTTAAAAGAGAGCATTGTGGAAAAGTTACTGGAATTCTTTTATTCTGTGACCCCGGAAGATCTGCCGGAAGACAGTGAAGAGCTGTCAAAAGATGCCATGCCCTATGTAGAAGTTGAACTTTTAGAGGACTGTGAGCAGATCACAACGCAGATTTTATCGGGCGTGATGTGTCTGTTTATTGACGGGTATTCCAGATGCTTTGCCATGGACTGTCGTACCTATCCGATGCGAAGTGTCGAAGAGCCGGACAAAGACAAAGTACTGCGAGGACCAAGGGATGGTTTTGTGGAAACCATCGTATCCAATACAGCACTGATCCGAAGGAGAATCCGCAATCCGAAACTGTCCATGGAGATGAAAAATGTCGGAAGCACTTCGCATACCGATGTGGTGCTGTGCTATATGGAAGATCGTGTGGATTCCGGATTCTTGCAGCAGATCGAAAAAAGACTGGAGCAGATCAGAACGGATGCCCTGGCAATGAACCAGGAGAGTCTTGCAGAATGTCTTTATCCACATAAGTGGTACAATCCATTTCCGAAATTTAAATATACGGAGCGTCCGGATACGGCAGCCGCTGAGATCCTGGATGGGAAAATTGTGCTTTTAACGGATAACTCTCCGGCAGTTATGATCCTTCCGGTATCGGTGTTTGACATTATGGAAGAAGCCGATGATTTTTATTTTCCGCCGGTGACCGGCACGTATCTTCGTGTTACAAGGTTTGTCATAGCACTGTTGACACTGCTTCTGACCCCGACCTGGCTGCTTTTTTTACAGAATCCGCAGTGGATACCACCGCAGTTTGCGTTTATTAAAATAAGCGGAGATGTCTATGTTCCGGTCTTTGCACAGCTGCTGATCCTGGAATTTGCAATCGACGGTCTGAAACTGGCAGCGATTAATACGCCGGGTATGCTGACAACGCCACTCAGTGTGATCGCCGGTCTTGTTGTCGGTGAATTTGCAGTCCAATCCGGGTGGTTTAATGCAGAGACGATGTTATATATGGCATTTGTGGCAATCGCAAATTACACGCAGGCAAGCTATGAACTGGGATACGCCCTGAAATTTATGCGGATTCTGCTGCTGATCCTGACGGCGGTTTTCGGACTTGCCGGATATGCGGCAGGTCTGGTGATCACGTTCTTAAGTCTGCTTCTGAACCGTACAGTATCCGGAGAAAGTTATCTCTATCCGCTGATCCCATTTGACGGAAAACAGTTTTGCAGAAGGATTTTCCGAAAAAGAATCCGGTTTGATATCAACCTGAAAGAATAATGAAGATAACAATGGGTGTGCTTTGAAAATCAAAATCGACACGAAGGAACATGAATAAAAAAAGTACACAGGATGCATATTAAGGATGGGCATAAGAAGCTCCGAAAAAGCAAAGAAAAGGAGAAGACTATGAGAAGAACAAGAAGCATGCTGGCAGTCCTTGGAATTGTCTGTGCACTTTCCGGTATCACAGGATGCAGCAACCGAAACGGAAATACATCGGCAACGAGCGGAAGCGAAAGCAATATGCAGAACGGAAGCAGCGGTACACAGGCAGAAAGCAACACACAGAAGAATAACAGCACAAAAAAGAACAGAAACCAGTCGGACACTTCACAGTCACGCCGCACAGACGGAGCAGATGGAGTACTCGATGATGCAGGCGATATCGTCCGTGATGCAGGTGATGCAGTCGGAGATGTGGTTGATGACCTGACCGGTGAGACAACCGGCCGCAGTCGTATGACCGAGTAAAGATGAGGATTCGCTGAGGTAAGTCATGGGGGCAGAAACGCTGCCTCTGTGGCTTCTTTTTTGGATTTACAGCCAGATGTACGAAAATTATTTTGCTACAAAGCAATTCTCAAAAATCCGGAGAATATCTGCTGGACAAAGAAAACAGGCTTTTCTATAATGAAAACGTCAGAGGTTCTGTGTGGGTAGAATGATCAGACCAGCGTGCAGATGCATAGCAATTTTGACAGGAACATGCAAAGAGACGACAGGAATCGAGGGTCAGTTTTCGAGAGTCGGATCTGAATAACAGAAAAAGAGGAGAAACGTATGAGATTTCGACCATGCATTGATATACATAACGGAAAAGTAAAACAGATCGTAGGAGGAAGCTTAAGAGACGAAGGAGATCAGGCAAAGGAAAATTTTGTGTCTACACAGGATGCGGCATTTTTTGCAGAGATGTATCAGAAAGACCGGATAAGCGGCGGACATGTGATTTTGCTGAATGCAAAAGATTCTCCGTTTTATGAAAAAACAAAAGAGCAGGCCATGCTGGCACTTCGGACGTATCCAGGAGGACTGCAGGTCGGAGGCGGCATTACCGATGAGAATGCGAAAGATTTTCTGGAAGCCGGAGCTTCTCATGTGATCGTTACCAGCTTTGTATTTAAAAACGGCGTTTTTTACCGAGAAAATCTGGAAAATCTGCTTCGGACAGTCGGAAAAGAACATCTGGTGCTGGATTTAAGCTGCCGCAGAAAAGAAGACGGATATTCTATCGTCACAGACCGCTGGCAGAAGTTTAC
>JABLTS010117199.1_pt1 | contig 11282 bp, 10 predicted proteins | sample 7160081 | NCBI WGS metagenome assembly JABLTS01 (sample SAMN14651231, study PRJNA627086) | human gut metagenome | isolation source: feces | host: Homo sapiens
ATTAGTATCAGGGGAAATAGCAGAAGACTTTGCAGAATATTTTGCAAAATCAGAACAAAAAAATACAGCAGTAGCACTTGGAGTTTTAGTAGATAAAAATGGAGTAAAATCTGCTGGAGGATATATAATTACACCAATGCCAGATGCAACAGAGGAAGAAATATCAAAAATAGAACAATCAATATTTAAAGCTGGTGCAATATCAAGAATGTTAGATGAAAAATTAAGTTTAATAGATATTGCAAAAAAAGTAACAGGAGATGAAAATGTCGAAGTTATAGAAGAAGGAATTAGACCAGTATATGAATGTGATTGCTCAAAAGAAAATATGGCAGATGCTTTAGCCACTCTTGATGAAACAGAGTTAAAACAAATGATTGAAGAAGATGGAAAAGCTGAATTAGTTTGTCATTTTTGTAATAAAAAATATGATTTTTCAAAGGAAGAATTAGAAGGAATTTTAGAAAAAAAGGAGAGTAAATAAAATGGAAAATAAAATATTAATATTTGGGCATAAAAACCCAGACACAGACACAATATGTTCTGCATTAGTAAAGGAAATATTAAATAAAAAAAAGGGATGCGAAAAATCAAAAGCAGTAAGATTAGGAAATTTAAATAAAGAAACACAATACGCATTAAAATATTTAGGGTTAGAAGAACCAGAATTAATAGAAAAAGTTGAAGAAGGACAAGAAGTAATATTAGTAGACCACAATGAATTTAATCAAAGTGTAGAAGGAATAGAAAAAGCAAAAATTCTAGAAGTGGTTGATCATCACAGAATATCAAATTTTGAAACATCAGAACCATTATACTACACAGCAAGACCATTTGGTTGTACATCAACAATATTATTTGAAGAATTCAAACAAAATAATATTGAAATTGAAAAAATAGAAGCAGTATTAATGGCAAGTGCAATAATTTCTGATACATTATTATTAAAATCACCTACAACAACAGAACATGATAGAAAAGCATTAGAAGAATTAGGAAAAATAGCTGACATAAACATAGAAGAATACGGATTAGAAATGTTAAAAGCCGGAACAGATTTAGATGATTTTTCTGAAGAAGAATTAATAAATTTAGATGCAAAAAGCTTAGATAAAAATGGAACAAAATTTGTAATAGCACAAGTAAATACAGTAAGTATAGAAGATGTATTAAAAAGAAAAGAAAAATTAGAAGTTGCTATGAATAAAGAAATAGAAGAAAAAGGATTAAGTTTATTTGTTTTAGCAATAACAGATATTTTAAATAGTAATTCAGAAATAATTGCTTTAGGAGAAAAAGCAGATGCTGTTGAAAAAGGATTTGAAAAAAAATTAGAAAATAACACAGTATTCTTAGAGGGAGTTGTTTCAAGAAAGAAACAATTATTACCATCAATAGATAAAAATATATAATTAAATATAGTTTTACGAAAGAAAAATAGGTGGAAAAGATCTGCCTATTTTTCAATTCTTGACAATTTTGGAAAATTATAGTACAATGTAATACGTATGCACAAAGATGAATATAATATAATAAGGAGTAATATAATGAAATCAAAAATGAATATAAGAAGTATAATTTTGGTGGCAATTTTAAGTTTATCAAGCTTACTTTTTATAAATATGAGTTTTGCAGCAAATACAGCAAAGGTAAAAGTCGAAACAGCAAATCTTAGGGAACAGCCATCTCAGGATGCAAAAATACTAGAATTAGCATCAATGGGAGAAGAAGTAGAAGTATTAGAAAAATCAGGAGATTGGTATAAAGTAAAATATAAAAATATTACAGGGTATGTAAGAAGTGATTTAATAGAAGTTGCTCAAACAACTTCAGCAAATGTCGAAACAGTATCTGCAACAACAGATAATAATGAAGAAACAAAAACAGAAAATGTAACAAATACTGAAAAATCTGAAACAGAAAGTACAGAAAATATAGCACAAGTTGGAAAATATAAAATGACAAAAGAAACAATGCTAAAAATAACACCACTTGTTAATGCTTTAGATGTACAAATATTAAAAGTAGATGAACAATTACAAGTTACAAAAATATTAAACAACTGGGCTTATGTTACTACAAGTGATGGTACACAAGGTTGGGTAAGAATGGAAAGATTAGAGCAAGTTAAAGAAGAAAGTACAACATCAACTCAAACTAACCAAACTCAAGAAACATTACAAGCACCAGAAACTACTACGGAAACAACTGAAAGCCAAGAACAAACAAAAAATTTAAATATAAAAATGTATGTAAATTCTCAAACTGTTAATCTAAGAGAAAAAGCAGACAAAACATCAGGAATAGTATCACAATTAGAAATTAATACAGAAGTAAATGTGATTTCTAAAGAAAATGGATGGTGTTATGTTGAAGTAAATAATAAAAATGGTTATGTTTCAGAAAGTTTACTATCAACATCTAAACAAGTTGTTACATCAAGAAGTTCAATGAATGAAAGAACAACAACTTCAACTGCAACAACATCAGCAAAAACAACAAAAGCAGCAACTACAAATAAAACAACAGAAACTACTACAAGTAATTCTTCAAAAGGTAGTGAAGTTGTAGCATATGCAAAAACTTTATTAGGATGTAAATATGTATATGGCGGAACAACAACGAAAGGATTTGACTGTTCGGGCTTTACTCAATATGTATACAAACATTTTGGGGTAAACTTAAATAGAACAGCTGCAGCACAATATAGTAATGGAACATCAGTAAGCAATTTACAAGCAGGAGATTTAGTAATGTTTGGAAAATCAGGAATTAATCATGTTGGTATTTACATTGGGGGAAATACATTTATACATGCAGCAAATCCAAGCAAAGGTGTAACAACAGATACATTGGCATCAGGATATTATAAGACAAATTATGTTGGAGCAAGAAGAATATATTAATAGCAATTAAAGGAGGCAATATTGAAGCAAAGACCAATATTAATTGCAGTTATAGGGTATATAATAGGTATATTAGTGGGGCTATACTTACAAAAAAGTATAGTCCCATTTTATGTATTAATAGCTGTAATATTTTATCTATATAAAATTTTTAGTCAAAAGATTTTTACTCAAAGATCTCAAAAATTTAAATTGTTATCAATAAAAAGATATTTTAGGTATGTAAAATTAAATTTTAATTCAAGTGTTATTTTAATATTAATAATTAGTTCAATATTTTCAAATTCTATAGTGATTTTTCAAAATAATAATTATCAAAAAATATATTCAAAATTAGAAGAAAATAAAACTTTAAAGTTAGAAGCAATAGTAATAAGTTCTAAAGAAAGTAAAAAATATTATGATAGATATATAATAGAAACAGTATATAATAAACAAAAAATAAAATTATATATAAATGTTAAAGGTGTAGATTTAGAATATGGAGATAAAATACAGACTACAGGAGAATATATAAGACCTGAGAAACAAAGAAATTATAAAGGATTTGATTATTCAGAATATTTAAAACAACTTAAAATATATGGAACAATACAAACCACTAACATTAAAATATTAAGAAAAAATAATGCAAATAATTTTTTATGTATTGTAAATAAAATTTCAAATATAATAGAAGAAAAGGTAAAAAACAATATTTCAGAAGAATGTTCATCAATTTTATTAGGTCTAATTTTAGGAAAAACAGACAACATAGAAGAAGAGATAAAACAAAATTTTAGAAATGCAAGCATGTCACATATTTTAGCAATTTCAGGAATGCACGTATCTTATTTACTCATAGGAATAAGGGTTCTTTTTAACAAAAGCTTAGGAAAAAGAAAAACAAGTATTATGAGTATAGTATTTTTAATTTTTTATATGTTCTTGACTAATTTTTCACCATCTATAACTCGAGCGGGGGTAATGAGTATATTGCTATTATTTTCAAAATTAGTATATAGAAATAATGATACATATACATCATTGTCTTTAGCATTACTAATTATATTAGTAGATAATCCATTTCTTATCAATAATTTAGGTTTACAATTATCATTTGGAGGAGTATTAGGAATTGTACTTTTAAATAAATATGTATCTGAATTATTAAAAGTAAAAAAATTTAAAGATGCAATTTCAATTTCAATATCTGTTCAACTTTTTATATTACCAATTATTTTGAGTCAATCAAATATTTTTAATCCGTATTTTTTAATAAGCAATTTATTATTAAGTATTATAGTAGGTCCAATAGTTATTTTAGGTTTTATTTATATTATATTGATTTTGATTAATGAAAACTTGGGAATGTTTTTATCTAGTTTGGTCGAACTTTCAATTAAGATATTGTTAGGAATATCACAGGTTGGAAAATTACCTTATTCTAAAATTTATATAAGAACACCAAAAATTTATGAAATTTTAATATATTATATTTTGTTATTTTCTATAAAAGAAATTTATAAAGTTTATCATCAAAAAGGAATAAACAATACCCAAAAAAGAGTTAAAAATTTAATTGCATTATTTAGATATAAATTTAATAAAAAAAAGAAAAAATATATTATTTATATATTAATAGTATGTGTTTCATTTTCTTTATTAAGCTTTATACCACAGAATTTAAAAGTATATTTTATTGATGTTGGACAAGGTGATTCAACTTTAATTGTAACTCCTAAAAACAAAACAATACTGATAGATGGTGGTGGAAGTGAATTTTCTGATTTTAATGTTGGAGAAAAAACATTATTGCCATACATTTTGGATAGGGGATTTAACAAATTAGATTATATAATCATTAGTCATTTTGATAGTGACCATTGTGGCGGTTTGCTATATGTTATGCAAGAAATAAATATTAAAAATATTATTATAGGCAAACAATATGAGAATTCTAAAAATTATGAAAAGTTTTTAGAACTAGTAAGAGAAAAAAATATAAATTTAAAATGTGTAGAAGCAGGAAATAAGGTTAATATAGAAAAAAATTTATATTTTGATGTATTATGGCCGTATTCAAAAAGGATGATTTCTGAAAATGCTATTAATAATAATTCCTTAGTTTGTAAACTTGTATATAAGAATTTTTCTATTTTGTTTACAGGAGATATTGAAAAAATAGCAGAAAATGAAATTTTAGATATGTATAGCAATAGATTATATTTATTAAAATCTAATATTTTAAAAGTTGCTCATCATGGTTCGAAAACCTCTTCAATAAAAGAGTTTGTAGAGAGAGTTAGTCCACAATATGCATTAATAGGAGTAGGAAAGAATAATAAATTTGGACATCCTTCTGATGGAACTATTAAAAATTTAAAGGATGAAAAAATAAAAATTTATAGAACAGATGAAATGGGAGAGATTTTTATAAATACTAATGGAAAAATAATAAATAAATTAATGTATAAAAATTCCAATAAGAGTAAATAATAACAAAAAATATGGAGGCAAAAGAATGAAAAAAACATTTATTTTAATTATATTATTTACGGTTATAATACTTGGAATAACGGCAGGAATATATATATTTATATCAAATGAAAACAAAAAAACAGAAAATAATAATGTTGAAGATGTGATTAATAAAGTGTCTGATAAAGTGCAAAAGGATTATACAAGAGAATTAAATGAATTAAATAAATTGGATAATTCATTAGAAACTAATTCAAATGAAGAAAAAATTTCTCCAAATTGTTTAGTAATTTTAAAAAGACATTATGATAAATGTGGCCATACAACTAATGAATATATAGATATACAAGAGAATTTGGTTAATAAAACACAAGATGAATTAGAAGAAAAATATCCAAACTGGGAAGTAGAAAAATTTTCATCTGGAGAGATTATTTTATATAAAGAATATACTGGTATATGTGATGAACATTATATTTTAAGAGAAAAAGATGGAAAAATTGTAATTTACAAAATTGATGAAAATGGGCAAGAAAAATTATATGAGACTACAGAAATTGCTATAGATTATTTAACAGATGAAGATAAAGAAAATATAAAAAATGGAATAAAAGTTAATGGAAAAGAAGAATTAAATCAATTAATAGAAGATTTTGAATAAAAAAATAAAAGGTGTTTATTATGCACCTTTTATTTTTAAGAATTTTCACTTTTTTTCTTTCTTTTATTTTTTACTATTACTTGTTCAGCATCTTTGTTTAAATCACTTTTATCGATAAATCCATCTTGGTATAGACATTTTATATACATAATAAGTGAAAAAATAGTTGCAATTAATGCTAAACAGTAAACAGCCATATCTAAATTAGACCAAAATCCTGTAACTCCTAATTGTTTTGTAATAAGAGAAATTACTATTGCAAGGTAAAATAGAACTGTTGCTAGTTTGCCATACCATTTACTATATACAACAACATTTTTTCCATAAAGGAAAGAGGCTCCTATAATCATTATAAGTTCTTTTAACATAACAATAAGTAAAATCCAAATAGGAATAATTTTTACAATGACTAAAGAACCTAATACACATATTTGAGTTAATTTATCAGCTAGAGGATCCATTAGTTTACCAAAATTTGATACAAAATTAAATTTTCTAGCAATAAAACCATCTAAAATATCTGTAATACCAGATATAGTAAAAAATATAAAAGCTAGTAAATAATTTCCTTTAAATATAAAATCTATAATTATTGGTATAAATAAAAATCTAAGTACAGTTAGTGTGTTTGGTATATATTTAAACATTTTTTACTCCTTTTAAATTGAAAAATGCATATAAAATACATTTTCAATTTTTACTTTATAATATTTCAAAAGTTAATTCATTGTTACTTAAATTAATTTTGATAGTTTGACCATTTGTTAGTTCACCTTTTAATATTTTTTCGGAAATTTCATCTTCTAAATATCTTTGAATTGCTCTTCTTAGAGGTCTAGCACCAAATTTGATATTAGTACCTTTGTCTAAAATAAATTGTTTAGCAGAATTAGATATTTCAAATGAAATGTCTTTTGCTTTTAATGCTTTTATAGTATCTTTTAGCATTAAATCTACAATTTGTAATAATTCATCTTTATTTAAAGAATTAAATACAATTATTTCATCTATTCTGTTTAAAAATTCTGGTCTAAATACATCTTTTAAGCTATCTTCAATTTTGTTTTTATCAACAGTTTGTTTTCCAAATCCAATTGAATTAGTATTTAAATTTGAACCGGCATTTGATGTCATAATAATAATTGTATTTGCAAAACTTACTGTGTTTCCTTGAGAGTCTGTAAGTTTACCATCATCTAATACTTGTAATAAAATATTAAATACATCTGGATGTGCCTTTTCAATTTCATCTAAAAGGATGATTGAATAAGGTTTTCTCTTAACTTTTTCAGTTAATTGTCCAGCATCATCATAACCAACATATCCTGGAGGTGCACCTATCAATTTTGATGTAGAGTGACTTTCCATATATTCAGACATATCTATTCTGATTATAGAATCTTCTGAACCAAACATTTCATATGCAAGTGATTTTGCAAGTTATGTTTTACCAACACCTGTTGGACCAACAAATATAAATGAAGGTGGTCTTTTTTCATTTTGAAGTCCAGCTCTGTTTCTTCTAATAGCACGAGATACAGCATTAACGGCTTCTTCTTGACCAATTACTCTTTTATGAAGATTTGTTTCTAAGTTTAAAAGTTTTTGTGTTTCAGCTTCTGTTATTTTTTTAACAGGGATTTTTGTCCAGCTTTCTATAACAGTAGCAATATCTTGAATAGTAAGATTTCTTGGTTTCATTTTTTTATTAATCTTATCAATTTCTTCAATTAATTTACATTCTTTAGTTTTTAAGTCAGCAGCTTTTTGATAATCTTCAGTAGTATCAGCTTGTGCTACTTCTTCTTTTTGAGCTTGAACATTTTTAAGTTCTTGTTTTAGCATTTCTAATTGATATAAATCTTTATTTTCAAGATTAATTCTAGAACAAGCTTCATCTAAAATATCAATAGCTTTATCAGGTAAAAATCTATCATGAATATATTTTTCAGACATTATAACAGTTTGTTTTATAACATCAGTTGAGATTTTTACTTTGTGATATTCTTCATAATATTTTTTAATTCCTTCAAGGATGTGAATAGAATCATCAATATTAGGTTCTTCAACTAAAACTTGTTGAAATCTTCTTTCTAAAGCAGTATCTTTTTCAATATATTTTCTATATTCTGTTAATGTAGTTGTACCAATCAATTGGATTTCTCCATTTGAAAGTGATGGTTTTAAAATATTTGCAGCATTCATAGAATGTTCACCATCGCCAGCTCCAATAATATTATGGATTTCATCTATAACTAGAATTATATTACCATATTCCTTACACTCATCAATTATACCTTTCATTCTAGATTCGAATTGTCCTCTAAATTGAGTACCTGCAATAACAGATGTCATATCTAAAAGGTAAACTTCTTTGTTTAAAAGTTTTGCTGGAACATTTTGGTTTGCAATTTTAATAGCTAATCCTTGAGCAATTGCTGTTTTACCAACTCCTGGTTCACCAATAAGACAAGGGTTATTTTTAGAACGTCTATTTAAAATTTGTATAACTCTTTGAATTTCTTTATCTCTACCAATAACTAAATCTAATTCATTATTTTTAGCTTTATTTGTAAGATTAGTTCCATAAGTATCTAAGAATTTTTTCTTTTTACTTTGTTTTACATTTTTCTTTTTTTCAACTCTTATTGTTTTTTTGCTTTCATTTTCTTGATTTTCAGAGTTTGTTTTTTGACCATTAAACATATTTGAAAAAATAGAACCTAATGGGATTGCAGCACCTGCAAATTTAGGTCTTTCTTCATCATCTTCATTTTCTCCATCTTCATCAACATTACCAAAAGTAATTGCACCTTCTATATTTTCTAAATTATTAATATCTATATTTTCTGCTAAATCTTTAAATATGTTTTCTAATTGTTTATTCATATCATTTAAATTTATTTTATCTTTTGATAATATATCTTGTTGTTTTGCTAAAACTTCAGTTGCATCTATGCCTTTCTTTTTTGCACAATCATAACATAATCCTGCTAATGTCTTTTTACCATCATCTGTTTTTTCGTAAAAAATTACGGCTGGATTTTTATTACATTCTGAACATATCATAAATTATAATTCCTCATTTCTAAATAAATTTAATATTATATATAATACCTCAAAAGTCCTAAATAGTCAATAAATTGAGGTAAGAAAATGCTACATATTTTCTGTTTTGTACCTAAACAAACATTTTGTTTTTATAAAGTTTGAAAAGTCTTTTTCATTTCCTAAAGTAAAGCCATTTTTATTTATTAAAAAAGCATATTTTCTGTCCAAATAAAAATAATAGTAATCTTTTGTGTTAAAAACTTTATATAATTTCCAATAATAATATTTATCAATTTGAGTTCCATCAGAAATAGTAAAATATTTATCATAAAAACGAAAAATAAATGTAGATTCTTTTTGAATTTTTTTAGACTCAAATTCATCTTTTACTTCTTTTATTGGATGAAAAATTCTCCATAGTAAAAAGCAAATTAAAGTTAATATAAATATAAAAACAAGCTGTGTGTTTCCAGCTTTTAATTGCAATACAATGCAAAAAGCCATTAATATAACAATTAACAAAGTATAAAAATTGCTTGAAACACCAAATTTTTTATTATGGAATATCAAAAAATTTTCGTAACATTCTTTACTATATTTTGTCGTATTTTTAAATAACATATTCATAATTTATCACCTACAATATTTTTATTAGTAAAGTATATCATAAAAAATAAAAACATAAAAGAAATATTGTCAAATAAAATCGAAAATGTTATAATGAAAATGATTTAAAAATATTAGTACCAAAGAGAAAGGGGAAAAGGTATGAATAAGAAAAAAGTTTTTAAAACTATTGGAATTTTAGTACTTATTATTGTTATTTTAATGTTATTATATGTTATTAGAAATACAATAATTGTAACAAAATTGCAAAAAAATATTAAAGAATATACAAGTAAAACAAACTTCAGTATAAAGGTAACAAATTTAACCTCAGAAACTTCAAAAATGACAGTTAATTATTATAAAAAAGATAATAAAGAAGCAGTGATATTAGAAAGAAATGTAGATGAAAATTCAGTAAAAATGTCTTTTTATAATAATGGAGAAAGAAAAGATTTGTTCATTGAAACAAATGATAAAAAAACAGTTCAAGTAAATACTAAAAATCAACTTTTAGGATTAAATATAACGGATTCTTTACAAACTGACAATTTGTGGCAAACTATTTTGTATAGTTCTATTGCTAGAATAAAAACAGAAAATGTTAATGGAAAAGAATGTTATAAGGTAAGTAATTTTTATTCACCTTATTGGATGTATGGAGATAATATAACTGAGTTTTATATTGAAAAAGATACTGGATTACTTATAAAGACTGTAATTGATGATGAGGTTGCTGTAAGAGAGTATAGTTTTGATGACGTTGAAGATTCAGCTTTTGTTGAGCCTGATATTGGGTTGTATACTGTTGTTGAGGAAAATTAAAAAAGAACAGAATTTGTTTTCTGTTCTTTTTTCTATTTTAACCCATATGCATAAACCTGTACATAACTAGTGCCATTGTTGCCATCAATATTATTTTTTATTTCAATAGTGTCTCCTTTTTTTAAATAATAGTTTATAGATGAATATGAAAAAGAATTAATAGTTCTCATATAACCAATATCAACAGAATTGATAAGTATTGTTATTGAGCAACCAGAATTAGTACCAATTCTTCCTAAAATTGCACAATCCTCAGTTGCTGTATATGAATATGATGTGTTGCACCAATCGGAACTTTGACCTACACATCCAATTTTTTTTGAAGTATCTATAAATAATTTTGAGTTTGCTGTATTACGACTTCCAGTAATTTCATCTATTTTACTTTCATAACTTGTTAATGTGTCATTTTCCGTATTTTGGGCATTTTCTGTTATTTGTTTTGCTTCCTTTGCATTTTTGAATAAATTTGTTTGAGTTAGTGCTGTTATTGATATTCCTGATAATATTAATAGAATTATTATTGTAATTACTAGTGCAACTAATGTTATTGCACTTTCTTTTTTCTCTTGTTTCTTCATGTTATTTTTTCCTCCTTATATTAAGCTTGAAACTTAATATAATTTAAATATTAAAAATGGGCTTACATATCAATATATACAATTTTATAATTATATAATATTTAATAATTTAACTATTGATTTTTTGTTTTAGTTATGTTATATTTTCAGTATAATAAATTAATTAAGTTTCTAGATTAATTAACATATTCA
>JABLTS010014077.1_pt1 | contig 11271 bp, 10 predicted proteins | sample 7160081 | NCBI WGS metagenome assembly JABLTS01 (sample SAMN14651231, study PRJNA627086) | human gut metagenome | isolation source: feces | host: Homo sapiens
GATAAGGTTTCCCAGTCACTCCTATGAGAGCTGCAAGTCCCCCGCGGCAGATGGAACGCGAAAATGAGATGATCGTTATTTCACATCGTCTTTTTTATTGCAATTTGTGAAAATCGATATCACCTGCCTTCGGCTCCAGCGTGCGGCTCCCGCCGCTTTAGCCGCCGTGAAGATATCACAGCGGCTTCTCTGACGCATCAAACGCAAAAAGCCATCGGCACGGAGGTGCCAATGGCTTCTTTGTCGTTCCAATGAATATGCGTATAGTACAGCGCGAAAAGGGGATTTGTAACGGGGAAAGTCGTCGCCGCGGTGGAAATCACCGTTCACGCCATCCCCGTCACTTCGCCTCTTTCTCTTCTTCCGGCTTTTCCTCTGCCATATCGGCTTCCTCTGCTGCCGGAGCCGGTTCTTCGATCGGCGTCCCTTCAGCGTCTGGTGCCGGCTCTTCCGCCGGAGCTGCGGTTTCTTCCGCCGGTTCTTCTACGGGCGTTTCTTCCGCAGGAGCGGCTTCATCCGGTGCTTCTTCCGTTGGAATTTCCTCTGCCGGCGCTTCCTCCTTCGGCAGCTCGACAGCCGGATAAGCATAGCCGGGGACGATGGGAGCCTTCAGATTTTCCAGCGCATCGATGGATGCCAGCGCAAGCTCCAGATCCTTTCGGATCTTGCTCACGTAGTTCTTCATATTTCCTTCCGTATGGATCATGGTCTCAGCCAGGCGGCGGCGATAGTCCTCTGCGTCCTTCACCTGTCTGTCTCCTTCCATCTTGGCATTGGAGATCAGGATATCCGCATTTCTCTTCGCGTTCTTCTTGACGTTCTCAGCGGTATCCTTGGCAAGCTGGAGCGTCGCTGTCATGGTATCCGAGATCCTCTCATAGTTGGAGAGCTTCACTTTCATCTGGTCCATTTCTTCTTCCATCTCGCGATGCTCACGATAGATCTGCTCGTAGTCAGTGACGATCTGGCGCAGGAAATCATTGACCTCTTCCTCGCTGTAGCCGCGCAGGCCTTTGGAGAAAGTTTTATTATGAATGTCCATTGGTGTAATCATAGCTTTGCCTCCTTGGGGAACTTTCTTCTATTGTACTTGCTTTGCGCTGTTTAGGCAAGGAGCGTGGAAAAACGTCGTATGTTAAGGAAACGCCGAACTTAATAGCCTTCCCCTCGAGGGGAAGGTGCCCCGAAGGGGCGGATAGGGCACTGGCGGCATGAAAGACAGATGAGGAAAGCGGAACAGCGCGGCACATGTGGGGAAAGCGTGAGTCCCTGACCGCAAGCAAAAAAGATTTCTCGCTTCGCTCGAAATGACAAAGCGAGCGTCTGATGTCGCCCAGTCTCTTAGTCACTTCACACCGGTCACGCGCCTGATAAATTCACTCACCGCATCCAGCCCTTTTCTCAGTACGTCCGCCTCATGGCCGTAGCCGACACGGAAAGAAAATGGTTCATCGAAGCAGTCGCCGGGGACGCAGAAGGCGCCTGTCTCCTCATACATGCGGCGGCAGAAATCGCGCGAGCCGATGGGAAGATCGTAATGCACAAGTGCCATGGTACCGGCAGTCGGTCTCACGTAAGAGACATGCGGCTCCCCCTTCACCCAGGCATCCAGAATGGGGAGATTGGCTGCCAGAATGGCGCGGTTTCTCGCGAGGATCTTTTCTTTGTGCGCCAAGGCGAGCGCCGCGATCTCCTCATCGAAGAGCCCGCAGCTCACAAGGTCATAGTCCCGCACGCGGCGAAACTGGGCGAGCGCCTGCCGGTCATGGGTCGCAAGCCAGCCGAGACGAAGCCCGGCCAGCGAAAAGGCCTTCGACATTGATCCGGTCGCGATCCCCTTCTCATAGAGATCGCAAACGGAGGGAGCGAGAGCTCCGTCGATGGAAACGCCGCTGTACACCTCATCGCAGAAAAGGTATGCGCCTGCCTGCCGCGCGATGGTGACGATATCCTTCAGCATGTCCGATGGGATCAGAGTGCCCGTCGGATTGTTCGGATTGTTGAGGCAGATCATGCGCACGCCGCGCGCCGCTGCCTGCAAAAGCTCATCAAGGTCCGGCAGATAGCCGTTCTCTCTTCGAAGGCGCAGCACCGTTACCTCCGCCCCGAGCGCTTCCGGCGCCGAGTAAAACTGCTGATAGCTCGGAGAGAATGCGATCACACGGTCCCCCGGGCGGATGAGAGAGAAGAAGATGTGCTGGTTCCCGCCCGTCGCACCATGCTCCGTCAGGATTTCCTCCGGGCGGATACTCGTATAGAGACGGCTGATCTCCTTCTTGACCTTCTCCGAGCCGAAGATGGTGCCGTATGTCTGCTCTCTTTCAAAAAAGCGATCCACAAAATCTGTGCGATCCTCGCCCGCCAGCGAAAAAAGCTCTGCGAGCGAGAGAGGCTTCGCACAGGTGTCCGTGATATTGTACTTGGCGCCTTCTTCGTACTGGTCCATCCAGCTTTCGACGCCGAACTGTGAAACGATCATAGGGATACTCCGTAAAAATATGAGTGATTAGGGTTCAGGGTTCAGGGTTCAGGGTTCAGGGTTCAGGGTTCAGGGTTCAGGGTTAGCCCTTGGGGCGGCTCGCCCCTTGGGCTAACCCTCTTCACTCTCCCAATTCTTGCATACATCCACCCAGCCCTGCGAAGCGGATGCCCTTTCCAGCTCCGGAAGGCTGAGCTTCACCGCACTATGGTCCGTGCCTGCCGCCGGATAAACGATATCGAAGCGTTTCAGGGACACATCCAGATAGACCGGCACGCCCTCCGGCAGGCAGAAGGGACACACACCGCCGGGGCGGTGGCCGATGTACTTCTCACAATCGGCACCGGGGATCATCTTCGCCTTCTTGTGAAAGCTCATCTTGAATTTGTGATTATCCACCCTGGCATCTCCCGCCACGACGATGATGAGCGGCTTGTCATCCAAGAGGAAGGACATCGTTTTCGCGATGCGCGCCTCCTCCGTCCCGAGAGCCTGCGCCGCCAGCGCCACCGTCGCCGATGACTCCTCAAGACCCATACAGCGATCCCCCATACCGAGGGTCTCAAAATATTCTTTTACTTTTTCAAAAGACATCGTATGCACTTCTTTCGTATCAATGGGGGACTAGTGACTGGTGGCTGGGGATTAGGGACTAGGGATTAGGATCCGCGAGTGGCTGGTAGCTGGGGACTAGGGACTGGTGACTGGTGGCACTCTCGCACTGTCATTTCGAGCAGAGCGAGAAATCTTTGTCATTCGCGGCGAGGGACTTACGCTTTTTTCACATGTGCCGCGCTGTTCCGCTTTCCGCATCTGTCTTTCCTGCCGCCTGTGCCCTATCCGCCCCTATGGGGCAGCCTTCCCCTCGAGGGGAAGGCTGACGATACGAGGGAAACCTATCTCCGCAGACCTTCGGGCATCGCTTCATATATACTCGCGGCGAAGCCGCCACCACCATTTCTCATTTCTCATTTCTCATTTCTCATTCAAGCGAGGCTTCAATCCCCAATGAAGGGACAGCACGCCCCATGGGCTGACCCTCCCCACTTCATTTACAACAAAGAGCTGTGCGCTGCACAGCTCCCTTTTTTATTTCTTTCCTTTTTTGACGACCGTCTTCGCTTCCGCCTTCGCATCCGCCTTGCCGCGGCCGAGACTGCCGGTCTTTGCCAGCTTCTTCGCCGTCATGTACCAAGCCGGAGACTTGTCCAAGCACTTATTCTGCTTCACCGTAGGATCATTCGGATACTGTTTCTTATAGTGTTCCATCGCACGGCGCGCATTTACCTTCTCATCCTTGGAAATGGTCTCGAAGGAGAATCCCACCTTCCATGCAAAGACGAGCATCGCGACCGGGTAGAGTGCAAGCGGATACACTTCGCAGAAGACGCAGGCCGCGATGAGAGCAAGCCCGCCCACGATAGAGAGCACCGAGACGCCGGTCTGCACCATGACCGTCTTTCTGAAGTCCGCATCCATGTGCGCGAGCCAGATATTTCCGCTCGAAAGGAAGTAGTGGACGAACTCCTGATTCCGAAGCATCCTGTCCCGCTTGTTATGTGCAAGGATCTGCTGCACGATGTCCGCCACATTTTTCTTGAAGCGCATGGTGCGGTAATTGAATACGACGAGGAGCGTCGTGATGAGAGCGATAAAGATGATACTGCTGGTGGATCCTTCCATGATATGTCTCCTTTGCTGAGTTGTTCTTTCTATTATAAGGGGCAAAGGGGAAATCAGCAAGGGGAGAGAGCGTGCAGGGCGTGCGCCCTTCCCACATGTCTCACTTCTAAGCCCGCACCATTCCCACTTGGATGCCCAGCCGATTCGCTTCGCCCGCCTTCATCTCCAGACACCCTTTCGCACGGAGGCAGGCGGAGAGGCCAAGCCACGGCGCAAGATGAGGGACGACCTTCACCACGCGGCCTTCTCCATCGAAATACACCGCATCGATCGCAAAACGCATGAAGCACATGTGGATGCTGTTCGTCTTCTCGAGGTATAGTCCACGTCCTTCATCAAGGGGCGCACGGAGCATGAGGCCTTTGAACCGCGCCCACCACGAGCGCGCTGTCTCAACTTCGACAGAGATGGCGCGCTCGCCATTCATGAGTATCCATGTTTCGATCATAAAAGCTCCTTTGGGAAAATCGTGACTCGCATCCGGCTCTGCGACGAAGCCGGCATCTCCCTGCTCCCGTCGGCATCGTTGCGCCACGGCTTATGCATCCCCCTGCGAAAAAAATAACTGCCAGCTCGCGCTGCCAGTTATTTTTTCCCCATGGTTTCCATGAGAGAGAGAAGCGATGGCAGGAGCGCCACCACAAAGATCGCAGGGAAAATGCAGAATACGAGCGGGAAGACCATCTTGACCGGCGCCTTCATCGCCTTCGTCCGCGCCCGCTGGCGGCGGACATTTCTCATATTGTCAGCCTGGATCGTCAGCGTATCCGACATGGAAGCACCGAGACGCTCCGACTGCGTGACGGACATGACGAAGAGGTACACATCCTGCACATCACAGCGCTTCGCCATGAACTGCATCGAGCGGCGACGGGTCATCCCCATGCGTACATCACGGAGCATGCGGGAAAGCTCATCGATCAAGGGCCCCTTCATGCGCTCGACGACCTTGCGAAGCGCCGCATCGAAGGAAAGCCCTGCCTGCACAGAGATCGCCAGAAGGTCCAGCACATCCGGCAGCTGCTGCGTGATGAGAGCCTGGCGTTTCTTGATGATATGATTCAGGACACCGAAGGGGAGCAGCGCCCCCATGAATCCCCAGCCAAGAACGATGAGGAAGAACTGCGGCGCTGTATAGACGCCCCGCCCCGCATACCAAAAGCCGAGCGCGAGACCGAGCGCAAGGCACAGAGACCAAAGGCCGGCGAAATGAGCGACCTTCCACACGCCCTGCTTGCCGGCGAGCATGATGCGCCGCTCCATGAGTTTCGGGATCGCCGCCGGAGCGAAGTAGGAGAGCGTATCCATCAGATCGCCCAGCACACGGCCGACCGTACGCTGCAGGAAGGGGATCTTCCGAAGATCATCCGGATCCACCATCTCTTCTTCGGCAGAAGGATCCATAAACTGATCCAGACGCCGCTGCATCTCACGCTGCGAGTCCGACTGCCGAAGTACGATGAGCGTCATCATGATAAAAACAAATAAGGAGATCGCGATCGCGATAGAAAATGCAAGCATGGAGTGTCACCTCGGTTCGAGGAATTAGGAATTAGAAATTAGGAATTAGAAATGAAGGTGGCGGCTTCGCCGAGATCGAGGGCTCAGGTCGCAGCTGTTCTGGCATTCGTTATCTCACATACGACGTTTCTCGCCGCTCAAGATGACGAAACAGGGCGATGCCCGAAAATGGGAATGAAGGAGTGTTTCCATAAGGAAACGACACTTGGTACTGCCTATTTCTGTTTTCAAACACGCGCCAATCATCGGTCTGCAAGGAAGATTTCTCGACTTCGCTCGAAATGACGATACGCGCGAAGCGCTATCAAAATTTTGCGGTGCTTTTGATTTTTATGCACCGCACCACAAGTTTGAAAGTAGGGATAAGCAGCTAGGGATTAGGAGCCGCGAGTGACTCGTGATTTACATGCCACGTTCGGGCATCGCAATGATTTATACTCCGCGGCACATTTCGTCATCCTGAGCGGAGTAAAATGTCAGATGTTCGAAAATGTAAAGGCGGAACAGTGAGAACTGAGTCGAAGGATCTGGCACCGCACCACAACCCTGAACCCTTCACGTCATTCTTCCCAGTCCCCTTCCGGCACGCGGCCGAAGAGATCCTTCGGTGCGTCCACGCCGTGGATCTTAAACTTGCTGAGAAACTGCGGCTGCAGGCCTGTATACACGAAGGAGCCCTGCGACTTGCCGTTTTCATCGAAGCCGGTCTGATGGTAGCGGAAAAGGTCCTGCAGGACGATCACATTTCCTTCCATCTGCTGCACTTCGGTGATGTAGGTGATCTTGCGGGAACCGTCCTGAATGCGAGACTGATGAATGATGAGATCGAGTGCGGAGGAGATCTGGCTGCGGATCGCCGTGACCGGCAGATCGAAGCCGCTCATGAGGACCATCGTCTCCAGACGCGAAAGCACATCGCGCGGACTGTTCGCATGCGCCGTCGTGAGCGAGCCGTCATGGCCGGTATTCATCGCCTGCAGCATATCGAGCGCCTCGCCGCTTCTGACTTCGCCGACGATGATGCGGTCCGGGCGCATACGGAGAGCATTCTTCACAAGATCTCTGATCGTGACCGCCCCCTTGCCCTCTATATTCGGCGGACGGGACTCGAGCGTCACGACATGCGGCTGCTCAAGGCGGAGCTCGGCGGCATCTTCGATGGTGACGATGCGTTCATCGGAGGGAATGAAGGAAGAAAGTACATTCAGCGTGGTCGTCTTACCGGAGCCGGTACCGCCGCTGACCATGATGTTCAGCTTCGCCTTGACACAGGCGCGCAGGAATGAGGCCATCTGCTCCGAAAGGGTGCCATAGGCGATCAGATCCTCGATCAAGAGCGGTATCCGGGAGAATTTACGGATCGTCACGCACGGTCCGGACAGAGAAAGCGGCGGGATGACGATATTGACACGAGAACCGTCTTCGAGACGCGCATCGACGATCGGCGATGCTTCATCGACATGACGGCCCAGCGGCGACACGATCTTCTCGATGATCGCCATCAGGTGTGCCTGATCCTGAAAACGAGCCTGCGTCAGATGGATCTTGCCCATCTTTTCCACATAGATCTTCTTCGGCCCGTTGATCATGATCTCCGTCACGGCATCATCCTTCAGGAATGGCTCGATCGGGCCAAGCCCCAGGATCTCATCACAGATATCCGATACCAGACGCGAACGCTCGCCGCGCGGAACGGCAAAGGGATCCTCCTCGACCACACGCTGCACATAGCGGGTGATGACCGCCTCGACCTCCTGGCGCGTATGCCTGCCGTCCAAGACCTGCTGCTGCTCAGCGGTCATGTCATCGACGATACGCCGGTGAATTCCGTTTTTCAGCTCCTGGTATCCCTCTTCGTGGGCGTTGTTCGTCCGGCCGGCAAATATAGCGGCCTGTTCTTTTTTCTCGGTGCCGTCACGGCGGCCAAGACGTTCCAGAAGTTTCAAAGTCTTCACCTTCCTTGGAGATTTGTTTATGGGTTTGCGGAGTTATTGAGATGATCGGCAACAAGTTTCCTCTTAGAAACGGAGCGGCTCATCAAGTGCTTATCTTCGTTGTCTCATCATACATGAAGCAGTTTACCACATAATCTGTCGGCATGCCGACAACGTTTTGGATGTAATTCACAAATGACACATCACTCTTGGTAAGTTCGAGTCTGAGCTTCGCATGAACAGAGTTTTCCGGCTTTTCATTTTCATCATTGGTGGCAGTCACCTGCACACCAGCGGCATCCGGCACATACAGATGCGTGATGACATTCTGCTCTTTCAAAATTTGATTGTATTTGTCAGCGATGATCTTGTAATTATTTATTGGCTGTGAAAGATCTGCGCTTTCTGTATAATGCCCCACCACCGCTGCTTCGCGCGCCGCATTTCTCACGATGCCCTGCACGGTCTGGTAATCCCCGAACATGAAGCCGCAATAGATGATCCCGCAGAGAACGAGGAGAAAGATCGGCAGCAGTAGTGCAAACTCGACGATATCCTGCCCTTTTTGTCGTTTCATGATGCTTCGTTTCTCCTTTCGTGGGAATGGTGACTGGTAGCTAGTGACTGGGGATTAGGAGTGACTAGTGACTGAAATGCCACCTTCGGGCATCGCCACAATTTATACTTTACGGCGCATTTCGTCATCCTGAGCGGAGTGAAATGTCGGATGTTCGATAATGTAAAGGCGGAACAGTGAGAACTGAGTCGAAGGATCTGGCGCCGCACCACCATTTCGCATTTCTCATTTTTCATTCAAACGAGCCTTTCAAACGGAATCAAAGGACGAGCCGCCCCAAGGGCTAACCCTGACCCCATCAACCTGAACCCGACAACCTCTATACCTTGATATCTACGATCTTATGAATGATGAAGAAGCCTATGACTTCCATCACGAGGGCGACACCGATCGCGATCTGACCTAGGCGTGTCGTGAGGAGCGGACGCATATATTCCGGCGACATGATGTACATGAAGAGTCCCATCGCGATCGGAAGAGCGGCAAGGATCATACCTGCCATACGCCCCTGCGCGGTCAGGGTCTTGATCTCGCCGCGCAGCCGGATGCGGTCTAAGATGGTATCGCGGATGATATCAATGATGTCAGCAAGATTTCCGCCGACCTGCTGCTGAATGAGCACCGCCGTGACGATGAGAGAGAAGTCAGGGCTGCCCACACGCCCGTCCATCTCCGTCAGCGCGCGGTCCAAAGGCTTCCCCAGATTCGTCTCGCGAAGGACACGGGCAAATTCCGTGCTGACGGGCGGCTTCATTTCCTTGGAAATGATCTCGATCGTCTGCAGGAAGGAGAAGCCTGCCCTCAGAGAATTGGAAATCAGCGTCAGGCAGTCAGCCATCTGGTAGAGAAACGCCTTCAGCCGCTTGTCGATCCGGTATTTCACATAGCCCCACTGGAAAAGGAAAGCAAGGAGGGCAAAGAGCAGCGCAGCGCCACCCTCCCCTGTGACCAGGAGCGCCATGAGAAAAGCAAGAATGCTCACCCCGGAGGAGATCACGACCATTTCGAAGCCGAGCAGCGGCAGTCCTGCGCGATGCATCATGAGATCAAGCTTCGAAGCGGTCTTCCTTCCCCCGACCCTTCGCATGCGCTTGCGGAAGGCATGGCGGAGCTTCTGTCCGGTCGAGATCTGCTCCTCTTCCGTCTCCTTCACATCGAGATAGTCCGCATACTGCTGCAGACGCTCAGACACCACCTGCTTCTTTTTCAGTGCATGACCGAGCAGGAAGAACAGGATGAAAAAGAAAAGAAAGGCGCAAAACAGCGAGATGATAAAAATCATAGATGGTTTGCTCCTTTCTTGGAAATCAGCGTTGTACAGCATTTGCCTGGCTGACGCTATGGGAATCTATCCGCCGCCTTTGGCGCGCCCCCTCTCCAGGAGCCTGCTCAGTTGGGGAAAAATACCTAATCCCTAGCCACTAGTCACCAGCTACTAGTCACCAGTCACTACTTACTAATGATCTTCTCTGCGAGTGCATCGACGGCCTTGGCAAAGGGGCTGTCAGGATCCTCGTCCACGACGAGGCGGCCATTGTCAGCCGCCTCCGAGGCACGGACATATTCATTCGGGATGATGGCTGCGACAGAATAGCCCAGCTCCTTGGAGAGACGCTCCTTCTCCGCGTCGTCAAACGGCGAGACACGGGTGAAGAGCGGATAGACGCGCTCCCGGTAGTCGTCCCATGCCTTGAAGATCTCCAGTGCGCGCTTCATATGCATCGTCTCGTAGCCGCCATTGTACATCGCCATCAGGACCGTCTCATCGGAGAGCTCACACGCCGTCGCGGAAATGTCGGAAAATCCCGAAGGCAGATCGATCAGAACGTAGCTGTAGAGGCTCCGCGTCATATGGATGAGCTGCGTCAGCGCATCCAGTGTGACAGACTCCGCAAGATCCGGCTTTGCCGGCCCGCAAAGTATCTGCAGATTCCTTCTGGCATCAATGAAGTAGGACTTCAGCGTCACCGGCGAGAGGAACTTGATATCCCGCACCGCTTCGACCAGGGTCGTTTGCGGATTCAAATTGAAAAAGACCGCCATATCGCCGAACTGCAGGTCACAGTCAAGGATCGCGACAGGCTCTCCCGTCCTCTTGGCGATGCTCGCGGCGAGATTGGAGATCAATGTCGTCTTGCCGCTCTTTCCCTTCGGGCTGAAGAAGGAGATCACACGCGCAGACGAGCGCAGCGAGGCGCGGTCCGCATTCCTGACCGCCGCCTGCAGCTCATCCGGCGTGAACGGCTTGATCATATACCCCTGCGCGCCGCCGCGCAGCAGCCTGGCCTGCGCCTCCGAGTCCCAGCGGCGGGAGAGACAGATGATCAGGGCCTGCCCGCAATTCTTCTTGAGATCGGAAAGCAGACTGACATTGGGCTCGCAGTCGATATCCAGAAGGATCAGATTCGGACTGAATGCCTGCATCTGCCCCAGAGCATCGCCCGCGGTCTGATACCTCGCCGACAGCTCGAAGCCCGGGCTGTTTCTGATCACGCTCGACAGCCGCTCAAGCATCATGCGGTTGTTCTCGATGAGGACTGTACGATAAGACATGGAATTCGCCTCCAGTTAAAAGGTTCAACGGGTTCTATGGAAAAAACATCCTCTTGCAAACACCTTACTTCCCCCTTCGGGTAATGCTATTAAGTTAAGGAAATTGTTAGCGCCGTAATGTCTTGCTTCCCCCCTCGGGGGAAGTGCCGAAGGCAATAGGGGCATGCTAACGGTATAACGCTCCATGTTGAATAGTCCGATGCTATCGATATTCCAACATCTTCAGGTAATACCGCTACGTAGCCCCCTCAGCCCTTCGGGCAGCTCCCCCGATGGGGAGCCAAGAGGATTCGGCGATTTCCGTCATCTCGCAAACACCTTGCTTCCCCCCTCGGGGGAAGTGCCGAAGGCAATATGTGCAAGCGAACTGGATTTTTAGGAGCGAAGCGACGCTAAAATTCAGTGAGACGCCATTTCGAGCGTAGCGAGATGGGGCATGCTAGCGGTATAGCGTGCTATGTTGAATAGTCCGATGCTATCGATATTCCAACACTTTCATGCAATACCGCTACGTAGCCCCCTCA
>JABLTS010045123.1_pt1 | contig 11220 bp, 10 predicted proteins | sample 7160081 | NCBI WGS metagenome assembly JABLTS01 (sample SAMN14651231, study PRJNA627086) | human gut metagenome | isolation source: feces | host: Homo sapiens
AAAACGCCCGCAAACCCTTATGCCGCAACGGCTGGAGGGCATTTTATCACTTGGTAAGGATGAGGTCGGCGGTTCGAATCCGCCCAGCAGCTCCAAAAGATTCTGTTTTCTATCGAAAACAGAATCTTTTTCTTTGCCTATTTTTGCTCTATGGGTGAGGGCTTGAAGCAAAGTGGCCGTATGCTCTTGCCCTTGCGGTAAATACGGCTTGCCTATAGGGCGAATAACGCCTGTTACACGGTAATTATCTTCAGCCACTCAATATATTCCAGCGCCAATTCTGACAGTACTCGAGAGGGGTTACAGATATACCCAATCTCGATTTGCCCCAAATCCGTGATGGGCACACTGACCAAGGCGCGGCGGCGATCCTCTTGTGTCAGATAGCCAGAGCCGGTCACATAGGCATCGCCCAGTGCCAGCAGTGAATACGCCATCGCCCGGTCGGATACCGAGATGACCTGCTGCTGGGGGTTCCACTGGCGCCTGGTCGTCGTGAATCGGGCCGAGGAGGGATGACACTCCTCATAAGAAATAAACGGGTACTGCTGGATGTCCGCCAGTGTAACGCTTTTACACTCGGCTAAGGGATGCGTGTTCTGGATGTAAATATGCAGCAGATCATATTTCAGATGCTGAAAAAATATATTCCGCCGATTGCATGCCTTGATAATGGCGCTGCGGCTGTCGCTGGTGAAAAACAGCACGCCGATGTCGGAGCGATTCGTTTCCACATCCTGCAGCACCTGATCCATGTTTCCCTCAAAATAGCCCAGATGATATTTTTGATTCTTAGGCTGGCATACAATGTGCTCAAAGGCATCGATACCGGAGACATGGTGCAGGGAAGATACGCAAAAATACTCGCACTCCCCCTTGTGGTTTTTATACTTGTCATCCAAATCCTGGTAGATATTTGTCAGCAGCTGTGTGTCCTTCAGGAATGCCTCTCCCTGGCGCGTCAGCGATATGCCCTTACTGGTTCGCTCAAAAAGAACCATACCATATTCCCGCTCCAAGTTTCGGATCGACTCGGATAGACTGGATTGGGAGATGAACAGCGACTCTGCTGCCTTGCCGATAGAGCCTGCCTTACTGACGGCCCGGACATATAGTATTTGCTTTAATGTCATCGTTTTCACCTCATACTTACGCTGCTGTCGCAGATGGAGACCTCTCGCCACTGTTTGCCCCAACCGACACCGCTGGAATGGTAATTGTGGGACATCTTCCTGATTTTAGCAGCATTTTTGTTAAAAAGCAACCTCCAACATTATAAATCAACTTCCCCAAAACCCTGTTTTTACCTGAAAGCCATCGGTCTTACCGATGGCTTTGCATCGCTTATTTGTTCTTCAAATTCTACGGGTGCTGGCGTATAATGAGTTCACGCAAAATACCACCCATGGAAAAGAACCGGACTGCTTGTCCGTATCAACCAATGGAGGGAGCGACCCTGAAAGGAGGAGCCTATGATAGCCGAACACACGCAAACCGCCACCGAGGCCCCCGTTGTTTTGCAGTGTGTTGACCTGTGCAAGTGCTATAACGGTGTCGTACAGGCCAGCGATCACATCAATTTCACCTTGCGCTGCGGCGAGGTACACGCCTTTCTGGGGGAAAACGGTGCAGGAAAGAGCACACTGATGAAAATGCTCTACGGCATCGAGCAGCCCGATGAGGGTCAGATGTTCCTTTCCGGCGAGCCAGTGGTGCTGAAAAGCCCTGCTGACGCCATTGCCCACGGCATCGGTATGGTACACCAGGAACTGATGCTGATTCCGCACCTGACGGTGGCGGAAAACATTACCCTGGGGCAGGAGGCCAGGACCAGAAGCGGACGGCTGAAAAAGCAGGAAGCGTCACGCAGTATCCGGGAGCTGGCCGCTTCCTATGGCTTAGATATAGACCCTGATGCGCTGGTGGACAAACTGACCATTGGGCAGCGCCAGCGAGTGGAGATCGTCAAGCTGCTGTATCGCAAGGCGGACATTTTGATTTTCGACGAGCCCACCGCCCTGCTGACGCCTCAGGAGTCCGATGCGCTGTTTGATGTGCTGCGCCGCCTGCGGGAGCTGGGCAAGTCCACAATTTTCATTACGCATAAGCTGCGGGAGGTCTATCAAATTGCAGACCGCATGACCGTGATCCGGCAGGGCCGGATCATCGGCACCACCACCCCTCAGGAAACCGGCATGGAAAAGCTGACGCAGATGATGGTGGGCAAAACGGTTCCTACTGGGCGCCGTCGGCCCCACCCCATTGGGGAGGAAGAGGTGCTGCAGGTAAAGGGCCTCAGCGTGCAGAGCCGTGGCGGCGCCGCTGTGCAAAATGTCACCTTTTCCATTCGCTCCGGCGAGGTGCTGGGCGTAGCGGGCATCGAGGGCAACGGACAGACGCCTCTGGCGCAGGCCCTTCTGGGCCTTTGCCGCTCCTCCTCCGGCAGCATTCTGCTGGACGGGCGGGAGATCACCGGCCGCACGACCAAGCAGATTCGCGATGCAGGCGTGGGCAGCATTCCCGATGACCGGCAAGGCATGGGCCTCATCCTCAGTATGCGGCTCTTTGAAAATATGCTGCTGAATGCCTACGACGAAAAGCCCTATGCCAAAAGCCCGCTGCTGGAGGACTGGGCGGCCGCCCGCCGTGATGCGCAGGCTAAGATCGCCGATTACAGCATTGCGGCCACCAATGAGTCGGTTGTGGTCGGCACCCTCTCCGGCGGCAATCAACAAAAAATCGTCGTCGCCCGGGAGCTTGACCGGGGCTGCCGGATGCTCATTGCCGCGCAGCCTACCCGGGGCGTTGATATCGCCTCGGCGGATTACATCCAAAGCCGCATTTTGACGGCGGCGGAACAGGGCTGCGCCGTGCTGCTCATTTCCAGCGATTTGGATGAGCTGATCAAGGTCTCAGACCGGATCATGGTGCTGTTCCGCGGGCAGATCATGGGATTTGTGGATGCAGACAATGCCACCCGTGAGGCCTTAGGACGCATGATGCTGGGCGAAGCCCACTGATCGATCCTTTATTGATCCTGCTGCCGATTAAACGGCAGCTTAGAACTAACCAAGGAGGAACTAAGATGAAGTTTACAAATGTGAAAAAGTGGCTGGCCATGTTGCTGGTGGTCTGCTCGATGCTGTCCCTGGTGGCCTGCGGGAAGTCCGACAAGGATTCGGCAGGTGACGATTCCGAGAAAGGCACCAAGGTCGCCGTTGTGTTCGCCTCCAGCGGTCTGGGAGATAAGTCCTTTAACGATGCGCTGTATGACGGCATGAAGAAGGCGGAGAGCACCATGGGCATCCAGTGGGTATATTCCGAGCCCAAGGATGACGCCGAGTACGAGGGCCTGATATCCGGCTATGCCGACAGCGGAGACTGCGACCTCATCATCTGCCTGGGCGGCAGCCAGAGCTCCAGCCTGGAAAATGTGGCCCCCAACTATCCGCAGCAGAAGTTTGTGATTCTGGACGCTGTGGTGGAGGGTGACAACATCCGCAGCTACACATGGCGTGATCAGGAACTGGGCTTTTTGGCCGGCTTCCTGGGTGCCAGCCTGTCCGACACCAATACTCTGGGCTTTATTGGCGCCCACGACATCCCCCTGTGCAATCTGGGTGCTGCCGGTATGATCGCCGGAGCCCACTATGCCAACCCTGACTGCCAGGTGCTGGTGGACTACGCCAACGGCTGGGCAGAGGTCAACGGCTGCTATGAGCTGGCCACATCCATGCATGAGCAGGGCGCCAGCCTGATATACCACACCGCCAGTGCCGGCGGCCTGGGTATCCTCAATGCCGGCAAGGAGAAGAACTTCCTGACCGTCTTCTTTGACGGCAACCTGAATGCGGACGCTCCCCAGACCAACATTGCCAGCGCCATCCGGGACTTCCCCGCTTGCGCTCAGGAAGCGATTCAGGATGTCATGGACGGTAAGTTCACCGCCGGTGCCATTGAAAAGGGTCTGGCAGAGGACAGCCTGTACCTGGATTTTGACGGCTCTGCCTATCAGATCCCCGCTGATGTGATGGAGAAGTACAATGCAGCGGTGGCTGCCATCAAGGACGGCACCATCGTAGTCCCCAGCACCATTGAAGAAGCAAAGGTGTGGAAGGCGGCATAAATCGCCAAGCGCACAACACGGGGCTGAAGGCCTGCCTGGCCTTCGGCCCCGCGAGACTGTCGAAAAACCCTCCGGGTTTTTCGACAAAAGGCTTGCAGTCTGCTGCGCGCATAATTTGCCCGTCCGTGACGGACAAATTCCACACTGGCAGCCTGAGAGGTATTTTCTCTCACGCACATGTCGCGAGAGAAAATGATTTTAATTTTTTGCCGCCTGCGGGCGGCAAACTCTGCGAGGCTTTTTTTGACACGCTGACGGGGCTGAAGGCCTGCCTGGCCTTCAGCCCCGCACCTTATCGGCAGAGACATATCATCTGCGCAAGGAGGGACACTGTGAAAAAAACAAGGATTCGATTGTCGCTGTTTTCGTTGGTTCTGGCGCTGGTGCTGTTCGGTCTGACCATACGGCTTACCGGACGGGATCCTCTGGTCGTATACTGGAACATACTGACCGGCTCTTTCGGCAGCACCAAGAGCTTTCTGAATGTGCTGGCATATATGCTGCCGCTGATCATGACCGGCCTCGGTGCGGCGGTGGCCTTCCAGAGCGGTGTTTTCAACATCGGCGGTGAGGGACAGGTGCTGGTGGGCGGACTGGCCTCCGTTATTGTGGGCCTGACGGTGCCGCTGCCGGCGCCGTGGGGCTGGCTGCTGGCGCTGCTGGCGGGCTTTGCGGCCGGTGCTCTGTGGGCACTCCTGCCCACCCTGTTTGCCGGGCGAAACCTGACCTCACTGTCCGTGGCCACCATTATGATGAACTCCATCGCCGCACTGCTGACGGAGTATATTGTCAAGAGCTATTTTCAGCGTCCCGGCGCCAGCAACACGGAGACCGTGGTTGTGAACGAGGGCAGCATTTTGCCGCGCATTTTCCCCAGCACGCAGTTTAACTACGGCATCCTTGTGGCGCTATTCTGCGTAGTCGTTGTAACCTGGATGCTGTATAAGACCCCTTTTGGCTTTTCCCTGCGGGCCATGGGCAGCAACCCCCGTGCCATGCAGCAGGCCGGACTGCCGATCTATGGCCGGACGATTGCCGCCATGTGCATCAGCGGCGGCCTGTTTGCCCTGGGCGGGTCCATCCAGTGCCTGGCGGTATATAAGCGCTTCGTCATGGGTTTCTCCCCCGGGTACGGCTGGGACGGCATTACCGTGGCCACCCTTGCCATGAATTCTCCTGTGGGCGTGCTGCTGAGCGCCTTCCTGTTTGGAATGCTGCGCTCCGCCTCCATCAGCATGAGCCTGACCAGCCAGGTGACAACGGAGATGATCTCCGTGCTCCAGGGCTTTATTGTCATGCTGGTGGCCTCTCCGGATGTGTGGAATGTGCTGGGCCACCTGTGGCAGCGGCTCAAGGGCTGTGGCGGCCGAGGCCGGAAACAGGAAGGAGCTGCTGAATAATGGATTTTTGGATCTCATTTGCCAACTTTTTTGCCTCTGCCATCCAGCTGACCGCACCCATTGCACTGGGCACTCTGGCCTGCACCATCAGCGAGCGGGCGGGCGTCATCAACATCGGCATTGAGGGTTCCATGCTCTTCAGCGGGTTTCTCGCCGCCGTTGGCTCTTACTATACGGGCAGCCCCTGGGTAGGGCTGCTGTGCGGCTGCGCCGCCGGTGCATTTCTGGCGCTGATCCTGGGGGTGCTGGCCATTTACTGCAACGGCCAGCAGATCGTGATCGGCATCGGCCTCAACCTCTTCGGCCCGGGCTTTGCCTATATGATGATGCGTGCCCTGTGGGACACCACCGGCATCTCTCCGTGGGTGGAGGGCTTTCAGGCCGTGAATATTCCCCTGCTCTCCCGCATCCCCATAGCGGGCACCATGCTCAGCGGCTACCCGGCCTGCATCTATCTGGGTCTGCTGGCGGTGGCGGTCATGCAGTATCTGCTGCATCGAACCGCATGGGGCCTGCGGATTCGTGCCGTGGGCGAAAACCCCGCCGCCGTGGCCACGCTGGGCATCAATGTCTACCGCCTGCGAATGCGTGCGGTGCTTCTGGGAGGCGTTTTTGCCGGCATGGGAGGCGCTGTCATGTGCCTCAGCTCCGCCAATGTGTTTGTCAATGATATGTCCGCTGGGTCCGGCTTTATGGCCTTTGCCGCCAACCAGTTCGGCCAGTGGTCTCCCGTCGGCGGCTATCTTGCCACGCTGCTGTTTGGCGTGATGCAGGCGCTGCGGATGCGCCTGCAGAGCTTCGGCATCGCCACGCAGCTGACCCAGATGCTGCCCTATCTGGCTGCGCTGATCGGCATCAAGCTCACCGGTATGCGGATGCGGGCACCGGCGGCCAATGGCACCCCCTACCCCCATCCGCTCTCCGCCCCCTGCCTGCGCCGGAAAAGCGCCGGGGAATCACAGTCGAAAGGATCGAAGGCATGAATATTACATTTCACGAATGCAGATATATTCTGCACCTGAAGGATTATGACAGCGGTGTCTTTTTCTACCGTGAGGTACTGGGCCTGCAGCCCAACTATAACTGGTCCATCGTCCCCGATCAGAAGGGCTACCGCTTCTACATGGGCAGCGGACGGCTGGAGATCACCCAGATCCCCTTCACCCCCCGGCAGGGACACAGTGAGTTTTTGGCCCAGTGCTCCGATCTGCCTCTGTGCATGGAGCGGATTTTGGAGGAAATGCCCCACATCGAGATCCTCTCTCAGGATGCCCGGCAGGTAACCCTCCGGGACACCGAAGGCAATCTGGTGCATCTGCTGCAGGACGACAGCCCCTGCAGCGGCGGCGATGTGGATAAAACGGATATGTTTACCGGCACCTTTACCGGCGTGCTTTATGAGGATGATTTGGCGGCGGCGCAGAGCTTCTACTGCGACCGGCTAGGGCTTCCGCTGCTGGAGCGGCAGACAGATGCGCTGCTGCTCCGGGCCGGCGATGCACAGCTGCTGCTGCGCAGGCGTCCGGCAGGCTGCACCCTGGGTCCGTCTATGATCGGTCTGGAGGCCAGCAGCGTCAACAAGCTGTATGACCGGTTCAGCCAAAGCCCGGACTATAAGGAGGCCGGGGTGCTGCGTGACACGGACTTTGATGCACGGCGGCTGTTCCAGATGTACGACCCCAGCGGCAATGTGGTGGAGATCTACGCCTACCTGCGCAATGTGCGAGAGGAAATTTTGATGCACTGATGATAGAAAGGGGAAAATATGTGGCGCAAAGAATACAGAATCGTTTATTATTCCTGGGAGTTTGACACCCTGCAGTCCTTTTATCGGGATCTGCTGCGTCTGCCCCAGATGTATGGCTGGTACACCAGCCCGGTGGATCGTGGCTGCAAGTTCAAGATCGGAGACAACCGTCTGGAATTGATCTGCCGCCATCCCACTCTGCCCCAGGGCCCTGCGGGAATGCGGTTAGAGGCAAAGGACATTGAGCTGTGCTACGCCAACCTGAAAAAGGAGCCTCGGGTCACCGTTATCCGCCCCCTGCAGTCTCATCCGTGGGGCGAATACAGCTTCTGCATCAAGGACCCCGTGGGCAACTGGGTGGAGGTCTACCAGCGCTCCGAGCAGTATCGGCCCATGGGGGCCGATGACGGCGGCTGCTACTTTACCGATGAGTATACCGCCATTCTTTTCGCGGAGGATCTGGAGAAGATCACCGCCTTTTACCGGGATTCCATGCAGATGCCCGTGGTCACCTCATGGGATCGGGGTCCCGAGGATCGGGGCTGCCGCCTCCGCTCTGCCGGCGGCTTTACGGATATTCGGCAAAAGACGGAGAACACGCCCCAGGGCCCTGCGCTGACCACCATTGAGGCCGAGGATGTCAACGCCTGCTTTGCGTGGCTGGAGAGCCGTGACGATGTGGAGGTGCTGCTGGGGCTTACCGATACCTGGTACGGCGACCGGATTTTCCAGATCTGCGATGAGGAAAAGAATGTGGTGGAGGTGCTGGCCTATCGCCGCAATATGAAAAATCGGGACACGCTGCCGCAAGAGGATCCGTCATGAGGGAAAGGATACTGATTCGAAATGCGGATGCTGTGGTGACCTGTGATCCGGCGGATCGGGTGCTCTATAACAGCGACATTCTCATCTGCGGCAACCGCATTGAAGCGGTGGGGAGCAACCTTGCCGCCGGTGACGCCCAGATCATTGACGCCGCAGGCAAGTATGTTTACCCCGGCCTTGTTAATACACACCATCATTTTTTTCAGGCATTTATTCGCAACCTCATGACGATTGACCGCCCGGGGCTGACGCTGATGCAGTGGCTGGATGACATCTATAAGGTTTTCGTCCGTATCGACGGGGATGTGATTTTCTATGCCAGCGCCGCCTGTATGGCAGACCTTATTAAGCACGGCTGCACCTGCTCGGTAGATCACCAGTACTGCTATACACCGGCCGCCGGCAAGCAGGGGGTGGACCGGCAGATGGAGGCCGCCCGTCTGATGGGCTTTCGCTTTGTGGCCGCCCGCGGCACCAACACCCTGCCCCGCTGGAAGGGCAGCACCATTCCCGATGAGATGTGCGAGACAACAGCGGAGTACCTGGACGACTGCCAGCGTCTGCTGGCGCTCTATCACGACCCGGAGCCTTTCTCCATGCGGCAAATCGTGTTGGCCCCCTGCCAGCCCATCAACTGCACCGAGGATACCTTCCTGGAGACCATACGCCTGGCCCGCAGCGCCGGTGTCCATATGCACACTCATTTGTGCGAGGGGGAAAACAGCAGCATGGTGCGCCGCTTCGGTGTCCGCTCTCTGGAATGGTGCCGCCGCATCGGCTTTGTCGGCAGTGACATTTGGCTGGCCCATGGCCGCGAAACGCTGCCGGAGGAATATGCTCTGCTGGCGGAAAACCACATGGGCATTTCCCACTGCCCCGCCCCCACCATGCTGGGCGGCAGCGAGATTCTGGACATCCCCGGTATGTGCAAGGCCGGCATACCCATAAGCCTCGGCGTGGATGGCTGTGCCACCAACGACGGCTCCAACATGCTGGATACCCTGCGCTTGGCATACCTGATGCAGACCTTTCTCAGCAAAAAGCGGGGCGGTTGTCCCTCCCCCTATGAGATGCTGAAGCTGGCCACTGTGGGGGGCGCCGAGATGATCGGACGTCCGGAGCTGGGGCAGCTTGCCGCCGGGAAGGCGGCGGACCTCTTCATGGTCGATGCCCGGCGCCTGGAGTACGCCGGTGCTCTCCATGACCCCGCATCCATGCTTGCCAAGCTGGGTGTCACCGGCCCCGTCTGGCTGACCATGATCAATGGCCGTGTTGTTTATCGGGACGATCATTTGACCGGCGTCGACGAGGCGAAGCTGCTGCAAGAGGGCGAGCAGGTCTGCACCCGTGTGCTGCGGGATACCTGCGAGGCCTTTGCACCCTATCGCCGTAATCCACAATAGGAGGAAAGGGAAATGTCATATCTGGACTTTCAGCTGCTTCTCTATGTGCCGTCGGAGCAGTATGCGCCTTGCCGTACCTTTTACGAGCAGGTATTTGCGACACAACCGTTCTATGGCTGGGACGAGGGGCCGGAGGACCGGGGCGTTAAGTACGATCTCGCCGGCACAAAGCTGGTGCTGCTGACCCAGGAAAATCCGTTCCCCACTTCCGGTGCCGTACATTTCCAGCTGCAGGTGCCGACTCTGGAGGATATCTATCCCCGGGCGCAGGCAGCCGGTGCCGTCACCCAGGAGCCTTTCTTCCGCCCCTACGGCTGGCATATGTTCCGCATGGCGGATCCGGCGGGAAATCACATCAATATTTATACGGTGCCAACCACCGCCGAATAAAGCGCACCGAAACCGTAAAAATTAAAGGATGCTCTTCACGCCCGGAATTAAAAAGGGAGGCCGCTTATGAAACGGAACCGTCTCGTAAGCCGCCTCCCTTTTTTCGTTTTTAATTGCCAAGGTTCACGGCATCACCCGGCGGACTATGCGGATAAAGTCCTCCTTGCCGAAAGTCACCGGCACCGGGTATACGGGGTCGGCCTCCGCTTCGGCCTAGACGGCCATTTGAGGCAGGTCCTCCGGCCGAATACAGGGAAAGCGTTCGGGGATGCCCAGCGCCCGGTTCATGCGGTAAATGGCTTCTACCACCTGCCGGGTAAGGCTTCGGGTCTCCCGGGTGTTATAAAAGCGGCCGATGTAGGCCTCCACCGCATGGGTCAGGGCGTCCAGGCCGGTCTCCGCCGTGACGCCGTGGAAGCTGCTCCGGGCCGGGAGCCTCTCCGCCATGGTAATAAATTCCGGTGCGGCGCATTGGCGGCAGCTTGCCACGATCATGGGCTCTTTGCACCCGGCGTCCGCCAGCAGCTCCGGCAGCCTTTGCAGGCTCCCGGCTCCGGTGATGCATTCCGGTCTGCGCCAGGGCAGTACCCGGGCCTCCAGGCCGAAGCAGGCCTGAAACACCCGACAGTATATTTTTTAAGCAGCATAATGCGTACATCCTTTCCATGGACTATTACGCCGCATTTTAGGCGGGATTGCAAGACGGAATGGGGACATGGATATTGTAGGGGCGGACGGCTCTGTCCGTCCAGTGCGATAACGCAACATTTTGTAGGGCAGGGCCCGTGCGCCCCGCCGGGAGTGGGGGGGCCGGGCAGCGGGGTGAGGGCACCCCGCCCTACACACCATTTACCGATAGAATCTCACAAGGGGCGGCGGCCGCCCACCGTCGTGCCAACCGATTCCCGGCCACTGTCGTGCCCGTTAATTGGGGCACTTTCTCGAATCAGGTATCCCATAATCTGGGATACGCTGTACTTCGGCAGGATGCTTATCAGCATATGGATGTGCTCTTTCTTTACTCTAACTCGGAGACTTTTTCTTGTCTACTTTGCCCCTCGCCATAGGCTATTTTCCCCCCGGCAGAGCCGGGGGTTGTCTTTGATGACCAATACAAGAAGAAGGCCCTCGGCAATGCCGGGGGCCTTCTTCACAGTATCTGTTTGCGGTTAAAATCCGTCGCACAGCTTGCGCCGTTAAGGCTCGTTTGTAAAAATACACCCTGCTTACAGGCGATACGCTCGCTCTTAGAAATGGGAATCCACGTACTTATTGTACTTATTGAGATCCATTTCATCCTTGTAGGTATTGCGGAAGCGCTGGACGGTA
>JABLTS010053303.1_pt1 | contig 11215 bp, 13 predicted proteins | sample 7160081 | NCBI WGS metagenome assembly JABLTS01 (sample SAMN14651231, study PRJNA627086) | human gut metagenome | isolation source: feces | host: Homo sapiens
TAATTATATTTTATTTATTTATCAATGTTTTTTCTGTAGTAAATTTGTATTTTTTATAATTCTTTTGTTTACTTTTTTGTATTAACCTCCTTTTTCCTATTTTCTATGATATTTGTGGAATTTTTTTAGATTTATTTTTGTCTTTCCTAAGTTGTTTTGATTTAAAAATTTATAAGACTATACATTGACAAATAATGTACAGTCTTATATTATCATATTTTCTATTGCATTTCAACATAAATCGTTCGACAAATTTCGTGCTTAAAAATTTTCTACTTTCATTTTTGTTATTTTGGCATACCCATTTCCAGAGTTACCTTGTACCTCTGTTGTTGTATCACTTGGCGATGGCATATAATTTCTTCCTGATTCCATTCTTGTATATAGAAAGTATTTTCCTGAATAATGTATAATATTTCCTGTGTGTATTATGTTTTCCTCTGTTGATGACTCTGCTATTGAGTTACACCCATCATATCCTGAAATATATGATGAACCTCCTGAGGCTGAAGATATGATAGCTTTACCAGACCAACCTGCACCGCCTCCATAGTAGCCTCCGCCACCTCCTGAAAGATAAATCCATTCTGCACTATAAGTTGTTTCATATCCTCCTTTTCCAAATACTCCCGATAAAGATAATACTGAAGCACTATTATTTTGTCCTCCTAATATTTGTGTAGCTCCTATTGTTTGATTTAATTCTCCATATCCTGCCACCTTTATTATGCTACCATTTCCTCCTTGTAAAGCACCAGCATAACCTCCATAGCTATAGTTATACTCAGATCCATTATCACATCCACCGCCTCCTCCAGCTGCTACCATAATCCTACTTTTTAAAGAATTAAAATTGTTCCAATTTCCATTAATCAATCTGATATCTGTTGCTCCACCTCCATTTGTATTTGTTGTATTTCCTAAACTTGCATAACTTCCTGAACCTCCTCCATTGTAGCACATTGTCTCTCTGGCTCCATTATAACATTCACCAACATATACATATAATTTTTCACCTTTAGATAACTTTATTATTCCTTTTGTATATGCTCCTTTTCCACCTACTGCATATTGATAAGTTCCTCCTTGAGCTCCCCAACATTCTATTTTATAGTACCCATCTTCCGGTACTGTATATTCTTGTTCACTTCCTGTATAACTATATGTGTTTACCGTTGATGTTTCTTCAATCTTTTTAAAAACTTCGGATGAAGCTTCTTCTCTTGATGTTCCACTAATATATTCATTTATTTTACTACTATATTCGCCTAATTTTTTATTTTCATCTTTTTGTGCATTTTCTGTTATATTTTTTGCTTGTTTTGCTTGATTGAATAAATTGGTTTGAATTAGTGCCTGTATGCTTATTCCTGCTAGAATTAATAAAATTATTATTGTTACTACAAGTGCAACTAATGTAATTCCACTATTTTTCTTCACTTTTTTATTTCTCCTTTGTTTTATTTTATTTCATATGCTGTACTTGGTTGTGTTCCATCTGCAGCTTTTGTTGTATCAAGTTGAACATTTGAATTTAATGTTATTACTGGTCTAAAATAATATGATATATTTCTAATTTCTTCAGAAGAATCATACAAATGTGGTCCATCTATAGTTCCATACCCGAAGACAACCAATTCCAAATGTAGCATAATCAGAAGCCGTATAAATTTCTCTAGTTGATAGCCAATACCTTTTTGTATTTTCCCCATCATTGAAAAACATTGTATAGTATTTTGAATTTTTAAAACTTTCTTCATTTAATTTTTTCCATTTATAAGTTCTTTTCAAACTCGATGATGTTGCTATTTTTACTTCTGTTTGATTTATTAATTCTGTTTGTTCACTTGGTTTCAATGTTCCTGTAATATTATTTATAGTTTGATTTTCTTCTTGTTCTACTATTTGAGGATACTTGATGCCTGCTGGCGATATTTTATTTTCACTTACTACTATTTTATCTTTTAAATACTGTTCTATATCTTCTATTTTTAAATTCTGCACTTTATTTGTTAATTTTGAGTTATTATATAACTTATTACAGATATCATCTAATAAATATACTGCATTGTTATATCCATTATAGCCTTTTATTGCAATTGTTGAAGTTGTCGCTACATCACTTATTAATCTAACTTGTCCATCTTTTACATCTAATACTCTCCAATTTAATTCCATTTCTTGCTTTAATGTTTCTTTTGTATTTGCTTCTGAACCAGAGTATGTTCCTAATTCTTCTATTAATTTATTTAGTGTTTCCTCATTTACTGTGTCTGGTGTATATTTTATATATGACCCTATTGGTATTTCTCCACTATTTACTTTGTAAGCTAATGTTTCTGGTAAATATTCATTAATTTTATCCATATATTCTGATAACGTCTCATTTTCCTGTTTTTGTGCATTTTCAGTTGTATTTTTTGCCTGTTTTGCTTGATTGAATAAATTGGTTTGAACTAGTGCTTGTATACTTATTCCTGCTAAAATTAATAAGATTATTATAGTAACCACAAGTGCAACTAATGTAATTCCCTTATTTGTTTTCATGATTTTTCTCCTTTATTTTATCTCATATGCTGTACTTGGCTGCGTTCCGTCTGCTGCTTTTGTTGTATCAAGCTGAACATTTGAATTTAATGTTACTACTGGTCTAATAGAAAATTTATTTATAATACTATAGTTTCTACTATTATACAAGCCGCCAGCCCCAATACCCACGTTTCCTACAGCATATGCATAAAATTTAGCATAATCTTCTGGAACTATGATAACACAACGAGATGATAACCAATATGTATTAGTTTCATTGTTAATAAATAATTCATAGTATTTACTATCTTTAAAATCATTTGCTTGCATTGCTTTAGTCCAGAATGTATATTTTACTTTCAATAAACTAGCAATTGAATTACTGGAAGTAGGTTCTATCAATTCTTTTTGTTCGCTCAAATCTAATTCCGTTCCAGTTTTTTCATTTACTTGTTGTTCTTTTTCTTTTAATAATATACTTGGATAATATTTATAGTTAGTTGGAGTAAATACCTCTCCATAATCTGAAGTTATATTTTTATAATTTTTTTCTATCATTTCATCTTGTATATCTTCTATTTTTAGATTTTGTACTTTATTTGTCAATTTGGGATTATTGTATAATTTATTACAAATATCATCTAATAAATATACTATATTGTTATATCCATTATAACCTTTTAATGCAATTGTTGATGTTGTTGGTACATCACTTATTAATCTAACTTGTCCATCTTTTACATCTAAAACTCTCCAATTTAATCCCATTTCTTGGGTTAATGTTTCTTTGGTATTGGCTTCTGAACCAGAGTATGTTCCTAATTCTGTTATTAAATTATTTATTGTTTCTTCACTAGCTACATCTGGTGTATACTTTATATATGAACCTATTGGTACTTCTCCACTATTTACTTTGGAAGCTAATGTTTCTGGTAAATATTCGTTCATTTTATTCATATATTCTGATAATATTTTATTTTCTTCTTTTTGTGCATTCTCTGTTGCATTTTTTGCTTGTTTGGCTTTATTAAATAAATTTGTTTGAGTTAGTGCTTGGATACTTATTCCTGCTAAAATTAACAAAATTATTATTGTTATAACCAATGCAACTAAAGTAATCCCATATTCTTTTCTAATTTTTTTCTTCATTTTAAATTTCCTCCTTCGTATTTCAAGCATGTCACTATTTGTCACATTAATAATACACTAATATGACATAAAAAGTCAATATAATTTAGTTTGATTTTATGATAATTTATATATAAAATTTCAAAAAAATATAAGGTGATTTTATGATAAAAGAAAAAAGAAATTCCATGCATCTGACACAAGAGCAAATGTCAGAAAAACTGGGTATAAGTTTAAGACAATATGTAAGAATAGATAATGAAAAAGCATTTCCTAGGAGAGATATTTTAAAGAAGTTAATTGATGAGTTAGGTTTGACTAACGAAGAAATTGGAGCTTACATTAAAATTCTCACAGAAAATATTGCTTAATCATTATCTATTATTTTTTTATTCTATTTGTTAGAAATATGTATATTTTCAGCCTTTGCATTCATTTCTCTTGAAATAATATTTTGAATTTGTGCAACTTGTTCTTTGCTTAATTCACTAGCCTCTATTATCACACTAACACTTTCCCCATTTACAAATACAACACTATTTTCAAAACCTTTTGTTTGTATAAGATTTTCGCATATCATTATACTATTTTTTGTGTCGTTTATTTTTTTTATTTCATCTGTTGCAGATTGTTTTTGTGTTTCTAGTGAATTATCACTGTTTAAAACTTTTTCATATGTTTCTATCATTTGTGAATACATTGTGTCTCTTTCTAATTTTGATGTTTTGAAATAATCACTATTATTTGTTGTTTTGGTTGTAGTAGAACTTGTAGTAACTGTATTGCTACTTGTGTTTTCTGTTTTAGCATTTTCTGTATTGTTGGTGGTATTGTTTACTGCCTCATTTACAATATCATTACTGCTGACTAATTGTGCATCTCCTATATTTGCCATTTTGTCTAATTCTTCTTCTGTTCCACTAGTTGGTATTATGCTATTGGTATTACCATTGGCGGTATAGTTTAAATAGCCTGCTGCTACTAACATTAAAGCAATAACATAGATTATTACTTGGTTCTTTTTAAATAATTTCATAATTAATCCTCCTATTCCATTTCAAAAACTTGAATTTTGTGTGTAGCCAGTCCTGTTGCTGCTTCTACAGCTTGTATTATGTTTGTTTTTACATTAACATTTGATGCTCCTTTTGCTGTTATAATTGCTCCTTCTATTTTTGGTTGTAAAGTTTTTTGAAGTATTGGCGTTTTTTTTCCATTTTCTTCTTGGTATACAATTTCTTTGTCTGAATCTGTTTGTTCAACTTTTCTTGTTCCCCCAGAGGTGTCTGTTTCTTCTGTTGTGCTTGTTTTTGAATTCTCATTATACATTGCAACTGTTTGACTTGATTCTGAGTAATTTATAAAAACTTTTACAGTTCCAACTCCTTGTATTTTTCCTAGTATATTTTCTAATCTTTCTTCTAAATTATTGCTTTCTTCTGTTTGAGTTGTATCTGCATTTGCAAGTTGTCTACCTGCTGTGTTGGTAATTGTTTTGTCCGATTTTTTATTTCCATTCCATACATAGTTTATAATAACAATTGTTATGATTAAAATAACAACAAAAAATACTAAGTTTTCTATTTTCTTTTTGTTGTTTCCTTCTGTTTCTTCTTTACTGTCAATTATTTTCTTTAATTTATCTTTAAACATGATTTGCTCACCCCGTATTCACTTATTAAAAATTCTTTTACACTTTCAATGTCTGTTTTGTTAATTTTTGAATTTTCATTTTCTGTACTGTTTTCTTTTGTATTGTTTCCTACTTTTACCTCTACTTTTTGAATTTTTTGTATTTCAGAAACAATTTTGTTTTCTATTGTTTCTGTTGTGTTTTCATTAGCTTTGGAATTTTCATCTGTTCTCGTCTCTTCTCTTTTGTCTAATTTTAAAGTTATCTTTTTTATACCTGAGTCATTATTTTCTTGAGATATATTTGCATCAACTTTGCAATATTCTATTGTATAGCCTTTTTCTTTTAACTTTTTGGTAATATCATTTTCTAATTCTTCTATATAAATTTCTTTTAATCTTTTGTCCATTGATTCTTGATTAACCTCTACATTACTGGTATCTAATTCTTCGTTTATATATGAAGAAACATCAATATTTTCAAAATTAAGCTTATCACTATTTTTTATAAAAGGAGATATTATACTAAACAATATATATAATCCCATTACCATTTTTACGTATTTTTTAGTTTTATTATTAGGGAGTAACATTTCTAATATTGATACTACAATTATTGCTAAACTTAAATTTTTTACCCAACTACTTAAAAAATTTACCACTTGTTCCTCCTTATCTGTACATCATTCCTGTATTAGACATTTTTATAAGTAAGGTTGTTCCTATTATTACCATAAAAAATATTGTGAATAATATTCCTAATAAGATTTTAAATATATCTCCCATTTCATCTAATAATTTCACTATTTTCGCATCTGCTATTACTTCGCTTATGCTTGCTACTAGCTTGTACGAGATTGTTAATACTGATAATTTTAAAATTGGCACTATGCATATACTGATTATTATTACCACTCCTACAAAACCTACTGCATTTTTTAATATAATTCCGCATCCTAGAACACTATCTACTACATCTCCTAAAATTTTTCCAACTACTGGTACTGCTAAACTTACAATTGATTTTGCGGTTTTCGCAGTTATTCCATCTACACTGCTTGCGAGTGTTCCTTCTAAAGATACTATTCCCACAAAAATTGTTAAAATTATTCCTAAAAACCATAATGTACTTGATTTTAAGAATTTTGATAATTTTGCTACTTGAACTTGGTCTGATATTTTTGATATTATGCTAATAGATGCAATTATTAAGATTATTGGTATTAATATGTTTTGAATTAAATTTCCTATAAAATTTATTAAGAATAATATTATTGGTTCTAGTATGCTTGTAGTTGTTATACTTCCTGTATATAACATAAGTGATACTAATACTGGTATTAATGTATTCATAAATCCTATTAGATTATTTGAAGTTTGTTTTACTAAATTTATCACATCTGAAAAATTGCTCATTATTATTGTTACTATTGCTATGTATTGCACATAATAGATTAGCTTTGAAATACTGTCATTTTCTAAACTTTCACTTATTGATTTTAATATGCTATGTATTATTATAATTGCTAGAATACTAAGTAAGGATTTTATTCCTGTTTGAACTTCTGTACCCAATATGTTTAATATTTTTTTATATATTTTTGAATTGTCTACTTTTCCACTTATTGCTGAGTTTAATATTTCACTTATGTCTGCATCTGCGAAAAATTCTCCTGTATATTGTTTTGAATTTTCTATAAAAGAATTTATACCAAAAGTTTCTTTTTGTGTTGCAATTGTATTATCTTCTGCCTTTACTGTTTTAGGAATAAATATTATTGCAATTATAATTATTAATATTATTTTCTTTTGTATTTTCACATCTTTATTTCCTCCTTAATATTTTTGCTATGGCAGAATTTTTAATATAATTTCTAGCAGATTTGATATTATTGGTATTGACATTGATATTATTATTATTTTGCTCCCTATTTCTATTTTGCTGGCTATTGCCGCTTCTCCAGAATCTTTACAAATACTCACTGCAAATTCTGAAAGAAAAGCTATTCCGGTTATTTTTATTAATATTGCTATAAACTGAGTATTAATTCCAAATTTGTCTTGTATTGATTGAATTATATTTATAATTCCGGTTAATTTGTCCATTACTAGGACTAATATTAACACTCCTGTTAATATGCTTATAAAAACTGCATATTCTGGTCTATATTGTTTTAACATAATAATAATAACTAAAGCTGTTAGAGCTATTCCTATAATTTTAATTATTTCCATAATTGAAGCTCCTTATAAATCACTTATAAATTAAACAAAGTTCTTACTGTATCAAATAATCCACTTATTTCTTTTATTACCATTGTTAAAACAATAACCAGTCCTGCAAGTGTTGTCATCATTGCTTGATCTTCTCTACCTGCTCTTACTAAAACTTGATATAACACTGCAACTAATATTCCTATTGCTGCTATTTTAAATAATAAATCTATACTCATAATAAATCCCCCTATATCAAAATAATAACAATGGCTAGTCCTATTGTTGCCCCTAGCTTTTTGTATAATTTTTCATTTTTTTGTTTTTCTTCTTCCGCTTCTCGTATTTGTTTTTCTAAGAAAGTTTCTGTTACTTCAATTTGGCTTATTTGCCCATCAGTGTCTGTTGACCCTAATAATTTAGATAAAGTTTTTATTGTTTGCTTGTCCTCTGTTTTTAGATTACTTTTTAATTCTTCAACCGCTTCTTCCCAAGCTATATCTGTGCTCTCAAATTTCATTTTTTCTTTTGCCTTAAAAAACAAATTTGATATATTTTTACTAGAATTCTCACTAATTTCTCCAAATATTTCAGGTATCGGTTCATATGTAAATTTTATTTTTGTTTTAAATATATTTAAAGCATTTTTTATTTCTTCTAATTCTTCAAGTCTTAACATATAACCTTTTGCTATATAATTTCCTATTACATTTGATAATATAAACACTAAAAAAAGCATACAATATTTAATAATTTGCATTTTTATTCTCCTTGCAATTATTTTTAATATTATATGCTTGTCTTTTTATTTTAGAACTATTTTTTTCTGTCAATTGGGACGACCTTTTTTGATATATTTTTATTTTTTATTCATTTACAACCCATGTGAAAGAATTAGACACATCATTTACTACGCTTTCTATTTCTTTATCATCATCTAAACTATAGCTTTCAGCTATAATCCTAGCTATTTTATCCCCCGTTAATATATAATAATTATACATTATTTCTTGTGGCTCTGAATTAAATATTACTTTAACTTTTAATATATCATAATTATTAGCTGTTTTTGAGATGTTCATTTCTAGTGTATCTGGTTTTTCCTCAGATTTATTAATTGACTCTTCTATATTTGTTTTTACATCTTCTATAGATTTTATTGTTGTTGTATCAACTTGTTCATATGTGACAACTATCATAGCTGGGTAAGAAGAGTAGTCTTCTTCTTGTTCTTCTGTTTGGTTTGTTTGTTGATTTAAATTTGGAAATGTGTGTATGTATTTATAATATTGTACATATTGAGAGTATTGTGTATTAATTTTTTTCCAGTCTCCTGCTATTCGGAAGCTTATATTAGAATCTTTATAATCTATCTTTTCACTGCTTTGTAAAAGACTTGGATTATCTCCACCTAATATGGCTAGTAATATAATTCCTACTATAATTACCATCATAGATATTGTAAAAATTTTAGTTGATTTCTTTTGTCTTTTTTCAGGATTATTTTCTGCTTCTTTTGAATAATAATATTTTCCCTTATATTTTTTTATTATTCCCATTTGTTTTAAATAATTAAATCTAATTTTTGCCCCTTTATCTTCTGATGTTTCAGCCAATACTTCCTCTTTCATCATTGCTTTATCAGGTGTTGTTGCTTCATATTTTTCAAAAATTGGCTTTAATTCTTCAATTGACTCTCTTATCATTTTATTTATGTTTTCATTGTTACTAAATTGAATTTTTACTTCTTTTCCATCGTTATTTTCTAATTGTTTTTTTATGTTTGATGTTATAATGCTTGCTCCTAATATTGTAAATATTATTGAAATTATGCAATCTCTTGTTATTGCTGTTGAAAATTCACTGCTTCCATATAATTTTTGGACATTAGCTATACTTACAGGTAATCCTTGTTTGTGTATTAATAATGCTGGTATTATTGCAAGTGTTGTAACCATTACTACTATAACAGCTATAACCATTATTATAATTGGTAATTTTTTGTCAATTTTACCTTTACAAATTTTATAACCTAAAAATTCTCCTCCAGCAATAATTGCTGCTAAAATTGATAACATCATATTTCCATAGACATACACTAAAATCCATGGTATTGTTGCTATTATTCCTCCTATTATTGCTCCTATTATTCCAGTTAGGTAGCTTCCTGTTTTTTCTTTTTTAATTACTTCTTCTTCCATTGTTTCCTCCTCATTGGTCATTTGGGACGCTCTTTTTTGACCACTTTTGGTATGATTTCGTGTCAAAAAAGGGCGTCCCTATTGACACAATTTTTCTAATTCTTTTATTTTATCTCTTGTTTCAGCTGCTTTTTCGAATTCCATGTTTGCAGCGTATTCTAGCATTTGGTCTGTTAATTTTTCTATTGCCTTTTTAACATCTTCTTCTTTTTCCATTTTGAATTCTACGCCAATGTCTTCTTGTTTTACTGCACTTATTGCTTCTCTTATTGATTTTGTTATTGTTTTTGGTGTTATTCCATGTTCTTTGTTGTATTCTTCTTGTATTTTTCTTCTTCTGTTGGTTTCTGTTATTGCTTTTTCCATAGATTCTGTTAATTCATCTGCATACATTATAACTGTTCCATCTGTATTTCTTGCAGCACGTCCTATTGTTTGTATTAGCGAACGTTCTGAACGTAAGAAGCCTTCTTTGTCTGCATCTAGTATTGCAACTAGTGATACTTCTGGTATGTCAAGTCCTTCTCTTAGTAAGTTTATTCCTACTAAAACGTCAAATTCACCTAAACGTAGATTTCTAATAATTTCCATTCTTTCTAGTGCTTTTATGTCTGAATGCATATAATTTACTTTTATGTCTAAGCTTTTTAAATATGCTGTTAGATCTTCTGCCATTTTTTTAGTTAGTGTTGTGACTAATACTCTTTCGTGTTTTTCTACTCTTTTTCGTATTTGTTCTATTAAATCATCTATTTGATTTGTTACTGGCTTTACTTCTATTTTAGGATCTAGTAATCCTGTTGGTCTTATTATTTGTTCAACTACATTTTCTTTACTGTGTTCTTTTTCGTAATCAGCTGGTGTTGCACTTACAAATATCACTTGATTTATTCTTTTCTCAAATTCGTCAAATGTTAATGGTCTATTGTCAAAGGCTGATGGAAGTCTAAATCCATAGTTTACTAGTGATTCTTTTCTTGCTCTATCTCCATTGTACATTGCTCTTACTTGTGGTATTGTAGCATGTGATTCATCTATTAAAAGTAAGAAGTCTTTTGGAAAATAGTCAAATAATGTATATGGTGGGCTTCCTGCAGGTCTTTGACTTAAATGTCTTGAATAGTTTTCTATTCCTTGACAGAAACCTGTTTCTTTCATCATTTCTATATCAAAGTTTGTTCTTTCTTCTATTCTTTGTGCTTCTATTAATTTGTTATTATCTTTAAAATATTTTATTCTTTCTTGTAATTCTTCTTCTATTGTTCCTATTGCCTTATCTAGCTTGTCTTTGCTTGTAACATATTGAGAAGCTGGTGGTATTAATATGTGTTTTCTTTCTCCTATTGCTTTTCCTGTTAATGGATTTATTTCTGAAATTTTTTCTATTTCATCTCCCCAAAATTCTACCCTAACTGCACTTTCACTTTGTGATGATGGATAGATTTCTACTATATCTCCCTTTGCTCTAAAAGTCCCTCTTTTGAAGTCTATTTCATTTCTTGTATATTGCA
>JABLTS010088075.1_pt1 | contig 11202 bp, 7 predicted proteins | sample 7160081 | NCBI WGS metagenome assembly JABLTS01 (sample SAMN14651231, study PRJNA627086) | human gut metagenome | isolation source: feces | host: Homo sapiens
AAATATACGTGCTTGAATGGCATCTTGCCACGATACTCGTAGCCAGCCATGATCATACGTGCTACCCAGAAGAAGATGATGTCCGGACCTGTTACGAGGTCGGAAGTAGGGTAGTAGTAGTTGATCTCCTCGTTGTCTGGATGCTCGATGCCATCAAACAGAGAGATAGGCCACAACCATGAAGAGAACCAGGTGTCGAGGCAGTCGCTCTCCTGCTCAAGATCCTCAGCCTTGATGTTGGCATTCTTCTCCTGGGCGAGTTTCAGAGCCTCCTCTGCAGTCTCTGCTACCACGAAATCCTTCTTGCCGGCATTGTCGAAGTAGTAGGCTGGGATGCGGTGACCCCACCAGAGCTGACGGCTGATACACCAGTCCTTGATGTTCTCCAACCAGTGGCGATAGGTGTTCTTGTACTTCTTAGGATAGAACTCGATGTCATCGTCCATTACTGGAGGGAGGGCGATGTCAGCAAAGTGCTGCATCTTGAGGAACCACTGTGTAGAGAGCTTTGGCTCGATAGGCACATTGGTACGCTCAGAGAAGCCCACCTTATTATTATAGTCCTCAATTTTCTCCATCAGACCGGCGTTCTGGAGGTCGATGGAAATCTGCTTGCGCACGTCCATGCGGTCCATACCTACATAGAGACCTGCTGCCTCGCTGATGGTACCGTTGTCGTTGAAGATGTCGATGGTCTCCAAACCATGCTTCAAACCGAGGGCGTGGTCGTTGATATCGTGAGCTGGAGTTACCTTCAGACATCCGGTACCGAACTCGATATCTACGTATGTATCCTCGATGACAGGAATCTCGCGGTTTACGAGAGGCACGATCACGTGCTTGCCCTTCAACCAGGTATTCTTCTTATCCTCTGGATTGATACACATGGCAGAGTCGCCCATGATGGTCTCAGGACGGGTGGTTGCTACTACTGCATAGTATCCCTTCTCATCCTTGTGCATCACGTTCTCCTCATCCACCTGCTGGCAGTCCTGCTCTACTACATAATACTTCAAGTGGTAGAGCTTAGAGTGCTCGTCCTTGTAGATAACCTCCTCGTCAGAGAGCGCAGTCTGAGCCTTAGGGTCCCAGTTAACCATGCGCACGCCACGATAGATGAGACCCTTCTTGTAAAGGTCGCAGAATACGTGGATGACGGCACGAGAGCGTGTCTCGTCCATGGTGAATGCTGTGCGGTCCCAGTCGCAGCTGGCACCGAGCTTGCGGAGCTGCTTGAGGATGATGCCGCCGTGCTCGTGAGTCCAGTCCCAAGCGTGCTTGAGGAACTCATCGCGAGTAAGGTCGGTCTTCTTGATACCCTGCTGGGCGAGGCGGTTAACCACCTTAGCCTCGGTAGCGATACTGGCGTGGTCGGTACCTGGTACCCAGCAAGCGTTCTTGCCCTCCATGCGTGCACGGCGAACGAGAATATCCTGGATAGTATTGTTGAGCATGTGTCCCATGTGGAGCACACCCGTTACGTTTGGTGGAGGGATTACCACCGTATAAGGTTCACGACCATCTGGCTTAGAGCTGAAAAGCTTGTTGTCGAGCCAGTACTGATACCATTTACTTTCCACTGCTTGTGGATCGTATTTACTTGCTAATTCCATTGTTTCTATCTAATTTTTATTCTTTTTCTTTCTTTTTCCTTAAAAAACGGTGCAAAGATACGAATTTTTGAGCGAAAAATGCTATCTTTGCATCAAAATTATTAATTTTTGCACAAAACGATGGTTAGTAAATATGAATTGGGATATTATGGGAGCTTGGTTTCTCTTTAATGTCATGGTATGTGTGACAGCTGTTTCTTTTGCCATATTTCTTAATACGAAAGCGGGGAAGAAGTGGAAGAAGAACCTTTAAAAATTATGGAACTGATCTTGCGCAAGTGGTTTAAGTACGCCCTGAAAGGGCAGAAATAGAGATGGCAAGCTGGCTCCACACGCCCTGAAAGGGCAGAAGCTCCTAGCCCAGGGCATCGCCCTGGGTATATTGGCAGTCAACAAGGCGCCCTGTAAGGGCAAAAGCTTTGTATGTTGGCTGGTACTTGAAAGCTTTTGCCCTTACAGGGCGATAGGCTTGCGTCCATAAATCCCCAGGGCGATGCCCTGGGCTAGGAGCTTCTGCCCTTTCAGGGCGTATGGGGCAAACCTCGTTGATTCAGGGCGTATGGGGGCAAACCTCGTTAGTTCTGTGCGTGGGGCTTATTTGTGAACTTGAATGTAGAATATTAAACACTTGAATATAATATATTTAAACAATGCATACGAAAGAAGAAAAGTTAGCGGCGTTCAGCCGCTTGCTGGATGTGCAGGACCGTTTGCGCCTGCAGTGTCCATGGGATAAGAAGCAGACATTCGAGAGTCTTCGTCCGAATACCATCGAGGAGACTTTCGAGCTTTGTGATGCCTTGATGAAGCGCGATTACAAGGATATCAAGAAGGAGTTGGGCGATGTGCTGGAGCACGTGATGTTCTATAGCATCATCGGCCGAGAAGACGGCGAGTTCGATATCTGCGATGTCTGCAATCAGGAAGCTGACAAACTGATGTTCCGCCATCCTTTCATCAACTGGAAGGAAGAGGGAGAATGGACTGTGGCGAATCCTGAAATGTATATCAACGACGAAGGACAGGTGGTATATAAAGAAACTGATGAAGCAGAAACCGGGAAGGCAAAAGCTGCCAATACGGAAGAAACTCGGAAGGCAGAAACTGCCAATTCTGAAGAAACCCTGGCTCTTGGTGCCACCAAACCCAAGAATGCAGCCTCGGTAGAGAAAACCTGGGAGCAGATCAAGCAGCAGGAGAAAGATGGCAACGAGCGCGTTCTGAGCGGTGTGCCAAATTCCCTGCCATCCCTTATCAAGGCCTATCGCATTCAGGACAAGGCACGAAACGTGGGCTTCGACTGGAAGGAGAAGGAAAATGTATGGGATAAGGTACACGAAGAACTGGAAGAACTCAAGGCAGAACTTGCCAAGGACGACAAGGAAAACTCAACCCAGGAACTCGGCGATTTCCTCTTCTCCGTCATCAATGCTGCCCGTCTCTATAAGCTCAATCCGGACAATGCGCTGGAGAAGACAAACCAGAAGTTTATCCGCCGTTTCAACTATGTAGAAGATCATTCGCTCAAGCAGGGTAAGAATCTGAAAGACATGAGTTTGGAAGAGATGGATAAACTGTGGGATGAAGCCAAGAAACAGGAAAGACTTCAGAAAGAATCGTAAGCTTCAATAGGAGGAGCTTCATGATAAACAAGATAAAACGTTTTTATAACAACAAAAACTATAAGGATTATGAAAAGATTAGTTTATATGATGATGGCTTTGGTGGTACTCTTTGCTGCCAATAGCTGTAAGGATAAGAAAACCGCACAGGTAATCACTCCTACAGATTCCCTCGATCTGGAGGAAGTTGCCGATGATTCAACCATCTACGGTGTTTGTGGTGAGGGTACATCTATGCACAATCTGGAGCTGATTTCTGATGAGGGAGATACGCTCTCTGTCTTCATTGATGATGAGCAGCCAGACATCGTGCTGGGTGGTTTGCTGGCAGGCGACCGCATCGCTCTTATCGGTTACAAGGCACAGGATGGAGAGATGATGGCACAGAAAATCATCAATCTTACTTCACTCTTGGGTAAATGGACTTCGCTCGACAAGAACTTCGATTTGCTGGAAGGTGGAGAGGTAAAAAACAATGTGAAGGCTGAGACCAATCCTTGGACTTCTTGGAAAATCCTGAACGGAAAGCTCCTGCTCAACAAGGATACCTTTGCCATCGACAAACTGGGCTCTGACAGCTTGATGCTGGAGAATACCCAGGGCATCTATGTCTTCAAGCGCCAGGAGTAAATTGTCATTCTAAATTTTAGATTAAGTTGGAACCATTTAAGATACATATACTGGGGTGTGGTAGTGCGCTGCCAACCCTGAAACACAATGCTTCCTCGCAGCTCATAGAGATGCGGGGAAAGTGCTATATGATAGATTGTGGCGAGGGAGCACAGATGCAGTTCCGTCGTTCCCATATCCATTTCTCCAAGCTCAATGCCATCTTCATCACCCACATGCATGGAGATCATTGCTTTGGCTTGATGGGCTTGCTTTCTACGCTCGGAATGCTCGGACGAACATCTAAGTTAAGAGTTTATGCTCCAAAGGATTATGCTCCTCTGTTTAAACAACAGGTTGACTTCTTTATGCAGACGATGGAGTATGAGATGGAGATGATTCCGGTAGATACGGAGAAACAGCAGATTATCTACGAAGATCATTCTCTGTCGGTGGAGACGGTGCCTCTGAAACATCGTCTGCCATGCTGCGGCTATATCTTCAGAGAGAAACCTACGCTGCCTCATATCAAGAGGGATATGATAGATTACTACGGCATCCCAATCAGTCAGATCAACAACATCAAGAATGGGGCTGACTGGACCAACGAGGAGGGCGAGGTGATTCCGAATGCCCGTCTGGTGACACCTGCCGACCAGCCTCGCAGTTATGCCTATATGAGTGATACCCGATATATTCCGAATCTCTGGGAAAAGGTGAAGGGGGTTACGGTGCTTTATCATGAAAGTACTTATACTTCGGAGCAGGAAGACCGGGCTAAGATCTACAACCATAGTACGGCGAAGCAGGCTGCGATGGTGGCAAAGGCTGCCGGGGTAGGCAAGTTGCTCCTGGGACATTATAGTGCGAGATATAATGATGAGACGGTTCTGCTGAAAGAAGCAAAGGAGATTTTCGAGGAAAGCTATCTCACCAATGAAGGAATGGTTATCTCGGTATAAAAACAACCTTGCATCAAAAAAAGTTTGTTTTTTGGTGCAAGGTTTTGTGTTGATATTCGTTTAATACATAAAAGATAGAGAAAATTGGAATCTGAAAAACTACTTTTGCACGACATCAAAGGCGGCAGTCGGGCGGCGATGCACCGGCTCTACGACCGCTACGTAGGATATGCCATGGCGGTAGCGCTGAGGTATGTCCCTTTACATGATGATGCGGAGGATGTGGTGCAGGATAGTTTTGTGAAACTTTTCTCTGGTATTGCCAACTTCGAGTACAGGGGCGAAGGTTCGCTGAAGGCGTGGTTTCTCCGGATTGTGGCAAATGAGGCTATCAGCTTTACCCGAAGGCAGAGTCGCATCACTTTCGTGGATGAAGTTCCGGAAGATGTGAGTGACGACGAACCGGAGGTAGAACGGGTGCCGCCTGCCGTATTGACGAAGATGATCGGTGAATTGCCCGAGGGCTATCGACTGGTTCTGAACATGTTTGTGTTTGAGCAAAGGAGCCATAAGGAGATTGCTGATCTGCTGGGCATCAAGGAGAGTACCTCTGCTTCGCAATATCTAAGAGCCAAGAAGTTTCTGGCAAAGAAAATAAATGAATATCTAAATAATATAAACGAGAAAGAATATGAGTAATCAAGATTGGACAAGCAAACTTCAAGACCAGTTGGCAGGCTATCAGGAGTCTGTCAGCCACGACTTGTGGGCAGGCATTGAACAATCGCTTGCTCAGAATAATATAGAATCTGTTTCGACGAATCCACAGACGATAGTTTCAGAAAGCTCTGAATCTACAGATTTACACGTTGGTTCAGAGGCTAAAAAGAATGCCAGGATAGTCTATTTCAAGCGATGGTCTGCGGCTGCAGCAGCTGTGGCATTATTGGGAATAGGTGGAAGCTATGTTTATCTGCACCAGGAGGATGTAGAAAAGGGTAATCTGCAATTGGCTGCATCTCAACCAGCTCCATCCCACGTTGTTTCAGCGGATTTGCAATCCGCTGCATCCCAGCCAGCTCCATCTCACGTTGTTTCAGCGGATTTGCAATCCGCTGCATCCCAACCCGCTCCATCCCACGTTGTTTCAGCGGATTTGCAATCCGCTGCATCTCAAAAGAAGATGGGTAATGTTCTTGAGAAAGAATCTGAGAATGAAATCTCTTTGCTTGCCGAGAACCCTGAGCCGGCAGAACCAGTATCTGAGGATAAGGCTACCGATAAGTCTTCCGATCATAAGGCCTTAACCCGCTCTACCGATTATCATGCGGCAGCGTATGCTTCTCAGTCTTATCATTTTGAAAAAAATGAGGAGGTTTCTGGCTGGTCGATGCAACTCTATGCCGAAAACCTGACGCCAAGTCTGGGCGGTGTGAATTCAGATGCGTCTGGAGGCTATAATGATTTTAGCTATGGAACGATGGCAGAACCGATGCCTGGAATCATCCCTGATCCAACGGCTGGAGGCATATATGGAGAAGAATATCTCTTGGCATCCTATAAGGCGATTCAAAGAAACCAACAGGTGAATGCCAAGCATCATGCTCCGGTTTCCGTAGGTTTACAGGTAGCCTTTGGCATTGCACCTCGTCTGTCTTTGAGCACGGGCTTGGTATATACACGCACTTCTTCTGATTTTTATCCATACGCACCAAGTAGTAACTACAATGTTCATCAGGTGCTTCATTATGTGGGTATTCCGGTGGGATTGAATTATGAATTCTGGCAGACAGGCGGTTTTCATGCTTACGTGATGGCTGGTGCTGAGGCTGATTACAATGTGAAGAATGATACCGAAGAAGAGGGAGTAAAGAAAGAGAATGCCAAGCGAGACAGAGTGCTGTTCTCAGGAAAGGCTTCGCTCGGTGCGCAGTATGACATCACGCCAAAGGTGGGTCTGTATATCGAACCGGGTGCTAAATATTATTTCGATAATGGAAGCCATGTGGAAAATACCTTCAAGGATAAGAAGTTGAATTTCAATCTCCAGTTCGGTTTGAGATTCAATCTATAGTATAAAAAAACAGAACTTTCGCACATGCGAAAGTTCTGTTTTTTTTTATTCTATTTCTGCAAAAGCTTCTCACTCATGTTGAGCGCAGCCTTTCTACCATCTCCCATAGCGAGGATTACGGTAGCGCCACCTCTTACGATATCGCCGCCAGCATAGATTTCCTCAATAGAACTCTGCATCTGGTCATTTACGGCAATCGTATTCTTTCTGCCGAGTTCCAATCCCTCGATGCTCTGAGGAACGAGAGGATTAGGGCTTACACCAACTGCTACGATTACCTGGTCGCACTCCAAAGTAATGGTCTCGCCTGTAGCTTCCGGACGGCGACGGCCGCTGGCATCTGGCTCTCCGAGCTGCATCACATCCAAGACCACAGCCTTTACTGCGCCCTTCTCATCCGCCTCATATTCCTTAGGATTATGTAAGGTCATGAAGTTGATGCCTTCTTCCTTGGCATGTTTCACCTCCTCAAGTCGGGCTGGCATCTCAGCCTCCGAACGGCGATAAACCAATGTAACCTCGGCTCCCAGACGCTTAGCGGTGCGGCAGCTGTCCATCGCTGTGTTTCCACCACCTACAACAACCACCTTCTTACCCAGGTTGATAGGGGTATCGGTATGTGGATTGGCGGCATCCATCAGGTTGACACGGGTAAGATACTCGTTGGATGACATGATGTTCAAGGCGTTCTCGCCAGGGATATTCATGAAGTTAGGAAGTCCTGCTCCCGAACCAACGAAGAATCCCTTGAATCCCTGCTCTTCCAAATTCTTCACGGAGATAGTCTTGCCCACGATGCAGTCGGTAATGAACTTCACACCCATCTTCTGGAGATTCTCTATCTCTACATCCACGATAGCATTTGGTAATCGGAACTCTGGAATACCATATTTCAATACACCGCCAATCTCGTGCAGAGCCTCGAATACGGTGACGTCGAATCCCTTCTTCGCCATATCGCCAGCAAAGCTCAAGCCGGAAGGACCTGAACCCACTACCGCCACCTTGATGCCGTTTGCCTCATCGCACTCAGGCACAGAGATGTTGCCACTCTGACGCTCGTAGTCGGCAGCAAAGCGCTCCAGGTAGCCGATGGCTACGGCTGGCTCGTTCATCTTGAGATGTACGCACTTGCTCTCGCACTGTTTCTCCTGAGGACAAACACGACCGCAAACGGCTGGTAGGGCAGAGGTGTTCTTCAGAACCTTGGCTGCAGCCAGGAACTGTCCACGCTCGATGTTCTTGATGAAGGATGGAATGTTGATGCTCACTGGGCAGCCCTCCATACAGGTTGGTTTCGGACAGTCGAGACAGCGCTTTGCCTCTGTCAAAGCCATCTCCTTGGTCAAACCGATGTTTACTTCCTCGGTGCGGGTAGTTGCACGATATACTGGATCCAGCTCTGGCATCTTGACGCGCTCGATAGCGGTGCGTTCCTTTGCTTTCATCGATGCACGTAACTCCTTGCGCCACTCTGCGTTACGGTCTGTCAGTTCTTCTATTGGTGCATCGGTAGGCTCCACATCCATCGTGATGTCTGTAGTCTCCTTCTTCTTCCCAGCATCCACTGTAGCCAGATGCTCCTCGAAGTGCTCCATTTCCTCGCGCTCTACATCCTTGAAGGTGCCCATACGCTTGAACATCTCATCCCAATCTACCTGGGCGCCATCAAACTCCGGACCATCGATGCAGACAAACTTGGTCTTGCCACCGATAGTGAGACGACAGGCACCGCACATACCGGTACCATCCACCATGATGGTATTGAGCGATACATCTGTAGAGAGATTGTATTTCTGGGTGAGAAGGCAGCAGAACTTCATCATGATAGGAGGACCGATGGCGAACACCTTATCTATATGTTCCTGGTTGATGAGCTTTTCGATGCCCACGGTTACTACGCCTTTTTCGCCGTAGCTTCCATCGTCGGTCATGATGATGAGTTCGTCGCTGGATGCACGCACTTCATCTTCCATGATGACGAGGTCCTTGCTTCTACCTGCGATAACAGAGAGTACTCGGTTGCCTGCTGCTTTCAGTGCCTTGATGATAGGGAGCATGGGAGCTACACCTACGCCACCACCGGCACAGATTACGGTACCGAAGTTCTCGATGTGGGTAGGGTTGCCGAGTGGTCCCACCACGTCGTGAATCTCATCGCCCTCGTTCAAGGCGCAGAGCTTGGTAGAAGAAAGTCCTACCTTCTGTACCACCAGTGTGATGGTACCTTTCTCGATGTCGGCATCGGCGATGGTCAGCGGCATACGTTCGCTGTTGTTATCTACACGGATGATGACGAAGTTGCCAGCCTTGCGGCTCTTGGCGATGAGTGGAGCTTCCACATCGAAACGGAATACCTTTTCTGAGTATTGTATTTTCTTGATAATCTTGTTCATGGGCTATTTAATTTTTATGTTGAATACTATCTGTGATTCTATTTCTTATTAGTTGTCTTGATGTTTGCTCATGGTATATAAAATGCAAAAGGATAACTGCGGCCGCCTTTATGGGGTAGCCGAAGTTATCCTCGTACAATATGTTTTATTTTAATTTTATCGAATGAATCGATGTTTTATCGAATGAATCGAATTAATCGAAGTTCTTGTCGTCGAGCATCTCGAATCCGCAGTAAGGAACCAATACCTTAGGTACGCGGATACCCTCTGGAGTCTGGTTGTTCTCCAGGATGGTTGCTACGATACGTGGCAAAGCGAGAGCTGAACCGTTCAAGGTGTGGCAAAGCTCAATCTTCTTGTCCTCTGCATGGCGGTAGCGGCAGTGGAGTCGGTTAGCCTGGTAGCTCTCGAAGTTAGATACTGATGAAACCTCCAACCAGCGACCCTGTGCTGCACTCCATGTCTCGAAGTCGTAGCAGATAGAAGAGGTGAAGCTCATATCACCACCGCAGAGACGGAGGATGTGGTATGGCAACTCCAACTTCTTCAAGAGACCCTCTACGTGGTCGAGCATCTCGTTCAGGCTCTCGTATGAGTGACCTGGCTTATCGATGCGTACAATCTCTACCTTGTCGAACTGGTGCAGACGGTTCAAGCCACGAACGTCCTTACCATAGCTACCAGCCTCACGACGGAAGCAGGCAGAGTAAGCGCAGCGCTTGATAGGGAGATCCTTCTCATCGAGGATAACGTCGCGGAAGATGTTGGTTACAGGAACCTCGGCTGTAGGGATGAGGAAGAGGTTGTCGAGATTGGCGTGATACATCTGACCCTCCTTGTCTGGCAACTGACCTGTGCCGCGACCAGAATCCTCGTTAACTACGTAAGGAGGCTGAATCTCCAGGTATCCGCTCTTGCGGGCCTCATCGAGGAAGAATGCCTCAAGAGCACGCTGGAAGCGAGCCATCTTGCCGATATATACAGGGAAACCAGCGCCTGTGATCTTCACACCGAGGTCGAAGTCAACGAGGTTGTACTTCTTCAGGAGATCCCAGTGGCAGAGAGCGTCTGGACCGAGGTTAGGCTTTTCGCCGCCTTCCTTTACAACTACATTGTCAGCAGCATCCTTACCTTCAGGAACCTGCTCGCAAGGAATGTTAGGGATTTCGAGCAACTGGTTGGTCATATCATTCTGAGCCTTCTCCATGATCTCTTCCAGAGCCTTGGCATCAGCCTTGAGCATAGCTACCTGAGCCTTAGCGCTCTCAGCTTCCTCTTTCTTGCCTTCCTTCATCAAGGCACCAATCTGCTTGGCAAACTGATTAGCCTGCTGCTTGTTGTTATCCAACTTCTGCTGAGCTTCGCGACGAATCTTGTCGTACTCCAAAACTTTCTCTACTGCCTCACGAGCATTTGGAAAATGCTTCTTTTCGAGACCTTTAACTACACGTTCAGTTTCTTCACTGATGAGTTTAAGTGTAAGCATAAAATTTCTTTTTTATATTAATTTTCCTATTTGAAGGCAAAATTACAAAAAATATTTGTGATAGCGCAAAAAAATGCCAACTTTTTTGCAGAGAAGGGTAGAATTAAAGTTTTTTCGTGGTTTTTATGGGGTTAAACGAAGAAAGCCTGCTCTAGGTATGAGCAGGCTTCTATGTTGTTTGTTTGGAATAGTTTTTTCTAAAACTTTAAAATTTAAGCGTCAGCTTTCTTAGTCTTCTCAGCGTAAACCTCTGGAGAGAGAACAGAAACTGTACTCTTGTCCTTGCGGCCCTTGTGGAAGTAAACGATACCGTCTGCCAAAGCATACAATGTATCATCCTTACCCTGAGCTACGTTCTCACCTGGGAAGTGCTTGTTACCACGCTGGCGAACGATGATGTTACCTGCGATGATGCTCTGACCACCCCAGATCTTAACGCCTAATCTTTGTGAAGCTGATTCACGGCCGTTCTTAGAACTACCAACACCTTTCTTATGTGC
>JABLTS010110705.1_pt1 | contig 11193 bp, 11 predicted proteins | sample 7160081 | NCBI WGS metagenome assembly JABLTS01 (sample SAMN14651231, study PRJNA627086) | human gut metagenome | isolation source: feces | host: Homo sapiens
CGGTCGAGCTGAATGTCGCCCCGCTGACCGTATCTACATCCGCGCTCTGTGCATCGATGATTTTGGGAATAATATCCTTTGCCATGGAAAGATATGCTCCGTCTTCCTTTTCTGCAGATACTACATTGATTTCTGCAATCTTATTTTTCTCAATCTTTACTTCTACCTGGATCGTTCCGCCAAATCCATCAGCTTCCCCGGTATAGGTTCCGTCCTTGTAATTTGTGGAATCTCCATTTTCGCTGTCTGATTGTCCGTTTCCGGCAATCTGTGCGGAAAGCCGGGCAATCTCATCTTCTTTCGCACGCGCATCCAGCACTGAATTGTATCCCAGCAGAACTCCCACGATTGCGAGCATACTTACCAGTCTTACCCAGAATTCTCTCATTGTTATTCAGCCTCCGTATCTGTCGGTCTTTCTGCTGCTTCCAGTACTTTTTTGCATCCTTCCAGGATTGCATTGGAAGAGCAGGTTGCGTGGGAAACAGTATCGATGTCCTCCGACATTCCTTTTTCTATGATCTGAGATACCACGCCTTTTATGCTTGACGTACCATTTGCTGCTTTCAAGATATATCTGTCATTGTCGCTTGCACCATCACCTGTAATATCTGTAATCGCTACAATCTTATCACCACGGATCGTCACTGACATCGTCAGATTATATCCTTCAAAATCTTCGTCTTCATCTGGTTCACAAGGTACGGTCACTTCATAAGTTCCACTGACATACTTCGTATTTTCCTCGTTTTTTCCATCCTTCGATTCAAGCTGTGCGATTGCCTTTTTCAGCTTTTCCACCGCTTTATCAACCGCAGTCTGTTTCGTTTCCTCAAGTGCATCTTTTGCGTCCGCAAGTCTGGTCTGCAGAACTGCCCAGCTTGTTTCTGTGTATTTATCTTCTTCCAACTTTTCTGCTCTCTCGATCAGCTCTTTCAGATCAGTCAGATCCGGCTTCTCATCAATGGATTCTCCATTTGTCACTTTCTCTGCCTGTTTCAGTGCATTCTTGATTGCATTTAACAGTCCTTTGGAACTGTAGGTTGCTCCTGACACTGTATCTACATCGTCTGTCTTCTGTATCTGGATCACCTTTTTCACAACATCCATTGCACGGTTGAAGAACGCTTCGTCATCCGAGCTTTCTGTGATCAGGATCGCTTTGATCGTCTTTTCCTGGATCACGACTGCAACGGATACATCTCCGCTGTAACCATCTGCTGTTCCGTAATAGATCCCTTCCTTGTACGGAACGGTTCCGGTTACGGTAGAATTATTGTCGTCTGATGAACTATTATTATTACTGTTGCTGTTGTTATTGTTATTCTGCGAAGTATCTGATGTACCATTTACCGCAGCCTGACTTAGTGCATCCCGGACTGCCTGGATAATTCCGACTGAACTGTAGGTTGCTCCTGACACCGTATCCACATTGGTGCTCTGTGTCGCAATAATCGAATCGATCAGAGAAGCTGCTTTGGAAATATAATCGCTTCCGTCACTGTTCTCCACAATCTGGATGGATGCTATCTTCCCTCCGCTGATTTCTACCATAACCTTCAGCGGACCGCCAAATCCGGTTCCCGAACCGTAATAAGTTCCGTCCTTATACGCTGCCGCATCTTCTACCTGTGCCACACTAGTTGAGCTTCCTGCCGCTGCCCCTGTCTGACCGGACTGCGCCTGTCCTGTCTCGCTGGTATCCTTTTCCCCGGTCAGCGCATTTTTTACCGCGCTGATGATTCCTCTGGAACTGAACGTTGCTCCCGATACAGTATCCACATCCAGCGTCTGTCCTTCGATGATCTTGTCGATCACCGCTTTCGCACGCGTGAAAAACGCCGCATCATCGGAAGAGCTCAGAATATCAATCGAAACGATCTGCTTGTCCTTGATCAGTACCGATACGGTGATGTCTCCTGCATACCCGGTTCCGGTTCCCTTATACACACCATCCTCCAGATCAAATGATCCTTTGGCTGCTGTCTTTTTTTCTTCTTTCTTCTCTTTTGTCTCTTCTTTTTTTACCGGTGTTTCTTCCTGTGTCGCCGCATAGACCGGAGCCTCATATCCACTTAAAGAGCCTGCCACGCACGCCGTAACCAGTGCAACTGAAAGAACGGGTGCAAACGGTTTTAATTTTTTACCGGTTTCTTTGATGTCCATCTCTCATTATCCTCTCATTTCACGCAAATTATTTCGTAATAACCTTCATGTTAAGATCCGTTGTAAAGCTGTCTTTCAGACCTTCTGTCACATAAATCGTCCCATCATCTGTCGCAAAGATCGCCTCAAACTCATTACTGTGCGCCTTCCAGAACTCTGCCGCTTTTTCTTCTCCCATGATAAAAAGGGAGGTGGAAAGCCCATCTGCAAGGGTTCCGTCCGAGCTTACGATCGTGACAGATACCAGTCCGTTCTCTGCCGGATATCCGGTCTTTGGATCAATAATGTGATGATAGGTCACACCATCCTGTTCAAAATAGCGTTCATATCCACCAGATGTGATCACCGCTTTATCCCGAATGGATAAAACTCCCAGATAATCCTCTGTGTCGTCCGGACTCTGTACCGCAACCCGCCAGTTACTTCCGTCTGTCTTGGTTCCGAGTGCCTGTACATTTCCACCCAGATTTACCAGACCACTTGTAATCCCGTTTTCTTTGAAAATATCCATAATCCGCGAAGAAGTATAGCCTTTTGCAATTCCTCCAAGGTCGATTTTCATCTGGTCATCTTCAAAAGAGATTTCTCTCGTATCCTTATCGTATGAGATCTTCGCTGCATCCACATGCTTCAGAAGCCCTGTCAGTTCGTCAGCTGATGGGACACGAAAATTCTGTATCGGAAATCCCCACGCCTCCATAACCGGATAAATTGCGATATCAAATGCCCCATCCGTTTCCTTATTCAGTTCCAGTGCGCGCTTCACAAGATATCCGCCATCTTCTGAAAGTGTTGCACTTTTCTGTTCATTCAGTTTTACAATCTCACTGCCTGCATTTCCCGTTGATAAAAGTGTATCTAATCTTTCAATCTCTGCTTCAGCGGCATCCACCGCATCCTGTGCTTTTTCTCCATATGCTGTCACTGTCATATAGGTATCCATTGCAAAAATGTCTTTTGATGCCTCATTATCCTGAGAGATTCGTTCTGTACTTTCCTTCGAACTGGCTGTTCCTTCACTATTTTTACTCTTTGTTGTATTCTGACCACCTTGACCGCATCCACCCGCGAATACAGATACGCACAGACAGACCACAATGATTTTATTTTTGAATTTCATTCTGTTTCCTCTTGTTTGTATTCTCTAACTTAGAATAGTTTATATTACCACAAGTTAGTATGTCAACATTGAAGTTGTTAGTTAAGAAACTTTCTCATTTTACAATTCATACTTGTATTCAAAAAGAGCTTATGGAAAATGTGCCATTACATTTTCCATAAGCTCTTTCGTTTCTTTCTAAGATTCTAATGTTTTACTCATAACATATCTTCGTTTCCCGCCATACTTCTTTGTCTCGAAAACTGCCTTCATTCCAAGCTTTTCCATATTGCGAAAACTGTATATATTATCCGGATGAACTGTTGCCATCAGATACCTCATCTGCTTATTTTTTACGATTGCTTCTGACTGACAGAAAAGCTCATATTGCAGTCCGTATCCCTGATACTCCGGTACTACAACAGCAATCTCCAGATGCGCAACCCGCTTCATTTCTTCCCTGGAAATCTTCAGATATTCTCCCAGGTTGTCCTCTGCCAGTCCGGGAATACGGACAATCATGATTGCTGCAGTCTGTCCATTTTTCTTTGCCAAAAGGGTAAATCCTTCCTCACGGATATGCTTTGCAAGAAATTCTTCATCCTCTGCCTCAAACCATTCTTTCACGGGAACACTTTCTCCGGCAAGCTTTACTATACGACAAATTTCAGGAAGATCCTCCTCATTCGCCCTGCGGAACTGAAACGCATTTCTCTTCGTCATACTCTCCATTTACAGCATCTCAACAAACGCAGCAAGTCTGGTGTTCAGCTGTCCGATGTCTGCCTGAGAGTAATCGGTTTCCACACTGATATACGGAATTCCCTTTTCACCTGTCACAAACTTGCGGATGGTATTGGTCTCCACATTGTAGGTATGACAGGCCTGAAGGATCATATCTACCACACCGTCTACCTGATATTCGTCAATCAGTCTTCCAAGAAGCTCCAGACGATTCGGGTTCGGCGTCATAACAGAGCATCCAATGCTGAGGTATCTTCTTGCGATTGCATCGTAGATATCTTCTGCGTCCTCGTCTACCAGCTTGTCAATGGATTTTGCACCGCTGCAATTTTCAAAAGTTACAACAATACCACCGTTGTCTTCTACGGCACGGATTACTTTTTCAGTTGCTCCTCCGATTGGGCATCCTGTGATCAGGATACGTGGTTTCTTCTCTTCTCTCTTGCCCTCTGCATATTCTTTTTCAATCTTCGCAGTAAGAGCATCCACTTCACCCGGGATCAGGGAACGGTCAAATTTGAAGGTGCTTCCGTACAGAACTTTGAACAGATCCTGTCCTTTGATCGGAGCCGGATCATATTTCATTACTTCATAAAGTTTCTTTAAGGATCGACGTGCCTGATTCTCTGTCTTTACAGCTTCACGGATCTGCTCTTCCGTGATCGTCACGCCAAATTTCTGTTCGAGATATTCCTTGAAACGGATGATCTCGCCTTTCCAGAGTTGAAGTCCCGGTTCTCTCTGGCTATTCGGAAGTTCCATAATAAATACATCTTTGAATTCTGACATATATTCATACATCTTCTTCTTACCATCACAGGTTGTTTCCCCAACTACTACATCTGAGAAATAGAAGAACGGACATTTGTCTGTCTTTGCAAATCCATAGCTTGATTTGATCAGCGGACAGAGGTTCTTCGGAAGATCTTTCTCTGCTTCCGGAATTGTCTCATCAGAAGTTGAGCAAAGGCTTACGCATCCTGCCCCCATCGCCATTGCAATCTCTTTCGGGAAGTATGTACAGTACGATCCAACAACCGGAACCCCTTTCTCTTTTAACTCCTTGACAGCCAGAAACGATTTCTGTCTCTGCTCTGCGAATTCCTCAAATACCTCTGGTAAATCTTTAATCAGTTCCATTTTCATTATCTCCTTTTATCCTTTTTTTCTCTGGCAAGAAGTGCTGCCCCGTATGCCCCCGCAAAACGGCCAAACTCTTCTGATTCCACTTTCTGATCCAGCTTGTCTGACAGGATTCCTGTGAAATAAATGCTGTGACTGAGTCCTCCGGTCAGGATCACTCTGTCTCCAAGTTCCTTTTTCTGCGCAAGCTGCACTACTTTATTGGCAACAGAATCTACAACTCCGGCCGCAATATCTTCACGCTTTTTTCCTTCTCCGATATAGTTAATCACCTCAGATTCGGCAAATACCGTACAAAGTGAGCTGATCGGAATAACTTCTCCTGCTGCCGCCATATCAAATAATTCATTGATCGTAACACCCAGGCGGTTCGCCATGATCTCCAGAAACTTTCCTGTTCCCGCCGAACATTTATCATTCATCTGGAAATCGGATACCATTCCATTCTGTACAATGATCACCTTCGTATCCTGTCCTCCCACATCAATGATCGAACAGTCTCCCCCTGCAAGTTCACGACCACCTCTGGCATGGCAGGTAATCTCTGTAATTACATGATCTGCAAAATCAACTGCGATTCTTCCATATCCTGTAGCAACTACCTTTGTATCATCTGAGGTAACATCTACCCCCATCTCAAGCAGCTTATTCTTGATCTTTTCGCAAGTCTCTTTGCTGCTCCATCCTGTCGGCAGTACGAAATGTTCTTTCTTATCTCCTTCAACAACAACCTTGGATGCTGTTGATCCGATATCAATTCCTACATAATTCATATTTCTTCCCTTTTCTCTCTTTAATGACATCCTGTTTCTATGCTGTTTTTCCAAAATGCCTCTGGTTATTAGGATAACATTTTCATAATATTTCTTCAATAAAACTGCCTGTTTTACTTATTGTTTATCCGGATAGACCGACTTCTCTATAGAGTTTTTCTATTGTAAAATTTCTCCGATATGTAGTACCTTCTATTCGGAATTTCCTGTAAAAAAATGAGCCTGCCTAAAAAGCAGACTCATGCACTATTCTTCATTCTGATAGCGGATTTCCATCAGGCAGAGTCCCTGCGGCGGTGCCGTGACCGCTTCCCTGGTTCTTTCTCCGCCTTCCAAAAGTTCCTTTACCTTTTCCGGTTCGTAAAATCCTCTTCCGACACGCACCAGTACCCCGGCTATGATGCGCACCATGTTATACAAAAATCCATTTCCCGTGATCCGGATCGTAATATGCTCTCCGCTTTGCAGAATCTGCAAATCCGTGATTGTCCGCACCGTTGTCTTTGCATTAGTACGGATACAGCAAAATGGTGCAAAATCGTGTTCTCCTTCCAGATAAGCCGCTCCACGTCTCATCTGCCCCACGTCCAGGTCAAAACTTACAAAGTAATTATAAAGCCTCTCTGTCGGAATCGGCACTTTCGTATTGATGATATGATATTCATAGGTTTTCAGAGTATCCTGATAACGTGGATGCCAGTTAAGATCCACCTCATCTGATTTTACAACTACAATATCTTTCGGAAGACGCTGATTCAGGGCATAAGAAAAACGTTCTGCCGGTATCCTGCTTTCCGTGTCAAACACAGCAATATTTCCTCTTGCATGAACCCCGGAATCCGTCCGGCTCGCCCCTATCACCTGAATCTCTTCTCCGGTGAGCTTACAGATTGCCTTATTCAGCACTTCCTCGATCGTAATTCCATTTGGCTGGATCTGCCAGCCACAATAATTTGTTCCATCATAAGCCACTGTTAATCTGATTCTTCTCATCTTATGACTCCTTAAAAGATCCACAGCTTGAATGGAACATATCTTCCAACAACAAATGCGATCACAACATACAGGATCGTAATCAGGTATGCCATGTGGTCAGCACTCTTATAAATCAGAGGTTTCATCTTGGTTCTGCCATTACCACCGCGATAACATCTTGCTTCCATTGCCATTGCAAGATCATTGGCACGGCGAAATGCGGATACAAAGAGCGGAACCAGGATCGGAATCATTGCCTTTGCCTTCTGGATCAGATTTCCACTTTCCATATCCGCACCTCTGGCAATCTGTGCCTTCATGATCTTATCCGTTTCCTCCAGAAGGATCGGAATAAAACGAAGTGCGATCGACATCATCATCGAAATCTCATGTACCGGTACATGGAGCTTATTCAATGGGTGAAGAAGCTTCTCCAGACCATCTGTCAGTGAATTCGGTGTAGTTGTCAGTGTCATAAGTGAGGATCCCATAATCAGATAAATCAGCCGGATCGCCATATAAACCGCTGTGCTTAATCCGTACTCCGTGATCTTGATAAAACCCACATGGACCAGTGTCTTTCCACCCGGTGTCAGAAATAAGTTGAAACCTACTGTGATCAGAAGCAGAATAATAATTGGCTTCAGTCCTCTGACAATGAATTTAAACGGTACCTTCGCCAGCTTAATGCATCCAAACAGGAACACAGTCGCAAGTACATATCCCAAAATACTTTTAAATGTAAAAAGAGAAATCAGATACAGCAGTGTGCATACAATCTTCACACGCGGATCCAGCTTATGGATACGGCTGTCAGCCGGATAATATTGTCCAATCGTTATGTCTCGAATCATTTGGCTGCCCTCTCCTTCTTCAGTGCTTTCATAATGCCATCCGCTGCTTCTTCTATCGTGGTTGCATCTGTCGGAACATCCATTCCCTTTTCCTTCAGCGCATGCATGATGTACGTTACCTGTGGTGCCGCAAGTCCCACACTCTCCAGTTCTTTGTAGTGTGCAAACACTTTCTTTGGCACATCATTAAACATGACGCTGCCTTTATTCATCACAATAATACGATCCACATATTTTGCAATATCTTCCATACTGTGGGAAACTAGAATGACAGTCATGTCTGCTTTTTCGTGCAGATAGGCAATCTGATCCAGGATCTCATCTCTTCCCTTCGGATCCAGTCCTGCAGTCGGTTCATCCAGAACCAGTACCTTCGGACGCATTGCCAGTACACCTGCGATCGCTGCACGTCTTTTCTGCCCGCCTGACAGATCAAACGGGGAATGATCGAAATATTTTTCTTTGAGACCAACAAGCTGCAACGCCTCTCTTGCCCGCTTTTCACATTCTTCCGGTGAAAGTCCCTGATTCTTCGGTCCAAAACAGACATCCTGAAGTACATTGACCTCAAAAAGCTGATGCTCCGGATACTGAAAGACCAGCCCGACCTGATTTCGCAGCTCACGTAAGTTATAGTTTTCTCCGTAAATATTCTCTCCGTTGTAATAAAGTGCTCCGCTTGTCGCTTTGATCAGTCCGTTCAGATGCTGGATCAGTGTCGATTTACCGGAGCCGGTGTGACCAATGATCCCGACAAATTCACCGTGTGGGATTTCCAGGGATACATCCTTCAGCGCATGCTTTTCATATGCAGTTCCTTCACTGTATACATAATTGATATGTTCTAATTTAATCGACATAATATCTCCACCAATTCTTCCTTCTTCAAAACTCCCGCCGGAATATCAAGTCCTCTTTTTCTCAGTTCATCAGCAAGGATCGTCACCTGCGGCACATCCAGTCTGTAGTGCTTTAAAGTATCCACCTGTGAAAAGATTTCTCTCGGTGTTCCCTGCATTACCACATGACCGTGATCCATTACGAATACGTGGTCTGCATCTACAACCTCTTCCATATAATGGGTGATCAGAATCACTGTAATGTGTTCTCTTTTTCTCAGCTCCATCACACTTCGAAGTACTTCTTTTCTTCCATTCGGATCCAGCATCGCAGTTGGCTCATCCAGTACAATACACTTTGGACGCATTGCCATGACACCGGCGATCGCAACCCTCTGCTTTTGCCCCCCGGACAATTTATTCGGTGAATGGTGACGGTATTCAATCATCCCAACCGCTTTCAGGCTATCTTCCACTCTCTGCCAGATCTCCTCTGTCGGCACGCCCAGGTTCTCCGGACCAAATCCCACGTCTTCCTCAACGACCGTTCCTATGATCTGATTATCCGGATTCTGGAATACCATTCCGGCGCTCTGACGTACATCCCACAGATGTTCATCTTCCTTCGTGTCCATTCCGTCTACCCACATGGTTCCGTCTGACGGAACCAGCAGGGCATTCATATGCTTTGCAAGTGTAGACTTCCCAGAGCCATTATGCCCCAGGATCGCAATAAACTGTCCCGGCTCGATATCCAGCGATACCTCATCAATAGCGCGGCTTTTCCCTATAATATTACCTTCTTCGTCACGCTTTGCATATTCAAATACAAGTTTATCTGTCTTGATCATTTTCATGGTATTTCCTCATATCCATTCTGTAATTTATCTGTCCATACTGTACTAGATTATAACCTAACTGGAATGCCTATGCAATTGATTTCCTGATTGTATCAAAAAAAGAATGCGCCTTCGCACATTCTTTCCCTGTGTTTCTACTACATTTTTTCAATCTTATCCCTGAGTTTCAGCATTTTTGCATCCAGCTCAGAAATTTCATCTGCATAGGTTTTTAATTCCTTTGCAACCTCTTCATTCTCTGTCTTCTTATAAAATATCTGGTACTCGAGCACAGACCAGTAATCCATTGCCACCGTACGGAGTTGGATCTCCACCTTTTCCTTCAGTGGTCCTTTGGATGAATAAATTGGGACCTCCACGATCATGTGAAGACTCTTGTATCCGTTCTTTTTGGGATTCTTAATATAATCTTTCTCACGGATGATCTGTACATCTCCCTGCGCTTTCAGACGGTCTGCGACCTCGTACACTTCATCTTCAAATGGACAGACCACGCGGATTCCGATCAAATCCTTCAGTTCTGCTCTTGCCGTGTCAAAATCTGGCTCCAGGCCTTTCCGGATCAGTTTTGTATAAATACTCTCTGCCGTCTTCACTCTGCTGCTGATCTGGTTGATCACAACATGGCGTTTCTTGCGCGAAAGATCTGCATTTATCATATTCAGCTTTGCTGTAAGAAGATCGATTGCAGCTCTGCATCTGAGCTGATACTTCTGATCCTGAAGCGAACGGTCTATCTCTGCAATCTCTTTTGCAGCCTCTGTCCGGATCAGCTTTTCAGGGCACTTATTTTTCTGCTTTATCTTTGCCTTCTGTTTCTTTGGCATAGGCATCTCCCTTTTTGTCTTTTTTTTCACACAATATATATTGTATCATCTTTTGCCCTGAAAATCATCAATTCTTGTTCAAGGAAACGTTAAATTTTTTCTTCCAGATTCAAAAAGCGCAGTAAAAGCTCTGCATTCATCCGTGCAATATTATCGCTCCAGTCAATCTGCAGAAGTTCGTTTACCTTGTCGATCCTCTTCCTGATCGTATTGATATGTACATATAATTTTTCAGCTGTTGCGCTGTAGTTCATATTATTTTCCAGATATACTTTTAAAGTCTTTAAAAGCTCGATATTCTTTTCATCTTTCAGGAGTACACTGTAAGCCGATAGCATATGAGTAAGCTCTTCTTCCGGAATATCCAGCCATGCAAGTGCACCAAGCTGAGAATACTCCCATGCAAAAAGGCTTGGATAAATCATTTTTCCCATATTCAGTGCTTTCTGGCATTTCTCTATGCTCTGACGGATACGTCCAAGAGAAGCGGCATCCAGTGAATAACCAAATTCCAGTGCCGTCTCCGGACAGCTCTTCAGAACTCTTCTCCGGAATTCTTCCAGAAGTGCAAGGATATGACCTTTCTCCCAGTCTTCTTCTCTGTCCTCCAAAAAAAGAATTCCCACATTTTCTCCGATCATTGCGATTCTGGCATATTTGATCAGACTGCTTTTCCTGTAAGCCTCAAGGATCTCTTTTCTCCGGTTTGGAAGTTCTTCCTGATTGTCCGCGCGCCGGAACAATACATACCTGTATTTTGTACTCATGGAAATTCCCTGTACATTCGCCTGAAACATCATCTTCTGTGTATCATCTTCCGTTGCACTCAAAGCGTATAACACAAAGTTCTCAAATCCGATATTTCCCATGTGCTGTGCCGCTACGATCTGCGCATATAATCCCTGCAGCATCA
>JABLTS010131818.1_pt1 | contig 11193 bp, 9 predicted proteins | sample 7160081 | NCBI WGS metagenome assembly JABLTS01 (sample SAMN14651231, study PRJNA627086) | human gut metagenome | isolation source: feces | host: Homo sapiens
GAGATTATACGTATATAGGAAATCAATATCATTTGATGGCAGGAAATAGGGATTTATATATTGATTTATTGTTGTTTCACAGAAGATTAAGAAGTCTGATAGCAATAGAACTAAAAATTGGTGAATTTGAAGCTGAATATGCTGGTAAGATGCAACTGTATTTGTCTGCATTGGATGAGCAGGTGAAATTGCCGGAGGAGAATCCATCAATTGGAATTATTATTTGCAAAAGCAAGGATAAAACTTATGTGGAATATGCATTGAAGAATAGTAATTCTCCGATTGGAGTAGCAACATACAAGTTAAGGAATACTTTACCGGAAGATATGAAAGAAATGTTGCCGGAGCCTGAGGAGATTGCTAAAAGATTGAGGATATTTGAAGAGTAGAAAAGTCTTTTAAAAAAGTTTTTGATGAGGAGCCACGCCAATGAATCAGGCAATAATGAACCCAATAACCTTCTGCATGGACAAAGGCGTAAGCTATTATGAGCAAAGTCTTGAGAGTGATGTGTTTTTCCAATATTATGAGATTGATAATCCTAAGCTTGAGGAGATAATGGTTATTCCTGATGCCTGCCTTGATGCGCAGTGCTGTCAGAAGAATGGCGGGGTGATTGTGCAGTTCGCCGGAAGCGCGGTGAATGCAAGGCGTGCGCAGGCATCAGGATATGAGAAGCTTATTGCAGTAAGATTCAGACCCGGCGTGATACCGGCATCGATTAAGAGTGACATTAATGAGGTCATATCCGGCAATCGTGACATTACGCAGATGTTTGACGTAAGGCAGCTTAAGTATCTGATGAGTGAGGCTGCGACGGTTGATGAAAAGGTGGCTTTCTTTGCGGATGCATTTCCGAAGGAGAACATGGCACCGGTTCATGACATAACACGCTGGATTATTGATGAAGTCGTGAGGTCAAGCGGCAATGTTGATATTGCCGGGCTTGCGGCAGAACTTGGATATACGCACAGATATTGTGACATGGTGTTCAAACAGTCCATGGGAATGACGATTAAAAAGTTTGCGAGCATTGCACGCATGCAGAAGGCAATAAGGCTGTTGCAGAATGATGACATTGATTACGATGCAATATATGAAGAGCTTGGATATTATGACCAGTCGCATCTGATTAATGATTTTAAGAAATTTACGACATACACGCCGATTGGCTTTGTTAAGGCGTTTGGCGACAGGCTGATAGTATAAATGTAATAGTAATATGTTAAAATTTTTACAATTACTTCCATTTTTTCCAATTCAAAATAATAGACAGGTGATATATTACCACTAAGCAAAAGCAAAGGCGCTATTTACTTTAATAAGTAGATAGCGCTTTTTGTTAATTAGACAAAGGCGTCTGACTGATTGGAGACAATCGGCGGGCGTCTTTTTTTAATAAAATGAAGCATTTAAAACAGGATATGGGAAAAGGAGAGTAGGGCTTATGAAGAAGAAAATTTTTGCGATTATAATGTTATGTGTTATGGTTGTATCATGCTTCACAGGATGCGGAAGCAAGTCGGGTAATGAGACGCCGACTAATGCAAGCGGCAAAAAGGTATTGAGAGTTGGTATGGAATGTGCGTATGCTCCATTTAACTGGACTCAGGAATCAGCAACTATGTCAGACGGTTCACAGGCAGTTCCGATATACGGAACGAATTATTACGCATACGGCTATGACGTAATGGTAGCCAGGATGCTTGCTGATAAGCTTGATATGGATCTTGAGATTCATAAGGTTGAGTGGAATTCAATCGGACTAAGCATGGATGCAGGTGATTATGACTGTATTATAGCCGGTATGGGCAAGACAAAGGCAAGAGAAGCTACATATGCATTTACAGATGTTTATTATTACAGATCTGACTGCCTTGTGGTAAAGAAGGGCTCAGCTTATGAAAATTATACAAAGCTTTCAGACTTTAAGGGCAAGGGCGTAACAACGACAACACAGATTGGTACATGCTGGGTAGATATGATGGGACAGATTCCGGATGCTAAGATTGGTGCCAATTATGAGACATGTGCAGAAGCATTTATGGCTATAACAAATGGTGTCGCTGATGTATGCATGGTCGACCTTCCGACAGCAATCTCAGCACAGCTTACTAATCCTGACCTTGTAATCCTGCAGCTTGATTCAAGTGACGGTCTTGTAAATGATACAGGCTCACAGAATGTATGTATCGCAACAAGAAAGTCAGATACAGCACTTAAGGATACACTTAACCAGGCAATGAAGGACCTTAACTGGAATAACAAGGATGAAATGGATAAGCTCATGGACAAGGCAATAAAGCTTATGCCATCAAGCAACTAGGCATTGCGGGGCAGCAATTGGGATAACAGGAGGTAAGAGATATGATTGCATTATTATCTATAGAAGAACCGGTCGCATCCTATGAGTGGGTAGCGTTTCTGGCAAAAAAATATTTTAACATGTTCTTATCGGGAACGTGGATTACACTTTATGTTGCCATAATAGGAACGATAATAGGATTCTTGCTCGGATTCCTGATTGGTGTCATAGAGGATGTACAGATTAACAGGGAAGACAATATTTTTAAGAAGATTATTATAAAGCTTGTGAAAATAATTTTTGCAGTATATGTTGAAGTGTTCAGAGACACACCAATGATTGTACAGGCAATGGTAATCTACTACGGAATCAGGCTGGCGGGAGGTTCAATCTCGCCGATACCTGCCGGTATTCTTGTAACATTTTTAAATACAGGCGCATATATGGCAGAGACTGTAAGGGCCGGCATCAAGTCAATCGATGTCGGGCAGCGTGAAGGAGCACTTGCACTCGGAATGTCACCGCTTAAGGCAATGGTTGTGGTTATTATTCCACAGGCTTTCAGAAATATTATTCCTGAAATGGCCAATATGTTTCTTACTAACCTTAAGATGACATCAGTACTTAACGTAATCGGTGTATCGGAGCTGTTCCTTGTGGCAAAGACAACCGGCGCAATCTATTACAGATATTTTGAAGCATACCTTCTGATTGCAGTAATATTTTTCGTACTTTGTTTTATCTTCAACAGACTGTTCCTCGTACTTGAGAAAAAGCTGGCAGCCAGGAAGGATTACGTGCTTGCGGTTGAGTACATAGATGACGGACAGTAGGGATAATAGCAGGAATGACGGACAGCAGAAACGGAGGCATATATGAGCGAAGAAAAGATTATTGAAATTAAGGACCTGAGCAAGTCATTCGGTGACCATGAGGTATTAAGAAGCATAAGCTTTGGAGTTAATAAAGGTGATGTGATAAGTATTCTCGGTTCATCAGGTTCAGGCAAATCAACACTCCTCAGGTGCGTCAACAGGCTGGAGCACCAGTCGAGCGGACAGATTTTCTATCATGGCAATGAGATTAAGGATTCTCAGAAGGAGATAAACGAGTACCGTTCAAAAGTGGGAATGGTATTCCAGTCATTTAATCTCTTCAATAACATGACAGTACTTGAAAACTGTATGGCAGGCACACGCAAGGTTCTCCACCTTCCGAAGGAGGAGGCAAGGGAGCGCGCAATCACACATCTTAAGAAAGTAGGAATGGCACCATATATAAATGCACTTCCGGCGCATCTGTCAGGCGGACAGAAGCAGAGGGTTGCAATTGCAAGAGGTCTCTGCATGAATCCTGAGGTGTTACTGTTCGATGAGCCGACATCGGCGCTTGACCCTGAGATGGTCGGTGAAGTGCTCGGTGTAATGCAGGAGCTTGCACAGAGCGGACTTACAATGTTAATTGTAACCCATGAGATGGGATTTGCGCGTGATGTCTCATCAAGAATCATATTCATGGATCAGGGTTACATAGCAGAGGATACAACGCCTGCCGAATTCTTTACAAATCCAAAGAATCCAAGGTCACGTGAGTTCCTGAGCAGATACATTGCAGGATAGGGCGGATAGGAAGGAGAGAGATAGCTATGGATAATAATTTTGTTGTTACATTTGCAAGAGGCTTCGGAAGCGGTGGCAAGGAGATAGCCTCCAAGCTTGCACATGAGCTTGGTATCAACTGCTACGAGAACAGAATCCTTACACTAGCATCGCAGCTCAGTGGTCTTGATGAGGAGGTATTTAAGGCTGTTGATGAAAAGGTGCGCACCAATGGCGGCTTCTCGAATTTCTTGAGAGGACTTCCCAAAGCCCGCGGTTATATTACAAGAAATGAGAAATTCGTATCGGATGATACGCTCTTTGAATACCAGAAAAAGATTATAGAAAATCTTGCAGATACCGAGTCATGCTGTATAGTTGGAAAATGTGCCGACTACATATTACGCGGACGCACCAACGTGGTCAGCATATATGTTGAAGCACCCCGCAGCTTCTGCGTTGAGCGCACTATTGAGCACATGGGCGTAACAGAGGAAGTCGCAGCCGCCACCATTAAGAACACGGATAAGTTCAGGGCAGACTACTACGAATACTATACTCACGGCAACTACTGGACCAACCCGGTTAACTACGATATGACCATAAACAGCGCACGCGTTGGCATTGATGACAGCGTGAAGCTGATTAAGGAATATCTGAAGATTAAGGGGTTTATATAAAATAAGTACTGAAAAATAAGTTATTTTTGTACTTGACATGTATAATATTAGATAGTATACTACAAATAGTTTAGTACCATACTAAATTATATCATAAGTTCAAATAAAAATTTATTCTAATCGTCATCGTTGATGGCTCACATTGCGTGAATTAAAGGAGCTTCTAAGCAAGCTCCTTTTTTGTAAAAAAAGTAATTAATGCACTGAATATTGGACATTAAATATGATATATATAATTTGGATTATTTATATAAAAGGTATTGGATTATAAGGAGGGTTAATGATGAAACTAATTTTAGCATTGGACATTGGCATTGCATCTGTGGGGTGGGCAGTATTGGACAAGGAATCAGAAACTGTATTGGAAGCTGGCTCAAACATTTTCCCTGAAGCGTCGGCAGCAGGCAATCAGGTTAGAAGAGGGATGCGACAGGCAAGAAGAATAAAAAGGCGTCAAAGAACGCGCCTTGATGATTTTAATAAGTTGTGGGAAAAAAACAACTTGTCTATTCCTCAATATAAATCTACAGAGATTGTGAATCTTAAAGTAAAAGCGCTGAGAGAAGAGATTTCATTAGATGAACTTTATTTGATTTTATATAGTTATTTGAAGCATCGAGGAATTTCATATTTAGAAGACGCACAGGATGATTCGCTTTCCAGTTCAAACGCTTATACAAATGGACTTAAGGAAAATGCAAAGGCACTTGAAAAACATTATCCATGTGAGATACAAAGAGACAGACTGCAGACAATAGGAAAATACAGGGGACAGACACAGATAACTGATGACAATAACGAAAAGATAGATTTGAGTAATGTATTTACTATTGGCGCATATAGAAAAGAGATTAAGAAAGTACTTGAGACACAGAAGCTTTATCATAATGAATTAACAGACGAATTATGTGATGATTATATTCTGATATTCAACAGAAAAAGGAAGTATTACGAAGGACCCGGCAATGAAAAGTCAAGAACGGATTATGGAAGATTTACAACAAGATTAGATCAGAATGGCAATTATATAGATGAAGAAAATATTTTTGAAAAGTTAATTGGAAAATGCAGTGTATACCCGGATGAACTTCGTGGTGCTGCTGCTTCTTATACCGCACAGGAGTTTAATCTTTTGAATGATTTAAACAATCTCACAATTAATGGGCGTAAATTAGAAGAGAGTGAGAAGCATGCAATTGTTCAGCGTATAAAGACAAGCAATACGGTAAATATGCGTAAGATAATTGCTGATTGTATGGGAGAAACTATAGAAAATTTTAGTGGAGCCAGAATAGACAAATCTGGGAAAGAACAGTTTCATAAGTTTGAAACTTATAATAAGATGAGAAAATCATTATCTGAGATTGGAACAGATATTGACAAGTTTTCCCGTGACGAATTGGATAAAATTGGCTATATAATGACTATAAATACAGATAAAGAAGCGCTGGTGGAAGCGTTTAATGAATCAGGGCTTAATTTGGATGATAGCGTTAAGGAATGTCTGATAAGTTTTAGAAAGGCGAATAGTTCGTCATTTAGTAAATGGCAGTCATTTTCTCTTAAGATAATGAATGAATTGATTCCGGAGATGTATATTCAGCCGAAAGAGCAGATGACACTCCTGACTGAGATGGGGGTTGCAAAAGGATCTTCAGAGGATTTTGCCGGATTGAATTACATACCTGTAGATGTAATCAGTGACGAAATATACAATCCTGTTGTTAGGAGATCTGTAAGGATATCGTTTAAGATTCTTAATGCAGTATTAAAGAAATATAAGGTATTGGATACTATTGTAATTGAGATGCCGAGAGATAGAAATTCCGATGAAGAGAGAAAGAGAATTGCAGATAGTCAGAAGCTTAATGAAAAGGAAATGGAGTTTATTGAAGGAAAACTTGCCCAAATATATAATATCAAATTGTCATCGTCTAATTTTTCTTCTCAAAAGCAGCTTTCGCTCAAGCTTAAATTATGGAATGAACAGGATGGAATATGCCTTTATTCGGGACGAACAATTGACCCGGAAGATATAATTAAAAATCCTGATTTGTTTGAAATTGACCATATAATACCAAGATCAATTTCTTTTGATGATTCAAGAAGTAACAAGGTATTGGTATATCGTTCGGAAAATCAGAAAAAAGGAAATCAGACACCATATTTCTATATTACACATTCTAATGGTGCATGGACTTATGAACAATTTAAGGCGAATGTTATGAATTTATCGAAGAAAAAAGAATATGCCATATCAAGGAAAAAAGTTCAGAATTTGCTATATAGCGAAGATATAACCAAGAGGGATGTACTTAAGGGCTTTATTAATAGAAATATTAATGATACAGGCTACGCATCGCGTGTTGTTCTAAACACTGTTCAAAATTTCTTTAAAGCCAAGGAAGCAGATACAAAAGTAAAAGTCATTAAGGGCAGTTATACACATCAGATGCGCAGCAATATGAAGCTGGATAAAAATCGTGATGAGAGTTATTCGCATCATGCAGTTGATGCAATGCTGATGGGATTTTCAGAAATGGGATATGAGGCATATCGCAGACTTCAGGGAGAATTTATTGATTTTGAGACAGGTGAAATTCTAAAAAATGATATGTGGAATGAAAAGATGTCAGATGATGTGTATGTGGATTATCTCTATGGCAGAAAATGGTCGGCTATTAGGAATGAGATTGTAAAAGCTGAAAAAGACGTAAAGTTTTGGCATTTTATTGTGAGAAAATCGAATCAGGGACTGTGTAATCAGACAATTCGTGGTACAAGAGAATATGATGGAAAGAAATATAAGATAAATAAATTCGATATTAGAACGAAAGAAGGTATTAAGTTATTTAAAAAGCTTGTATTTAGCGAGAAAGAAAGCGATAGGGAAAAATTGCTGGTGTACTTAAATGATAGGCAGACATTTAATCATCTTGTTAAGATATTTGAAGATTATGAGGATGCACCTAATCCCTTTGTACAATATGAAAAGGAGACAGGAGATGTTGTAAGAAAGTATTCTAAAAGGCATAATGGACCAAGAATTGATAAGTTGAAGTACAAGGATGGTGAAGTAGGAGCTTGCATTGATATATCACATAAGTATGGGCTTGAAAAAGATAGCAGAAAAGTTATTCTTGAGAGTCTTGTGCCGTATAGAATGGATGTGTATTACAAAGAATCAGATAAAATGTATTATTTAGTTGGTGTTAAACAATCGGATATTAAATCTCAAAATGGAGCAAATGTTATTGATGAAGATTTATACACTGGAATACTTATAAATGAAAAGATGATTGAACCGGGACAGTCCAGAGATGATTTGGAGCAATTGGGATATGAGTTTAGATTTTCATTTTATAAAAATGATATTATAGAATATGAGAGGGAGGGGAAAGTTTTTGTCGAAAGATTTGTTTCCAGAACTATGCCGAAGGTTAGAAATTATATAGAAACAAAGCCTATAAATAAAGCAAATTTTGAGAAGCGAAATCCTGTAGGCCTTGGCAAGACTAAAAGTATAAAAAAATACAGAACAGATATCCTTGGAAATAGGTATCTTTGTGAAAAAGAAAAGTTTACAAAGTTTTGTTAATACATATTGACAATACGAGCTTTTGATTTTACAATATGACTGTAGAAAACAAATTTTTACAGTCACGTAATTTGTTTAGATCTACTAAAACAAGGCTTTATGCCGAAATCAGGAGCACCGACGGGTGCTCCTTTTTTTGCCTTTTTAGGGGGATGACGATGGCTTTTAGAGTAGTGCTTATAGAAAATGAAGTTACAATAAAAGTAAAGCTAAATAATCTAATAGTTACCAAATGTGGTGAGGATGTCTGGATACCTCTTGATGATATATCTATGATTGTGGTAGATAATCTGTGTTCCAATTTATCTACAAGGCTAATGTGCCAATTATCTGAGCAGGGGATTGGATTGATGATTTGTAATCAACAACATCTTCCAACAGGATTTTACAGCTCATATGATAATCATAGCAGATCATCTAAGGTTATTGGCTTTCAGATTGAAAAGGATAGAAAATATTATGGGGATTTATGGAAGAAAATAGTGACCGTAAAAATTGAAAATCAAGCGAAAGCATACGGCATGATAACAGATGATAAAGAGGGCGCAGATAAAATAAGGGAATTTTCAAGAGATATTTTAAATGCAGATAAATCTAATAGAGAGGCGCATGCTGCAAAAGTGTATTTTAATCTTTTGATGGGGACATCATTTTCCAGAGGGAATGAAGATATATTATTAAACAGCGGATTAGACTATGGATATGCAGTCCTTAGAGGATATATAGCCAGGGCGTGCGTTGGGTATGGGCTTAATACACAAATAGGAATACATCATAAGAGCGAATATAATAGATTTAATCTTGTGGATGATTTAATGGAACCATTAAGACCTATGGTGGATATTGTTGCATATAACAGCATGAAAAATGATGAGTATTTTACTCCTGAACACAGAAGAAAATTAGTAAATATATTGAATATGAAAATAGTTTATAGAAATAAGAAGATGTATGTATGCAATATGATTGAAAATTATGTAGAACAATATGCATCTTTTGTAATGGGAAGGACAGATGATATTGTGTTTCCAAGGATATCTGAACTAGTGGGATAGGAGTATGGAAAAATATAAGCTTATGAGAATGTTATGTATGTTTGACTTACCTATAGATACTGAAGGACAAAAAAGGGCATACAGGATATTTAGAAAAAATCTTATTCAGGAAGGCTTTGTAATGATTCAATATTCGGTATACGTGAGAATATGTCCAAGCAGAGAGTATGCAATCCGATTGGAGAACAGAATTAAGAAAAATCTCCCTCAGGAAGGAAATGTACGTTTACTTTGTGTTACGGAAAAGCAGTATGAGGATATGAAATTACTAGTAGGAAGTCGCCAGACAGCAGAGACTGCAATAGGCACAGAAAGGTTGATTGTTATATGAAAATAGAGATAACTGAATACGAAAAAAACTATACATTTGACATGCAACCTGTAACGCAATTGTGTGGACAGAATGTCAGGAAAAAAAGCTATATATTGGAATCACTGAGAAGATATTTCGGTACATACAAGTATGCGGAAGTTAAAAATAAATGGAGAGATAATGTCCTGATTGAAGGACAGCAGAGTGGAAGAAAATATTTTAGTGTTATATCGGTTAAACAAAATACAGATATTATACAGATGATAAAATGCTCAAAACAAAGTTTGATGATGGAGTACATAAAAAAGTTAATGCAGAAATTTGATTGGCAGTCACATCTCCGTATTATAAGCGAGGAAGTAGATGAAATGTTCCGGATGATTAATGGAGATGTGGGAAAATTGGGAGACATTGAATTAACATACACAATGTCAGAAGTGTGGGATATGGTTCAAAAATCGGATGTTTCAGGAATTAATGATACAGATTTATTAGATAAAAGTGATTATGAACTTATAATTATTCTGCTAAATTTAGTTGATTCAATAACGGAATGCAATCCTAAAAAAACAATGGTAATATTTGAAAATATTGATTATATGGTAGAGCAAAATGAATATGTAGAAATATTGCGTAGAGCTGAGCAAATATCAAGAAAATATGATGTACATTTTGTGTTTTCATCAAGTCTTGAAGGATATGTATACTTTAATGAAGAGCTTTGTCAGGGGATATCTGTGTTTGGAGATGTTGACTTTCAGATGCCGGAACTTGAGAAGATATGTACGTTCATAAGCAATAATTATCCATATGCAAAAGATATTTCTGTTGAACATATGCAGAATATTTTATCAAGAATTATTCAGAGAATAGGAATGAAAGATTATTTATACAGCGTTGAAGAAAATGTTGTCTGCAAGATGATTAACCAATCACTATTATTATATGACAGAATGCCGGAAGAAAAGATGCTCGAAATGGCTTTCTTAAGGGCATAATCTATGGTATTATATAAAAATAGAAATTAAAATATCAGAGATGATTTGAAGAGAAGACGTTTTTGGATAACATGATTTGATATTTTAGTACCTGAACAAATTACGTGACTGTAAAACTCTTTGCAAGTTCCAGCACGGAGACATTAAATTTTAGTACCTGAACAAATTACGTGACTGTAAAACTCGTACGTGTACTTGATAAACCACGCGCAAATTTTAGTACCTGAACAAATTACGTGACTGTAAAACAAGTATGCTGGCTACCTTGAAAACGGAACGATTTTAGTACCTGAACAAATTACGTGACTGTAAAACTATCATGTGTTTCTGTCGATGACCTCTTATATTTTAGTACCTGAACAAATTACGTGACTGTAAAACCTATTCTATATACAGTTCAAGAGAACATAAATTTTAGTACCTGAACAAATTACGTGACTGTAAAACAAGCACTGTTTGCCATCAACTGTAACTTTAATTTTAGTACCTGAACAAATTACGTGACTGTAAAACATATCTCACCGCTCCACAAAGGATTAGCGTATTTTAGTACCTGAACAAATTACGTGACTGTAAAACATATAGAAACTACATCATTTTATGAGCATGATTTTAGTACCTGAACAAATTACGTGACTGTAAAACA
>JABLTS010035423.1_pt1 | contig 11192 bp, 10 predicted proteins | sample 7160081 | NCBI WGS metagenome assembly JABLTS01 (sample SAMN14651231, study PRJNA627086) | human gut metagenome | isolation source: feces | host: Homo sapiens
ATCCAGGCAGCGCGCTACGGAATCAACATCGCGGGCGCCTCGATCTACATCAACACCCAACCCTGCGTCGTGTGCGCGAAGATGATCATCAACGCCGATATCGAGGAGATCATCTACCAAAATCCCTATCCCGACGAGCTCGCCATGTCGATGCTCGAAGAGGCAGGAATCAAGCTTAGGGTGTTCGAGCCGGCGAACAAGTAAAGGACTGACCTCGCAAAATACGAGTCACGCGAAGCGTCTCGGCAAGGCGGCACGAGAGTGAGCGGTCCCTCTTTTCGGCCAAGCGCGCGCAAATGACCGCTCACCCGAAAATAGGACGTGTTTCCTACGGCGCCTTCGCGACTCCTCCACATTCGGCTATTATACGAAAGGCTTTTAGAAGGGCGCAGTGCGCGCAGAGGGTCAAGGAAAGAAGGACATGGCAGTAGCAATCATCGTCGCGGTGCTCGTTGGACTGGTGAGCGTCATCCCGTTCAACGTGGCTATCAAGAAAATCCGCGCGGTCGATCCGACCAAGTCTTTGAATCTCCTCGGCCCTTTCCTTTTGACCATTGCCGCGTCGTTTGTCATCCTCGTCGCGGGTATGGTCGTGTGCAAGCTCGTTGCGCCAGACGTCGCGCTCGCGTATGCGGTTGCGGAACTTGTCGCATTCGTGATTGGGGTTATTGTCTTCGGCGTGTTTTTGTCGAAGCGTCGATAGAGAAGGAAAAAGGAGAGGTACATGGCTTTTGAACTAACGGGCAATCCCCTGAACGATATCTCCGCTCCTATTGAGGAGCTCAGCGAGTCGTTCAACTCGACGCTCGTCTTCGATTTCGGCAATGGCGTCGGAATCACCCAGTACACCTTTTGGATGATCATCATCTGCGTGATCGTGCTCGTGGGCGTGCTCGTGGGCGTGCGCAAGATCAAGGTCGTCCCCGAGGGCAAGTTCGCGGGCCTTGTGGAGTGGGGCTACGACGCAGTTCGCCGCAACATGGGTGAGGGCGCTATCGGCCATGGCTACAAGAAGCACATCCCGTTCATCGCGACCATGTTCTTCTTCATCCTCATCTCCAACGTGATCGGCCTTATCCCGGGCGCGAAGACGCCGACCGGCACCCTGTCCGTCACGTTCGCACTTGCATTGCTCTCTTTCCTGTACTTCAACTTCTACGGCATCAAGGCCAAGGGCGGCTGGGGCTACATCAAGTCCATCGCTCCGTCGGGCCTTCCCAAGCCGATGGTTCCGATCATCTGGTTCTTCGAGTTCTTCTCCCTGGTCATCCGCCTGTTGACCCTTGCTGTTCGACTTTACGGCAACATGTTCGCCGGCCACATGATCCTTGGCATCTTCGCGATCATGACCCAGTTCTTCATCCTCGATCTGATCTCGTTCGCCAATCCCGCAGGCGTCGCCGCGATTGCATGGGCCGTGTTCCTCGTCGCCATGTACGCGCTCGAATGCCTCGTTGCTTTCCTGCAGGCATACGTGTTCTCCGTGCTGACGGCCGTGTACGTGGGCCTCGCTCAGAGCGAGCATTAGAACCGCGCGGGCCGCGCCCGCATCGCGCCGAAAGGCGCACCAATTCGGTTTCAACGACGTTTCCGTTAGAAACGCCGAGAGACATAAGTAAAGCAGTTTTTGAGAAAAGGCTCAGAAACGAAAAAAGGAGGAAAAGTGGAAGCTACTCTCGTTATCGCAGCCCTGAAGGTTGTCGGCTACGGCCTCGGCACCATCGGCCCAGGCATCGGTCTTGGTCTTTGCGGCTATGGCCTGTGCGTTGGCTCTGCTCGCCAGCCCGAGCTCGCCGGCAAGCTCTTCACCAACGCGCTTATCTTCGGCGCTCTGGCCGAGGCACTCGCCCTTATCGGCTTCGTTCTTACCTTCATCTTCTAAATCGGCTGTATCGTTTTAGAAATACACGCTGAGAGAGAAGGTGGATGAGTGAAAGCAAAACTGAAGACGAAGTTGGCAAAGGCCGGTGTCGCAGCTGCATCTGCAGCAAGCCTTGCATGTGCTTTCCCCACCCTCGCGTTCGCCTCTGAGGAGAAAGAAGGCATCGCGGTGCTCATTCCCGATATGAATGAGTTCATTCCGATGCTCGTTGCCTTCATCATCATTCTCATCGTGCTGGCCAAGTTCGGTTGGCCCGTGGTTGACAACATCATCACGAAGCGCGAGAGCACCATCAAGGAAGCCCTTAAGAAGTCTGAGGAAGCCCAGGCAGAAGCCGAGCGCACGCTTGCCGAGTACAAGCGCCAGCTCGAGGAAGCCAAGGCTCAGTCCGCGAAGATCATCGCGGATGCAAAGGCTACGGGCGAGGCTGTCAAGGCCGACATCACCAACAAGGCCCAGGCTGAGTCTGCCCAGATGATCGAAAAGGCTCGTGGTGCGATCGAGGCCGAGAAGAAGGCCGCTGTCGCCGAGCTGCAGGGTTCTATCGCCGATCTGTCCGTCGACGTGGCTTCTCGCCTTGTCGGCCATGACCTGAACGACGATGAGCACCGCAAGATCATCGAGCATTACGTGACCGAGGCGGGCAGTTTCAATGCCTAATAACCGCCTCATCACCAAAGAGAAGATCGCCGCGTACGCATCGGTACTCCTCGATGCCGCGAACACTTCCGGCGGCCAAGACGCTGTTCTCGAAGTGCGCGAACAGGCGGAGAAGATCGTCTCCGTGATGCGGACGAATGTCGATCTTTCAGGCGCTCTGGAAGACGCGGCGTACACGCCCGAACAGAGGGCCCAGATTGCACGTGCGGCTTTTGCGCAGTGCAACCCTGCTTTCACCGAGGTTCTGGCCGTCATGGCCGAGCGCGGTGAGATCAAGTTGCTCCCGCAGGTCCGTGCAAGCTACGAAAACCAGGTGGAAACCAAGCTCAACCTGTGCATCCTCGATGTGACTACGGTTGTTGAGCTCGATGACCATCTGCGCGACATCATCAAGCAAAAAGCCGAATCCGAGCTGGGCATGAAGGTCGTTCTTCGCGAGCGCATCGACAAGTCCATCTTGGGCGGCATCATCATGAGCGCGGGCGACAAGCGCATCGACGCGAGCGTGGCTAGCCAGCTCAACAATGCGCGCATCGTGCTGAAGAAGAAAACAGATGGAGGTGAATGCTAGTGACTGAAATTACCGCACAGTCCATTGACGAAGCGCTGCGTAAGCAGTTGGCCTCCCTTGAAGTGAGCGTTGATTCCCGCGAGGTCGGTACCGTCATCCAGGTCGGCGACGGCATCGCTCGTGTTGACGGTCTGAAGAACGCGATGGCTGGCGAGCTTCTCGAGTTCGTCGGATCCAACGGTAAGACCGTGTTCGGCTTGGCCCAGAACCTCGAAGAGGATGAGGTCGGCGCCGTTCTTCTCGGTGACGTCACCGCAATCAAGGAAAATGATCAGGTCCGCACCACGGGCCGCATCATGGAGGTTCCGTCCGGCAAAGGCCTGCTCGGCCGCGTCGTGAACCCGCTCGGTATGCCGATCGACGGCAAGGGCGAAATCGAGGCCGAAGGCACCCGCCCGGTCGAGTTCAAGGCTCCTGGCGTTATCAGCCGCAAGCCTGTTCACGAGCCGATGCAGACCGGTATCATGGCTATCGACTCCATGATTCCTATCGGACGTGGCCAGCGCGAACTTATCATTGGCGACCGCCAGACCGGTAAGACCGCTATCGCCATTGACGCCATTATCAACCAAAAAGACGAAGACATGATCTGCATCTATGTTGCGATCGGTCAGAAGGCTTCCACGGTTGCCGGCGTTATGGAGACTCTTGAGCGCTACGACGCCATGAAATACACGATTATCGTGTCCGCAACGGCTGCCGATTCCGCTCCGCTGCAGTACATCGCGCCTATGGCCGGTGCTGCAATGGGCGAGTACTTCGTCTACAACGGCGAAGACGGCAAGCCCGCAGGCCCGGAGAACCCGGGACGTCATGTGCTCATCATCTACGATGACTTGTCCAAGCAGGCGGTGGCCTACCGACAGATGTCGCTGACCCTCCGTCGCCCGCCGGGACGCGAAGCATATCCTGGCGACATCTTCTACCTGCATTCTCGCCTGCTCGAGCGTGCAGTCAAGATGTCCGACGAGTACGGCTGCGGCTCCATGACGGCTCTGCCGATCATCGAGACCCAGGCTGGCGACGTCTCCGCTTACATTCCGACCAACGTGATTTCCATTACCGACGGTCAGATCTTCCTGTCCACGGACCTGTTCTTCCAGGGCCAGCGACCGGCAGTCAACGTTGGTATCTCGGTTTCCCGCGTTGGCGGCTCCGCTCAGACCAAGGCTATGAAGTCCGTCGCAGGCACCCTGCGTCTCGACTTGGCCGCTTACCGCGAGCTGCAGGCATTCACGCAGTTCGGCAGCGACCTCGACAAGGCGACGCAGGATCAGCTGAACCGCGGCGCTCACATGACCGAGCTTCTGAAGCAGGGTCGTTACGTCCCGATGTCCTTCTACGATCAGGCTATCGCCATCTATGCTGGCGGTAACGGCTACCTCGACGATATCCCGGTTGCCGATGTTGTTCGCTTCCGTGGCGAGCTCATTGAGTACCTGCATGCGTCTAAGCCTGCCATCGTTGAGAGCGTCAAGACCGAGAAGAAGTTCACCGACGAGACCAAGACCGAGCTGAATGCCGCTATCGAGGCGTTCAAGACCCAGTTTTCGCCTTCGGTGTAAGGTAGGTATCATATGCCCAACCTTCACGACATAGAAAGGCGAATCAACTCCGTCACCTCGACGAAGCAGATTACGCGCACGATGGAGATGGTCGCGGCGGCGAAGATCCGTCGCGCCACCGACCGTGTGTTCAATGCGCTTCCTTGGGCTAACTGCATCTCCGACATGCTGATCAGCACGGCGAAATACGCCCCGCTCGATTCCGAGCCTCTGCTGATCACGCATGACGAGGTGAAGCGTGCCGTCGTCGTTGTGGTCACGTCGGATCGTGGGCTTGCAGGCGGTTTCAACAGCAACGTGCTCCGCGAAGCCGAGAAGCTAATCAAGGCGAAGGAAAAGCAGGGCATCGAGGTTGAGGTTATCGCTTGCGGTAAGAAGGCCATCGGCTACTTCAACTACCGTGGCGTCAAGCCGATCTTCGAGTTCCGCGATCTGTCTGCAGATCCTACCTACGAAGAGGCTGCAGAGATTTCCGCCTACATCGGGGAAGGCTACAACCACGGCTACGAGAACGGGCAGATTGACGAGGTTACCCTCGTGTTCAATCACGCCAAAAACGGTGCCGAGCAGACGCTTATCGTGCAGCAGGTTCTGCCGATCAACATGATGAGCTTTGCCGATGTTCTCGGTTTGGAGCCGAAGGAAGAGGATGTCCTCGAGCCTTATCGTGATGGGGAGAAGAAGATTCCCGGCGATGTGGACTTCGAGCCCGATGCTGCAACCGTTATGCACCAGCTCATGGTGGCGTACCTGCGCAACACGTTCTACTACGCACTGATTGATTCGGCCGCAGCAGAGCAGGGCGCTCGTCGTACGGCTATGAAGTCGGCGACCGACAACGCTACCGAGATGGCCGAAACGTTGACCAGACTGTACAACCGCGTCCGTCAGGGCGCCATTACGACCGAGATTTCGGAAATCGTCGGTGGCGCAGCGGCTTTGGAGGATTAAATATGAGTGAACATTTGCTTACAAGAGAGGAGCTCGAGGCCAGCAAGGGCGCTACCGGCCGCATTGTGCGTATCGTCGGTCCTGTTGTCGACGTGGAATTCCCCGCGGAATCCATGCCGGGAATCTACAACGCTCTTACGGTTGACGCGAAGACGCTCGCGGGCGACATGCATGTCGTTCTCGAAGTTGAAACGCATCTTCCTGGCAACCTCGTCCGCTCCGTCGCTATGAGCTCGACTGACGGTCTGGTTCGTGGCCTCGAGGTGCTCGACACCGGTCATCCGATCATGATGCCCGTTGGCAACGAGACCCTGGGCCGCATCTGGAACGTCATGGGCGAGCCTGTTGACGAGAAGCCGATGCCCGATGTGACCGGCTACATGCCGATTCACCGTCCGGCTCCCGATTATGATCAGCTGTCCACCAAGACGGAGATCTTCGAGACCGGCATCAAGGCTATCGACCTCATCGAGCCGTTCATCAAGGGCGGCAAGACCGGCCTGTTCGGCGGCGCAGGCGTCGGCAAGACCGTTATCATCCAGGAGCTCATCAACAACCTCGCTCAGGAGCACGGCGGCACGTCCGTGTTCACCGGCGTAGGCGAACGTACCCGTGAGGGTACCGACCTGTTCCTCGAGATGAGCGACTCCGGCGTTATCAACAAGACCTGCTTGGTTTACGGCCAGATGAACGAACCGCCGGGAGCGCGTCTGCGCGTCGGCCTCGCTGGTCTGACTGAAGCTGAGTACTTCCGCGATCAGGGCCAGGACGTGCTTTTGATCGTGGACAATATCTTCCGCTTCACCCAGGCTGGTTCTGAGGTGTCCGCACTTCTCGGCCGTATGCCTTCTGCTGTAGGCTATCAGCCGACGCTGGCTACCGAGATGGGCGACCTTCAGGAGCGCATTACCTCGACCTCGACCGGTTCCATCACTTCGGTGCAGGCCGTTTACGTCCCTGCTGACGACTTGACCGACCCGGCTCCGGCCACCACGTTCACGCACCTCGACGCGAAGACGGTTCTTTCCCGTTCCATCGCTGAGCTCGGCATCTACCCGGCTGTCGACCCGCTGGAGTCCACCTCCCGCGCGCTCGACCCGCAGATCGTCGGCGAGGAGCACTACCGCGTGGCTGTCGGCATCCAGGAGCTTCTGCAGAACTACAAGGACCTCCAGGACATCATTGCCATCCTCGGTATGGACGAGCTTTCCGAAGAGCAGAAGCTGGTCGTGAACCGTGCCCGTAAGGCGCAGCAGTTCTTCGGCCAGTGCTTCCACGTGGCCAAGCAGTTCACCGGCCTCGACGGCAAGTACGTCAAGCTCGAGGACACCATCCGTTCGTTCGGCGACATCCTCGACGGCAAGTGCGACGAGATTCCTGAGCAGTTTTTCCGCTTGAAGGGCTCCATTGACGAGGTGTACGCTGCTTACAACGAGTCGAAGGAAAAAGCCGATGCCTAAATTCCGTTGCACGGTGGCTATTCCGACCCGCGAGTTGTTCCACGGCGAGATCGAGTACGCTCAGATCCCGGGCAGTGAGGGCGACCTCGGCGTTATGGCCGGTCATGAGATGTTCGTGTGTACCAACCGCCCTGGCGTGTTGACGCTGACGCTCGATGAGGCCGGCAAGGATAAGCGCTACTTTGTGACGTACGGCGGATTCGCCCAGGTGCTCGACAACAACCTGTCGGTTCTCGCCCGTATGGGCAAGGACGTCGACAGCATCGATGTCGAGGAACTCACCGCTAAAGCGGCGAAGCTTCGTGAGGCTATCGCTCAGCTCGAGGGCAAGGGCGATGACCAATCGACGGCTCTGCTGGAAACGCACCGCACCAAGCTGGAGTGGTACGATCTTCAGCTCAAAGCTGTTGGTGCTGTGAAGTAGGCTTATCGCAGCCATCACTTGAAAAGGAAAGGCCGACTCCCGATGAGGGGGTCGGCCTTTTTGTTGTATGGTGCGTGCTGTGGTTGTGCGAGTAGGTGCTCATCGGGCAAGGAAGGCGCTTGCAAAGTGTGGCGCCGACATGCTTCGCTATCGGCGCCACACCTTAGTTCGTTTACTTATGCCAATCAACGAGGCAGGAATCGAGGCCAGCGATAAGGGCCTCCTTGTCCATGTGTCGTCCGATGAAGCAGATCTTGTTCATGCGGTCGCCTACCTCCGGATCCCAGTCCTCCATGATTTCGGGGTACTCGGTGATAGCCTGCTTGCGCTCTTCTTCGGTGGCGGCGTCGACGAACATGCTGCTTTCATCCATCGTCATCTGGCGGCTCGCCTGCTCGAATACGAATGCGGTGTCGGGATGCTCGGTCACCCACATGATTCCCTTCGCGCGGATGATGCTCGTAGGCCATCCTTCCGCATATTCGTTGAGTTTGTCGAGGTCGAAGGGCTTGCGACGCTTGTAGATGAAGGTCTCGATGTCGTACTCGAGGACCTCGGGGTCGTCATGTTCCTCGGGATGTTCCATCGCATCTACCCAGGCGGCGGAGTTGTACGCCTTCTCGAAGTCGAAGCGGTTCGTGTCGAGAAGCTCGCTCATGGGAACGTCGCCGCGCGTCGCCTCCACGATGACCGCTTCTTTCTGCAAGCTGTGAACGATTGCCTTCAGCTCGCTCATCTGCTCGGGCGTTACCTTGTCGGCCTTGTTCAGGATGAGCGTCGAGCAGAACTCGATCTGCTGGATGAGCAGGCTCTCGATGTCGTCCTCGTCGATGTCTTCCTCCAGCAGGTCGCGTCCGCCGTTGAACTCGTCGTACATGCGCGCGCAGTCCACGACAGCGACGATGTTGTCCAAATCGAGCGGAGCGTGGCCCTCGTTTTTCGTCTGGTCGCAGAAGTCGGAGATGATATACGCGATGGGGATGGGCTCACAGATGCCCGATGCCTCGATGATGATGTAGTCGTACTTGCCCGCGTTCGCGATGTCGGTCAGCTGGTTGGCCAGATCATCGGAAAGCGTGCAGCACAGACAGCCGTTCGTGAGCGGGATAAGGTCGCCGTCCATTTCGGAGAACCCGTTTGCGTCGATGAGCGCGGCATCGACGTTCACCTCGCCGATGTCGTTCACGATGACCGCGGCATGGATGCCCTCCTCATTTGCGAGGATGTGGTTCAACAGCGTCGTCTTGCCTGCGCCGAGATACCCGGTGAGCAGGATAATTTTGATTGGCTTTTCTTCTTCCACGAAACGCTCCTTTGCAGTTAGCTTGATTGCTTTTGTTTGCTACCGCCCACTTTACTCCAAAGGTGCTTTGCGCGCGGCTATCTCCATGCGAATCCGCCCGTAATCGAACAAATGCTGTGGCTTTCGCGCAGCGACTGCGGTAAGCGAGACGGGTCTTGTTGCGCTGCGATACAATGCGGAGACGACACATGAATCGATGCCGGCCGCGCGAGGCTTTTCTTGCGCGGCCGCGTTGCGCATCCGCGCATTTCCCGTTCGCAGTACGCAGGAGAAGATACCTATGCCCGTAGACATCGCCACGTTGAATGGCCCTCAGGCCGAAGCTGTCCAATGCACGGAAGGCCCGCTTTTGGTACTCGCGGGCGCAGGCTCGGGCAAGACGCGCGTGCTCACCTATCGCATCGCCCATCTCGTGGAGGACTTGGACGTGGCGCCGTGGGAAATACTTGCGATCACCTTCACCAACAAGGCCGCCGCCGAGATGCGCGAGCGCCTTCAGGGCATCATCGGGCCGCGGTGCCGCGGCATGTGGGTCTCTACTTTCCACAGTATGTGCGTGCGCATGCTTCGCGCCGACGCCGAACGCCTCGGCTTCTCGAAGAGCTTCACCATCTACGACACCGACGATCAGAAGCGCCTGTACAAGGAAATCATGGCCGAGCTCGACATCGACCCGAAGCGCTTTCCCGTAAACGCCCTCATGGGACGCATCTCCCAGGCGAAAAACGAGCTCATCGTGCCGGGTGATTTCGAGAAGCAGGCAATCGACCCGGTGGGGAAGGTGGCCGCCCGAATCTACACGCGACTGCAGGAGCGTCTGCGTGCCGCGAACGCTTTCGACTTCGATGACCTGCTCGTGTACGCGTATCTGCTGCTGAAGAACCACCCCGATGTGCTCGAGGCATACCAGGAGCGCTTCCGCTACATCATGGTGGATGAATATCAGGACACGAACCATGCGCAGTATGCTATCACCGGGCTTTTGGCACAGAGGTACAAAAACATCATGGTCGTGGGAGACGACGACCAGTCCATTTACTCGTGGCGCGGTGCCGACATCCGCAACATCCTCGAGTTCGAGCAGGACTATCCCAACTGCCATACGGTGAAACTCGAGCAGAACTACCGAAGCGTGGGCAATGTACTCGCCGCCGCGAACGCGGTCATCGCGAACAACCAGCACCGCAAGGCGAAGAAGCTCTTTACCTCCGCCGAGGACGGCGAGAAGATCCACGTCTATATGGCAACTGACGAGCGCGACGAGGGCCGTTGGATCGCGGGCGAGATCGAGAAGCGCCGCTCGGCAGGCATGTCGTACAACCAGATCGCCGTTTTCTACCGCACGAACGCCCAATCGCGCATGCTTGAAGACATGCTTTTGCGCGCGGGCGTGCCCTACCGCATCGTCGGCGGCACAAAGTTCTTCGACCGCGCGGAAATCCGCGACGTCATGGCGTATCTCACGCTGGTCGTGAACCCCTCCGACGACATCGCTGCGAAGCGCGTCATCAACGTGCCGCGTCGCGGAATCGGCAAGACCACCATCGAGCGCATCGAGCAGTTTGCCCGCGAGATGGGCATGACGTTCATGCAGGGGGCTGAGCTTGTCGTGCTTGACCCCGAGCTGCGCGCCTCGACCCGCCGCGCGGTGGGCGAGTTCGTGGAGCTTATCAAGGAGGCTCAGGAGTACTCGGGCGAGCTGCGCCGCGTGGTGGAGATGATCGTCGATCGCGCGGGGCTCATCTCGGCGCTCACCAACGAGAACACCGATGAAGCGCGCGGGCGCATTGAGAACATCCAGGAGTTCATGGGCGTCGTCGACGAGTTCTCGCAGACGCATGAGGAAGACGACGCGGAGTTCGCCGCGCCGACGGAAGGGGATGCGGTTGCCGGCGATGCGGAACCTGCGCGTGTGCTTCGCGGGGATTCTCTTGCCGATTTCATCGAATGGGTGCGCCTGCGTACCGATTTGGACACCATGGGGGAAGACGGCAAGGCTGTCACGCTCATGACCGTGCATTCCTCGAAGGGCCTCGAGTTCGACTGTGTGTTCACGGCGGGTATGGAGGAAACGCTTTTCCCGCATATGAACAGCGTAAACGATGCTGCGGGAATCGAGGAGGAGCGCAGGCTTGCCTACGTTGCGATCACCCGTGCGCGAAAGGTGCTCTACCTCACGTGCGCGCAGCAGCGCCAGATTTTCGGCCAGACGTCGGCGAACCCGGTATCGCGGTTCATCCACGAGATTCCTGCCGAGCTGCGCCAAACCTCGGGGCTGGGCTCTGCGGGCTTTTCCGGCACAGGCTGGGAGAAACGTGGAAGCCGTCGCGGTATCGCGGGAAGCGGTACGGAAGCGGGCGGCGGTCGCGTGTTCGG
>JABLTS010064189.1_pt1 | contig 11191 bp, 10 predicted proteins | sample 7160081 | NCBI WGS metagenome assembly JABLTS01 (sample SAMN14651231, study PRJNA627086) | human gut metagenome | isolation source: feces | host: Homo sapiens
TAGTTGGCTTAATATTTTAGTTTTTCTTTTTTGAATAGAATTTTCTAAACTCATATCGGAACTTGTTGCACCAAGTTCCTTTTTTATGTCCGAAAATTCTATTCTCGATTTAATTGTATAAGCATCTATTCTTTTTTTAGTTGTCGCACTTGCTGGTAATATATTTTTATAAAAATTATAGTTTTTATCTGCGACACTTAAATTTATTTTCACCCTATCAATATTATAAATTTGATTTAAAACAGCACTAATTTTTTTGGTAGACAATGACCAGTTATCACCAAATCCTATCCTTAAAGCTTCTGACAAATCTTCTAAATGTTCTTGAGTATAACTAACCCCTTCATATAAGTAATGAGTTATAAGTTCATACACACGAACCTCTAAAGAATAATCGTTTTTAAAAGCATTAGGATATTCTTGTTTTAACTCATCATAAATAATAGTGTTTATCTTAGCAAATATCTTTTTATTGTTCTTTCTTTGAGCCATATTCCAAGCTAAATCAAGACTAAAGCTATTTTCTAGTACATATTTACTGTATAAGCTAATCATAGATTTTAAAGAATTTTCATTTATTAATTTATGGACATTGTTTTTTAAATACTCTTTCTGAATATCTTCAACGTATAAGCTATTTATTTTTAAATATTCTTTTAGATTGCTACTTAATTTTGATTTTTTTATTTCATCATATCCAATAAGTATATCCTTGTATTTTTCAAGGTTATCAATAGCTTCTTCTTTAGATAGTTTTAATTCGTGTTTATATATATCTTTATCCCTTTTTATATCTTCGTCAGCCTTAATATTATAGACTATTTCGATATTCTCAAAGTATTCTTCTAATAGTACTTTGAAGCTTTCTAGAGTTCTTGAATTATAGTATTTTGAATATACTTGGCTTCTAATATAAACACTATCAATTTCGTAATTATTTATATCTCTATTGAAATATACGTTTGTATCGAGGTTTATTGGATTTATATTTAGTCCTAATGTTGAAAACTCTGTATTTCCATTACAAGCTACATTATATGCATCTTTTAATATACTAGCTTTACTTATATTTTCATTTACAAGCCATTCTATATCGTATATTTTGCATTCCTCTTGATAGTTATTGAATATGTGTATATTAACTTCTTTTAAATCCCTAAATCTTGCTACATATTGCTTTATAGTACCAAGGTCTTTTATATTTGACACTATTATGTCGCTTACATTAGGATTTTTTATGTTTACACCTGCAACAATAGTTGTTGTGTTTAGAAGCACCTTAAAATCGCCCATATCGCTTCTAGTCATTATATTATTATATAACTGACTAGTTTCTTTCGTATCTGATGTTATTACATCACTTTTTTTATTTATCATTGTAGATATATATTTTAATTCTTTTGTATCATTCATAAGTAGAGAAGAATTATTTGAATTATTTAATATATCTATAATCATTTTTGTGTCTATACCATTGTATAATTTCACATTGTACTTGGTTTGTTCTTTTTGCTTATACTCTGTGATATAGTTGTATATTTCAAAATCTAACTTATTAGGTGTCGCAGTTATATCTATTCTACCTTTAAATTTTTTTGATACATCATACAAACCCTTTATTGCCTTTTTACGGTATGTATCTGTATATGTTTGATGTATTTCATCAATGATTATTATATATTCACTTAAATCCGCTTCTGTTAGTTTAGATACCTTATCCCATGTCATTACGACTACATTATCTTTTTCCATTGCATCCGTTGCCGATAGTTTATCGTATGCCCCTGGAATATTATATTCAGACATTACTTGTTCAACATTTGCACTATTAGGTAATATAAATATAGCTTTATATTTATATTTTTTTAATATATTTATTATTGAATAGGTTTTTCCGCTTCCAGTAGGGGCAATTAGAAGGTGAGTTTCCCCACCTTTTGCACCATTTATAGCATTTGTAACTGCTTCATCATGTTCTGATATGTATTTATCTATGCTTATTGTTTTATTTGCTTTAAATTTTGAATAATTAATTATTTCAGTATCATTAATGAAGTCCTTATTTTCTTTTAAGTTATCTATAAGGCAACTAATTTTGAATTTCATATCTAAACTTGTATTTGGATCATCAAATGCTTTTTCTAGTTTGCATATATGTTTATTTATCTCTTTTTTATCTTCTAATGCTTTTTTAAATACTTGCTTTTCTTCTTCTGTATATTCTGCTTTTGGTAGTTCTATGCCATTATCAATACATAGCTTTTTTATAGCTCCCATAAAGTCAGTTTTCTCTTTATTTATGACTAAATCTATTACACTCCCACCAGCTCCACAACTAAAGCATTTGTAAGTATTATTTTTCTTATTTATTTTTAGTGCATCTGAACTACTACAATGCACACAGTTTCTATTTTTATTTTTTTCATAGCTTCCATATAAATTTAATGTATTTTCAAGTATAGACGGATTACTTTTTAATCCGTCTATTATATTTTTTAAACTTATCATTAGTTAATCACTTCCCCATTGTATTCCTTTAGAAAACTTTCTGCCCCACCATAAAATGTATCTAGAATTATATTTTTTTCTTTTATTGTAAAATCAAAGTTTTTAAGCTTTTTTCTAGCTTCTTTTATATCTATATTTAAAGCCTCATGTATATCAAAAGTATTAAATCTTTTTATGTATTGATCTGTTAATTTTCTTCTCTTTATTTCTCTTTTGTATTTTCTATTATTTAATTTTCTTTCTATATTTTTTTCTACAGTAACTATTTTTAACGCAAATTCAACAATACTTGGCGAATGCTCTGCATACTCAATCAATACCTCATTTAAATCTTTTATTTGTCTTTTTAATTCTTTTTTGTCCATTTCTCAATTCTCCTTAAATATAAATTTTAGAATTAAAAAAGCCTTAACTGTACGGTTAGTTAAGGCTTGTATATTCTAAAATTATCTATATTTACATTTATACTTGAAAAATGATACAATCTAAGTATAATTAATATATGATAAGTCTTAGATTTTACTAACTCTTACTAACTGTTGTCGCAGTTTGTACGTTTAATCATATTTAAGTGTTGCAAGCACTTTTATATGACTGTAAAATTTAAGGCTTTTTCTTTATTCTATTGTCTTTTTATATTATAACTCTTTTTCTCATAAATTGACAATATTTCTTTTTTTTTGCTTTCTATTTGCCTTCACATTCTGTTTTTAACAATTTTAAATCATTTTCTTTTTTATATCTTATCAATGTTCTTCTGCTTATTCCTGTCATATTTGCAACCTCATTATATGAATGTTTCTCGAGCAACTGTAGTGCCATATCCCTTTGAGCCTTTTTAAATTTCTTAGGTCTTCCTAATGTTGCATCTACATCAGTTTCCATTTTTATTTGCTTTCCTTCAAGTGTACGCTCAACTATCATATCTCTTTCAAATTCAGCAAATGAGAAGAATATATTTCTTATTAGCTTAGAAGCTGGTGTATTATCCATTAACCCGATGTTTAATACATTTACCTTAACGCCTTTTTCTATTAGATCATTAACTATTTTAGAACCTTCTATCATACTTCTAGCAAACCTGTCTAACTTAGTAACAACTAATGTATCACCTTCTTTCAATTCGTTTAGTAACTTATTAAACTGTGGTCTATCTGCTTTTGTTCCTGTATATGCATCTTGATATATATTTTCTTGTGGAACTCCATTTTCTAATAATAATTTTGTCTGCCCTTCCAAACTGTTCCCCTCATTTGCTTGTTTAACTGTACTTACCCTTATATATCCATAAACCATAATTGACACCTCTTAATTTTAATATGTATTTATGTCACCTATTAATGACACTTCTCTATATGTTGATTTTACTATACTAAGTCCTTTGGTGTCAATATTAAAATTATGGCACCATGTAAGTCAGATATCTTTATATACATTCTAAGAAACACTATTTTCTATAAAATTATTTAAAGATGTATAGAAAAAGCTACCATAAAATAAAAGTAACTATTTATCATAAGTTTATTTTGTAAAATATGTTAAAATTTACCATACTAGTATTTAATATTTATGATATTATTACAATTGTATAAATATTAAATAGGAGGAGAGTTTTAAATAAAATGATAAAAAATAATATAAATAATATAAATACAGTTGTATTTATATTATTTACAGCAATGTATATTTATCAATATTATTATATTATTGTAGTTTTATTGAAAAATAAAAATGTAAAATCTAAGGGTAAAAATATAATGAATAAGTTTGCAGTAATCGTTTCTGCAAGAAATGAATCTGATGTTATTGAAGAATTTATACATACAGTTGATTTACAAGATTATCCAAGTGATTTAATTGATGTATATGTTATAGCAGATAACTGTAGTGATGACACAGCACAAAAAGCAAGAATAGCTGGAGCACATGTTTATGAAAGGTTTGATAATAAAAAGGTTGGCAAAGGATATGCTTTAGATTTTTTATTTAAAATACTAAGAAGCAGAAAAACAAAATATGATGGGTATTTTATTTTTGATGCGGATAATTTACTATCTAGAAATTATATATCAGAGATGAATAAAGTATTTAATCGTAAATATAAAATAGTTACAAGTTATAGAAATTCTAAAAATTATGATAGTAATTGGATTTCAGCAGGGTACTCATTATGGTTTCTTAGAGAATCTAAATACTTAAATTATGCTCGAATGTTGTTAAATAACAGTTGTGCAGTATCAGGTACAGGTTTTTTAATATCATCAGAGATAATAGATAAAAATAATGGATGGAAATATCATCTTCTTACAGAAGATATAGAGTTTACTATTGATAGTATAATAAATGGAGAAAAAATAGGCTATTGTAATTCAGCTTGTTTTTATGATGAACAACCAACATCATTTAGAGATTCATGGAATCAAAGAATGAGATGGTCAAAAGGGTTTTATCAAGTATTCTTTAAATATGGATATAATTTATTTAAATCTATATTTAAAAATAGAGATTTTTCTTGTTATGATATGTTTATGACTATTTCTCCAATGATGCTTATATCAATTGTTATGATTTTATTTAATAGTAGTATATTTTTATATTCGTTAATATCTAATGATTTTCAAACAAGTAAATTAGCTATAGGATATGTACTTTCTTATTTTTTAAATACTTACCTTATGATGTACCTATTAGGTTTATTAACAACGATAACAGAATGGAATAGAATACAATGTAAAGGTTATAAAAAGATTTTTTATACATTTACATTCCCAATATTTATGTTTACATATATGCCAATATCTATCTGTTCAATATTTAAAAAAGTTGAATGGAAACAAATTAAACATAGTATTAATAAATCAATTGAAGATATGGAATTAATAGCTTAAAAATAATACTTAGAAGAAGTTTAGTAAACTTAGCAAAAATTCTAATTATATAATTAAGAATAAAGTAAAAATTCTAATTATATAATTAAGAATAAAGTAAAAATTATATAATTAGAAGTAAATTAAATAATAATCAAAATTTAATAATTAAAGTTTCATAAAAACATAAAAGTAAAAAATAGTGTATATATTGAAATATAGCAATTTCAATATATACACTATTTTAATTTCTCAACGATTTCCTGAATCTAAATTTTGAGATTAGTTAGCTTTGACATAATAAAACTGTATATGAAATGGTATTTTAAATTTCTTGTACAGTACGGATATTAATATAAATATTTTTAGGTGTGTCATAGATCAAGTAAATATGACTATTAAGTCATATGTTTTTTTGAACACAAAAATAGGAACATATTCTCCTATTTAATTAAATTCCATAATGAATTAACCACTTATCTTCTTTAATAGCATCAGATATTTTATTTATCAATATTTCAAGTTCTTCTGATTTACAATCTATGTTTTCTTCAATACAATCAATTATTCCAAATTCATGAACATAAGCCATTACTACTTCCTCTCCTGATAAAAGATGCACAATATCATACAATTATTTACTTAATTATAACACACAGTATTATGTGTCCATTAAAGCAGATGGTTTCGTGTATATATGATAAGTTAATACTATTCTCTAAAAACTTATTTAAAGAGATATATTAAGAAAGCCCTTGAAATCTATTTATTTGGATTCTAAGGGCTTTAACTTTATCTCAAGTACATAACTAGTCTCTAACGTAAAATTTAGGAATTAGTTAATTAACTAGCACAACGAGTTAATTATGAATTATTTTTTATATATATGTTTATAGCTTTAATTGAAATGTATACTAAATATAAAACTAATATGTTTTTGAATATGCTAAATATTATAGGTAAATAATTTATAGTATTGTTAATTTCCGTAATTGGTTCCATGTTAATTCCTACTTTCTAATATATTGGAGTGTATCCCTTTTCTATATCCCATTTGAACCCAAAATACTTTTCTGGTGTGAATCTAGCAATATAATTTTTATTATCTGAAGATGCAACACTGAATCCAGCTTTTCTTAAATTTGAAACACTAAAACTACCAACTGTAGTTGCTGTAGTTTTTACTGTTAGAGTCGTCATAGCAGTTGTAGTTATTGACATAGATTGTTGTCCATTTTTCCAATTATTTTTTACAGTTGTAGAAGACATGCTCCAATCTCCACCACTAACTTGAGTCAAAGTAGGTTTTCCTGCTGTATCAATTGCTCTAAAAGAACCTTGTGCCCATATAGTAATCGGTTGATTCACTCTAACGGTGCAAGGACCCTTATAGTGGTTTTGATATAAATTTTTACTTAGTCTAGTAGCCATTCTTCCAAGCTTTTCTGAGTATATATTTTTTTCTATTTTAATAGTTTCTTCACCGAAAACAGTAAGAATTTCCCCCGTATTTTTAGATGTTACAGTATATTCAACTTTATTTTCATATTCCTTATATGTGATATTAATATCATCTTTATTATAAGGTAGATTAAAACTGTAGTAGTCTGATTTGATTTTTACTTCATTATCAGAAATAGCTTCTTGTGAAATTTCGGTATTTAATGTTGGTGAATTTAGCTCATTAGCATTAATCATACCTGTATTTGTAATAATAACCCCTAATGAAAGTAATGTGCAGATAGCTTTTTTGTTCATAGTATATTCTCCCCCTTATTTATCTCTATATTTTATCTTATACTATAATAACATTTTTTTATAAATTATTCCAATTTTATTACATTTTTAAAAGGGCGTTAGCAATGGCGCTCTTTATTGTTGCTTCAGCCATATGTGCAATTAAAATTCTATCACTATATAGCTCTTTATTTTATATGTATTCCATAATTAAAACTCCTTCTTATATTCGTATGTACTTTTTTATAAACGCAAATATTAATTCTCATTGAAAAATCAATACATACATGGTTTATTCAAGTTGTATTTTAATAATAACAAACGCTTTTTATAAAAAAACGACAGAACTATTGAAATTACTTGCATATATAATTGAGTTTTGTTTCAACCTTTTAACAAACACAAAACACCTTTAAATGATTGAGTTTACTTACTTCTTGCATAATAATTGTTTGAACTTAGCCCTAGCGTTTGTTATTTAAAACTTACTTAAATTCTTAAATGATAATAAGGATTTTTATAAAATAAGCCTTATTTAGCTTCTACCTAAGAAAAATCAATATATATAAGCCTATAAAAAAATGTAGCTTTTATACGGATTCCTACATTTTTTTAACTCTCTCTACCCTTTGATATATCTTTTATATAACCTTATTTTTTTCTAATTGATAATGAAATGTAAAAAAATTATTTTTTTCCTACATTTTCTCATATAAAAAAAATTATCACTCCTTTTTATATATTCAAGCTCAATATTGCCTTATCTACCATTTCTTTTTCCATTCCTATATATCTTAATGTATCTCTTTGATTGTCATGACCTAATACTGTTTGAGCCATCTCAATACCGTATATCTCATTTATTTCTTTTCCATGGCTCTTTCTCATTGAGTGCGTTCCTGTATTGTATTTAAACCTACATTTCTTGAATTCAGATTTTAATAGCCTATATGCTGTATTCTCTACTATATGACCACCCTTTTGACTCTTGAATAAATATTCATCCTTCTTAGATTCTCTGTAGTATTCTTCTATTACTTCTTTTATAGCTTCATTTATAGCTATATTTTTCTTTTTTCCTGTTTTACCCTCTTCTTTTATTACTAAATATCTTTTACCTCTGAAATCACTTACTTTCAATGGAACAATGTCAGCTATTCGTAAACCTGTATTTAATCCGATAATAAACATAGGGTACAACCTTTTATCTTTGTGCTTTTTTAGTCGCCTTTTAACTTTTTCTATATCTTTCTTACTTCTAAATGCCTCTACCATCATAATTTAACTTTATCCCTCCTTTATTTTTTGGTTTAAAAAACCTCACTTCCAACTTAGAAATGAGGTTTTTCTATTAATTACTTGTTTTGCTCCTATATAACATAAATATTTACTTGTATTTATGGAATAACTCAAATAAACTCCAACAATCCAAAGTATCTAAATGTTTTTTATCATAATGATTTAATAAATATGATCTATATAAACTACTTAGTTCTTTTTCAACGTTGATATCATCATATAAAAAGTCATTCTTTTTTAATATTTCGATTTCTTCATCTGTTGAAAATCCTTCTACCTCTTTAAAGAAAAGAATTTCATTCTTTTCGCTATCATCTCTACCAGTTCTATCATAAACATAATTTAATAAAATATAATGTATAAAATCACTAAAAACTTCCCATCCGTCATTTAAAGATATTTGTTCTAGTTCATCATATAACTTATGATATATATAAATATCTTTAGTATCAAAGTTATACAACTCAAGTGAAGCCCTTTGAACATTTCCATCTTCTTCTATGCATTCATAGTATAAAGATTGAAATAAGTATTCTACTTCTTCCTCATAGTCCATACCATTCATTAATCTCGCAAAACCTTCAACATCTTTAAAAATGCTATGCTTGTATCCTCCTAAAGTTCTATCATATTCATATCCTGCACGTCTTAAAAGTTTCGAATATGTAGAGGTAGATACATAATCTTGCTCTGCAATTTCATTTAATTGTCCTCCCGAATTTACATAACCTATTATTCTATTTATTAATAAAGTTTTTTCAATTTCTTTTTTTACTTCATTTTTTATACTCTTTTCTTTTCTATTCTTACTATCTTCTTTTATATAATCTAATAACTGAGTATATATATTTTTATGTTTTTCCATAATTCTTAATATTACATGTGTATTAGTATCTAATTCCTCTGCGATATCAGTTATATACTCATTATTTTTTACCCTATCTATTATTTCTATTAAATTTATATTTTCCATTTCAAAACCACCTTTTTTACTTTTGTTGTTTTTTATACTACCCTATGAAATAATATAAATCTATACATTTTCACTATTTGGAAACTCATTTTTTTTAACTTTCCATTTTGTACAAAAAAAGCTTATTATATGTCTAATAAGCTTCTAAATCATTTTATCTTTTTTAATAGTTCACCTAATTGAATTATATTATCGTATGTATTGCCTCCATACTCTTTATCTTGCCTATAACTTTCTATAAGTTCATCAATAGAATAAATTTCTTTTTAAATATCTGATAAAGTTCTTTTACTCATACCCTCACATGATTTTATGCAAGTTAAACTTGAGAGAGGTTTTATACTCATATAATCACTTCCTTATGCTCCTCTAATGTTCATTTTATTTTTTATCTTATCTATGATTTTCCATATACTCTTTTAATGCCATACTTATTAAGTCAGACGATTTATATTGCTTATATGCCTTTGAAAACTCTCTAAATTCATTTATAACCTCTTTGTTAACCCTAATAGATGTTTGTACAGTTTCACCATGCAAACCATCTATTATTATCCCTTTAGATTCTATTTGTATCACAGTTGTATTACTTATATGATTATTTAACTTATAATCCTTTAACATATCTAATAATTCGCTTTTATATTTAATAAGCTCTAATAAATCATTTTTATATTTATTTTGTATCACCAATGTATCACTTTGTCCCTCTAAATCAGTTTCTAAAGGCGTTTCAATTACCTCACCTTGTATTTGTACCTTTTGTGATACTTCTGTATTACAAATATATTTTCTAAGCTTCTGATTATACCTATATCCATTTGACTTAATTATTCTTTGTAATGTCTTTTCACCAATTCTCAAATCTTCTCTTATTCTTATAACTGTTTGTCCCTCTTCTAGCTTTTTATTTAAATACTCTACTTGCTCTTCTATACTTAAATTTAAAAATATATCTTTTTCCATAATGCCACCTCTCTACTATATATTAGAAGTATATCACATTTATATCACTATATATTTAATTGAATTATTATAGAAATTTTATATTATAAAAACCTTAAAAACTATTTAAAAATATACTCTAAATATCTTCATTTTTTCATAAATATGATATGATTATTGTATAAAATAATTATACTGTCAAAAGGAGTTGTGACTTTATGAAGTTTAAATTAATAAAAAACTGCAACACCTGTAAATTTAATTTTAATGGATTTTGCTGTGGAGATAGTGATTATTATGAAGATGAAGAAGAAATAAAGAAAATAATATATAACTGCAAACAATGGGAAATAGGATTCGACCATTATAAAGACTTAGTAAATAATGCACCTTGGTATGTCGTAGATGAATATAAATGGCACAATATTTCATTCAAAGAATTTATGGAACTTGCAGAAAAAGAATACTCAAACAAAAAAATAGATATAAATATATATGATGCAATAGAAAAAATATATAAAATGAGTCATTATAAAATAGCAAATATACTAGGAGTTACAATAGGCGTAATTAATTATGCGCATATTAGAGGTACGCCTAAAAAAAGAATTGACCATTTTTCAAATAGACTCTGCATTCCAAAGGAATTTTTTTATAAATTCACAAATAAGGACATTCCTAAATTAGAAGAATGCTATAAAGAATACCTTTGTAAAACAAATAAAAAAGAGTGTTTAGAAAAGTTAAATTCAACAACACTCTAAAAATTAAAATATTCCTTCTAATAGTATTTCCTTATGATTACTATCTAGTTGGCTTAATATTTTAGTTTTTCTTTTTTGAATAGAATTTTCTAAACTCA
>JABLTS010036985.1_pt1 | contig 11186 bp, 9 predicted proteins | sample 7160081 | NCBI WGS metagenome assembly JABLTS01 (sample SAMN14651231, study PRJNA627086) | human gut metagenome | isolation source: feces | host: Homo sapiens
AACCCCAACGATGCCAACGCACTGGGCATCGGCATGGTGCACCAGCACTTCAAGCTGGTGGAATGCTTCAGCGTGCTGGACAACATCATTCTGGGCGTGGAGCCCAACAAGATGGGCTTTTTGCAGAAGGCCGAGGCACGCAAAAAGGTGATGGCGCTGAGCGAAAAGTACGGCCTGCGGGTGGACCCGGACGCACTGATCAGCGATATCTCGGTGGGTATGCAGCAGCGCGTGGAGATCCTGAAGATGCTGTACCGCGACAACGAGATCCTGATCTTTGACGAGCCCACCGCTGTGCTGACCCCGCAGGAGATCGACGAACTGATGGAGATCATGCGCGGGTTCAAGAAGGAGGGCAAGTCCATCCTGTTCATCACCCATAAGCTCAACGAGATCATGGCTGTGGCCGACCGCTGCACCGTGCTGCGCAAGGGCAAATATATGGGCACGGTGGATATCAAGGACACCACCAAGGAAGAGCTTTCCCGCCGCATGGTGGGCCGTGACGTGCAGCTGCAGGTGGAAAAGCAGCCCGCGCACCCCGGCGAGACCATGCTGGACGTGGAGAATGTTACCATCCACAATGACCAGCGCAAGAAGGATGTGGTGAAGGATGTGTCCTTCAAGGTGCACGCAGGCGAGATCGTCTGTCTGGCGGGCATCGAGGGCAACGGCCAGACCGAGTTTATCTACGGCCTGACCGGCCTGAGCAAGCTGTCTAGCGGCAAGCTTACGCTGGACGGCAAGGATATCACCCACGAGAGCATCCGCCAGCGCTCCAAGGACGGCATGGGTCACATCCCGGAGGACCGCCACAAGCACGGTCTGGTGCTGGATTTCAGTCTGGAAAACAACATCGTGCTGCAGCGCTACTGGCAGCCGGAGTTCCAGAAGGGTGGCTTTATCCGTGCCGATAAGGTGCGCGAGTACTCTGACAGACTGATCGAGCAGTACGATGTGCGCAGCGGTCAGGGCAGTCTGACTACCGTGCGTAGTATGTCCGGCGGCAACCAGCAGAAGGCAATCATTGCCCGCGAGATCGACCGCGACCCCAAGCTGCTGGTGGCAGTGCAGCCTACCCGTGGTCTGGACGTGGGTGCCATTGAGTACATCCACCGCCAGATCGTGGCCGAGCGCGACAAGGGCAAGGCCGTGCTGCTGGTCAGCCTTGAACTGGACGAGGTGATGAACCTTTCTGACCGCATCCTTGTAATGTACGAGGGCGAGATCGTGGGCGAGTTTGACCCCAAGACCACCACCGTGCAGGAGCTGGGTCTGTATATGGCAGGCGCCCGCAAGCAGGGAAAGGAGGAGCAGTAACACATGAATAAGAAAAAACTTTCCCGCAGCAGCAGCCTGCAAAGCTCTGTTACCAGCGTGCTGGCTGCACTGCTGTGCATCCTGATTGGTTTGCTGGTGGGCTTTCTGGTGCTGGTAGCCATCAACCCCGCACACGCATGGGGCGATGGCTTTGTGCGCATCATCAAGGGCGGTTTCCACGATGCCCCCTACGGTGTGGGCAAGGAGCTTGCCAATGCCGCACCCCTGATTATGACCGGTCTGTCCGTGGCCTTTGCCTTCAAGACCGGCCTGTTCAACATCGGTGCAGCCGGTCAGTATACGCTGGGCGCTTACGGTGCGCTGTACTGCGCCATCATGCTCAAGCTGCCCTGGTTCGTCTGCCTGCTGGCAGCAGCAGTGCTGGGCGGCCTGTGGGGGGCGATCCCCGGCTTTTTCAAAGCCTACTTCAACATCAACGAGGTCATTACCTCCATCATGTTCAACTGGATCGGCCTGTATCTGGTGAATGAGCTCATCTACCAGAACGGCACCGGCCCCATGTACGATGTGCGCAACACCCGTACTTTGAACCTGACCAAGAACGCCGATTTTGCCCAGTCCCTGATCCCGGACTTCGGCCTGAACAAGCTGTTCCAGACAAACAGCACTACCATTGCCATCTTCCTGGCGGCAGCGGTGGCTGTGCTGATCTGGGTGGTGCTGAACAAGACCACCTTCGGCTACGAGCTCAAGGCCGTTGGCCTGAACAAGAACGCCGCCCGTTACGCCGGTATCAACGAGAAGAAGAACATCATCCTCTCCATGGCCATTGCCGGTGCGCTGGCGGGCTTCGGCGCAGGCCTGTTCTATCTGTCCAACGTGTCCCAGTGGAACCCGCTGAACTCCACCAGCCTGCCGGGCATAGGCTTCAACGGTATCTCGGTGGCACTGCTGGCAAGCTCCAACCCCATTGGCACCGTGTTCTCTGCGCTGTTCATCTCCCACATCTCGGTCGGCGGCTCCTTCCTGTCCACCAAATTTTACCCCACTGAGATCTCGGATCTGATCAGCGGCATCATCATCTATCTGTGCGCATTCTCCATGCTGTTCCGCGGCAAGATCCAGAGCCTGCTGTTCCGAAATGCCGAAAAGACCAATGTCAACGCAGAGCCTGCGCCTGCCGCAGAAAAGACCAAAAAGGAGGGCAAGTAATATGCTGCTTCTGATCAAATATACCCTGCTGTACGGCATCGTGCTGATGCTGGTGGCACTGGGCGGTATGTTCAGCGAACATTCCGGCATCATCAACATTGCACTGGAGGGCATCATGGTCATCGGCGGCGTGGCCGGTGTGCTTACCCTGACCGTGCTGCCTGAAAGCCTGTCGCCCTTCCTTGTGGTGCTGATCTCCATTCTGGTGGCAGCGCTGGCGGGCGTGATTTACAGCCTGCTGCTGGCCTTTGCCTCTATCAACCTGAAGGCAGACCAGACCATCGGCGGCACGGCACTGAACCTGCTGGCCACCGCCATTGCCGTGGTCATCTCCAAGTACTTCAGCGAGAGCGGCAGCGCCAAGCTGAACTATTCCAACAAGCCCTTCCTGTTCAGCATCGGCGGGCTGGAACTCAGCGTGTTCGTGCCGTTGGGGCTGATCTTGCTGGTGGTCAGCTACATCGTGCTGTATAAGACCCGCTTTGGCCTGCGTCTGCGTGCCTGCGGCGAGCACCCGCAGGCTGCGGACTCGGTGGGCATCAACGTTTACAAGATGCGCTACGCCGGTGTCATCCTTTCCGGTGCGCTGGGCGCCGTCGGCGGTCTGGCGTATATCGTGCCCCCGGTGCAGACCTGGAACTTTGAAGTCGGCGTGGCCGGTGCAGGCTTTCTGGCACTGGCAGTTATGATCTTTGGCCAGTGGAAGCCTTTCCACATCTTTGGCGCGGCCATGTTCTTTGCCGTGTTCAAGAGCCTTGCCAATATTGCAGACTCTACCTTCCTTGCGCAGCTGCACTGGTCCAGCAACATCTATAATATGATGCCCTTTGTGGCCTCCATGGTCATTCTGGCCTTCACCTCCAAGAACAGCATGGCACCCAAGGCCGAGGGTATCCCCTACGATAAGGGCTCCCGCTAAGCGTATTCGCTAAAAATCTGTAAAACGAAGGCATCCGCAGCCATCCATGTGCTACGGATGCCTTTTTTGTACGGGGCAGGGCATATTTTGTCCATATATTTGCCGGCAGAAAATGGAATTTTTACTTGTAAAATACAACAAGATGTGCTATCATTATAAAACGAATGTGTATCTATAGGAACCCGGTGTACATTTCTTGCACTGCGGAAAACAAGAAAGGTGAGTTTCGCTATTATGGACGAAAAAGCAACTATGGGACAGTCGCTCCGGAGCACGGAGGACGAGGAGACCATTGATCTGATGGAACTGGCCCGCCTGCTGTGGGCGCATGCTGTGCAGATCGTGGCAGCAGCTGTTGCGGCAGCGCTGATTTGCCTGCTGGTGTGCGTGTTTGCGCTTACACCCAAGTATCAGGCTTCTATCAATATGATCGTGAATACCCGGCAGGATAACTCCTCCACCTTTACCAGTGATAACTTCAATTCTGCCAAGAACCTGATCAGCACCTATGCGGTCATCATCAAGGGCAACACCGTGCTGAACGAGGTGATCGACAAACTGGATCTGGATATGACCTACACCGAGTTGTATAAGATGGTGGATGTTGCCGATGTGGACTCTACCCAGATCATGCAGATCACGGTCACCGATACCGATGCAGAGCGCGCAGGCGAGATCGCACAGACCATTGCCGACATCGTGCCCGATGTGCTGGTGGAAAAGGTGGAAGCCGGTTCCTGCAAGGCGGTGAGCGATGTGATCATCGATCCCAACAAGGTGTTCCCCCAGACCAAGAAGTACGTTGTGCTGGCCGGTCTGCTGGGCGCTGTGGTGGTGTGCGGCGTGCTGGTGCTGGCACACCTGCTGCACGATACCATTGTGGATGACGAAGATGTTCAGAAGAAGCTCGGCCTGCCCGTGCTGGGCCTGATCCCGGAGGTGTAAGACGATGTGGAATCTGTTTAACAAAAAGAACAAAACTGACGGCGAGCACCGTACCCTGCAGCTGATCACCGATAAGGGGATGCCCTTTGGCTATGTGGAGGCCTACAAGTCTCTGCGCACCAATCTGGACTTTATGGCGGGCTCCATGGACGTGCACACGCTGGTCATCACCAGTACCGTGCCGGAAGAGTCCAAGAGCAATGTGGCGGTCAATCTGGCGATGACGATGGCCGAAAGCGGCAAAAAGGTGGCTCTGGTGGATTGCGACCTGCGCAAGCCGGTGCTGCACCGCTACCTGAAGGCAGGCCACAACGTAAAGGGCGTTTCCAACGTGCTGTCCAACCAGTGCACGCTGGACGAGGCACTGCATGAGTTGAAGGAAATGAACCTGACCTTCCTGCCCGCCGGCACTCCGCCGCCGAACCCCTCCGAGATGCTGAGCCAGCCGCAGATGCAGGCCATGGTGGATGCCCTGCGGGAAAAGTTCGACTTTGTCATCTTTGATGCGCCTCCGGTGTCGGTGGTCACCGATGCAGCCGTCATTGGCCGCTATGTGGATGGCGCGATCTTTGTGGTGCGCTCTGACTTTGCCCCCGCCGATGCAGTGCGCGGCGCAGTGAAAAAGCTGCAGGATGCCGGTGTTCGGGTGCTGGGCAGCGTGCTGACCCGCTACGACATGAAGAAGGCACTCAAGGGCTCCAGCTACGCATATAGTTATGCCTACAATTACAACTATGCCTACGAAAACCAGAAGGCCAACGCCGCTGAATAAGGAAGCACTGCTATGACGGATCTGCATTGTCACATTCTGCCCGGCATCGATGACGGCGCAAAGGATACAGCAGTCTCGCTGGAGCTGCTGCGCAGGGAATACGAGGACGGTGTGCGCAACATCGCGTTCACCAGCCACTTCAACAGCGAGCGTACCACAGTGGAAGCCTTTACGGTAAAGCGGCAGGCTGCCTTTGAACAGCTGACCGCAGCGCTGGAGGGGCAGCCCATGCAGTTTGATTTCAAACTGGGGGCGGAGGTGTTCTTCTCGCCCGGCCTGTGCGAGCTGGACACCCGGGCGCTGTGCATGGGGGACACCGCTTATCTGCTGCTGGAATTCCCCACCACCCACAAGCCGCATTTTATCCGGCAGACCCTGTACAATCTGCAGCAGCAGGGCATCGTGCCGCTGATTGCGCATATCGAGCGCTACCCCTATGTGCTGGAGGATCCCACCCTGCTGTACGACTGGGTAGCCGCCGGTGCCTATGCGCAGATCAACGCAGGAGCACTGCTGGAGCCTAAGCTCTGCAAAAAGTTGTGTAAGTTCATCCAGTGGGGATTGGTTCATGTCATCTCCACCGACACCCATTCCCCGGACAAGCGCCCGCCCCGCATGGCGCAGGGTGTGCAGCAGCTGGAAAAGCTGCTGGGCAGGGAAGCTGCTGCCCGCATCGTGCGCAACGGCGATGAACTGTTCCATGATCAGGAACTGGACGCGGCGACCCTGCATCAGCCCAAAAAGTTTTTGGGCATGTGGGTCTGATTCTAAAGTAAGGAGAAAACTGCCCGGGCAGAGAATTACTCTGCCCGGGCAGCGGATTTTGGTATGAAGAAAAATAAGGTCCTGAAAATCGTGTTGATCGTGCTGGGCGCGCTGGTGGCTCTGCTGGCAGCAGCTGTTCTTGGCGTGCTGTTCTACCTCCACAGTATGGCAGCCGGTATTCCTGAAACCCTGCCGGATGCCCCGGCGGACAGCACACAGGTCACCCTGACGGATGATGAGATCGATAAGCTGCTCAGCGGTGAGATCACGCTGGAGGAACTGGCAGATGAAGCCGCCGCGTCCGGCAGCGGGGAACAGGAGGCATCCGCCAGCGCTCCGCAGCAGGAGACAGGTGCGGTTTCTTCCCCGGCAGGTTCTTCTGCTTCTTCGGGGAGCGCTGCCTCCCGGACGGAGAGCAGCAGTACAGCGTCCTCCAGCAAGCAGGAGACTGCCGGTACAGCCAATTCCGGTACAGAAAAACCGGCGTCCTCCTCCGGCAAACAGGAGGCCGGCTACGAGGCCGAGGTCAAGGCACTGCTGAAGCAGTTGTACAGCGTCAAGGCGCGCGCCGAGGCAGAGCTGAACAGCTGCATTGCCGGAGCAAAGGCAGAGTTCAAATCGCTGCCGGAGTCTCAGCAGACACAGGCGCGCAAGATATCCATCGTGCTGGCCAGAAGCGGCAGACTGTACGCGATGCAGGCCTCCTACGACAGGGAAGTGGGGAGCATCGTCAGCCAGATGCGCGCCATTCTGACCGCCAACGGCCAGAGCACCGCACTGGCGGATCAGGCCATGGCCTCCTATAAGGCACAGAAGAGCGCCATGTACGCACAGCTGACCGCAAAACTGTACTCCTGACCCGCAAAACGACCACGGACCATCCGCAGCACATCTCCCGGGCACTGACTGTGCCGGAAAGGGGCTGCGGGTGGTTTTGTTTTGCCTTTTTGCTGTAATATGGAGAAAAATGCCAAGGACATGGAGGGATGACTCTGCGGCAGAGACGCTGCCTTTTACGCCGACAGGGGAGGGCGGATTGTACGCGCCAACGAAACAATCCCCCAAAAGGCCGGAAAAGTAGCACTTTTACCTACGAATATACAGGAAATTTGTATAAAGTATAAGATTTCACTCATGCTTTGCTATAATGAAGTGAATTCTTTTCATGTAAATTGACAAAAATCGTGGTTATCCTTATAATAAATAGAGTGTTTCTCGGGTATGGACGATGGTGTTTGTGCAACCGCAAGATGCCATCGTTTTATTATTCGCTTTTCTGTCCGCGTGCCAAGGACAGACGTCTGCTATGTGTGAGGCTGGCGGACTGCGGGAAAGTGTGGCTCGGCCTGAGAGCAAAAACAGTAATTCATTGATAGGATTGGAGTGGCATCAAACGATGGCAAAGTACATCATCAAGCGTGTCGCAATGGGTATCTTCAGTATCTTCATTGTGGCTACGGTTACCTTTTTTGTCATGAACCTGGTCCCCGGTGGCCCGTTCGTGGCAGAAAAGTCCATCAGTGCCGCTGCTCAGCAGGCTCTGGCCGAAAAGTATGGCCTTGATAAGCCGCTGAGTGTGCAGTACGTCAACTACATGAAGAGCCTTCTGCACGGCGATCTGGGTCTGAGCCTGCGTCAGCGCGGACGTACCGTGAACCAGATTATCGCCAGCAAGCTGCCGGTGTCCTGCCGCCTGGCAGGCATTGCCGTGGTGGTGGCTCTGTGCGTGGGCATCCCGCTGGGCTGCATTTCCGCTTACAACCGCGGTAAGTGGCTGGATAACGTTATTATCGTGTTTGCAACCTGTGGCATCGCGATCCCCAGCTTTATTTCCAGCGTGCTGCTATTGTACCAGTTTGGTATGAAAATGAAGGTGCTGCCCACCGTTGGCCTGAACAGCGCCGCCGCCTATATCATGCCGGTCACTGCACTGGCCATCTATCCCTCGGCTTATATCACCCGTTTGATGCGCTCCAGCCTGCTGGACGTTATGGGTCAGGACTATATGCGCACTGCCCGCGCAAAGGGCGTGTCCCAGTTCATGATCCTGTTCAAGCACGCGCTGCGCAACGCCATCCTGCCTGTCATCACCTACGTCGGCCCCATGCTGGCCAGCCTGATGACCGGTTCTTTCGTGGTGGAAAAAATCTTCTCCGTGCCCGGTCTGGGCCGCGACTTCGTGTCTGCCATCACCAACCGTGACTACACCATGATTATGGGCACCACCATCCTGCTGTCCAGCATGGTCATCATTGCTAACGGGATCGTGGATATCCTTTATAAGATCATCGACCCGCGCATCAAGCTGCAGTAAGAGAAAGGAGCGATTTTCATGGAAAACATTAAAAAGAATCCGCTCAGCCTGCAGCTCAACGCGGAGGATTTTCTGCCCGCCAGCAATGAGGAAAAGCAGAGCCTGGTGGTCATGCGCGAAAGCGTCAACTTCTGGAAGGACGGTATCCGCCGCCTGAAGAAGAACAAGATCGCCATGGTCAGCTTTGTGTTCATCATTGCCATTGCCATCTTTGCCTACTTGCTGCCCGCCGTCTGGCCTTACAGCTACTCCGAGCAGATGAAGGGCAGCAACAACCTGAAGCCTTTCGAGTACTCTGCTTCCGAGCAGGCACGTATCGACGCAGGCGAAAAGGTGTTCCCGCACATTCTGGGCACCGACCGTATGGGTCGTGACTTTGCTGTGCGTATCATGATGGGCACCCGCGTCAGCCTGTCCGTCGGTCTGATCGCCTCTGTGCTGGTGCTGATCATCGGCGCCACCTATGGTGCGGTTGCGGCTTTTGCCGGCGGCTGGGTGGACAATATCATGATGCGTATTACAGATATCCTGTACACCATCCCCGATATTCTGCTGATCATCCTGTTGGGCATGGCTCTGAAAGATCCGCTGGATGCACTGGCTACCAAGCCTGGCTTCAAGTGGATGCAGACCCTTGGCCCCAACATGATCTCCATCTTCATCATCTTTGCTCTGCTGTACTGGGTCGGCATGGCGCGTATCGTCCGCAGCCAGATCCTGATCCTGAAGGAGAGCGAGTACGTTACCGCTGCCCGCGCACTGGGCGCTTCCAGCGGCCGTATCATCAAAAAGCATCTGCTCACCAACTGCATCGGTACCCTGATCGTTACCACCACCCTGCAGATCCCGGCCTCCATCTTTACTGAGAGCTACCTGAGCTTCATCGGTTTGGGTGTTGCAGCCCCGCTGCCTTCTCTGGGTTCTCTGGCTACCGATGCCGTCAAGGGCATGAACACCTACCCCCATCTGCTGATCGCTCCCGCACTGATGATCAGCGTGATGATCCTTGTGTTCAACCTGTTCGGCGATGGCCTGCGCGATGCCTTTGACCCGAAGCTGAAGAATTGATGAGGTGAACAGAAATGAGCGAGAAAATTCTTGACATCAAAGAAGAACGCCTTTCTTTCTTCACCCCTGCGGGCGAAGTAAAGGCACTGAACGGCGTTTCCTTTACCATGAATCAGGGCGATGTTCTGGGCGTTGTGGGCGAGTCCGGCTCCGGTAAGTCGGTCACCGCCTACTCCGTTATGGGCCTGACCGCTTATCCCGGCAAGCTGGTGGGCGGCAAGGTGTGGTTCAACGGCCACGAGATCGAGAACATGAAGGAGAAGGACTTCCGCAAGATCCGCGGCAACGAGGTCTCCATCATCTTCCAGGACCCCATGACCCGCCTGAACCCGGTGTACACCATCGGCAACCAGATCGTGGAGGTCATCCGCCTGCACACCGATAAGAACAAGGCCGATGCATGGGCACGCGCCAAGGAGCTGCTGGAGCTGGTTGGCATCAATGAGCCCGAGAAGCGTCTGAAGCAGTACCCCCACGAGCTGTCCGGCGGTATGCGCCAGCGCGTGATGATCGCGATTGCACTGGCCTGTGAGCCTAAGCTGCTGATCGCCGACGAGCCCACCACCGCACTGGACGTGACCATTCAGGCACAGATCCTTGAGCTGATGCAGGATCTGCGCAAGAAGCTGGGCATGAGCATCATCATGATCACCCACGATCTGGGCGTTGTGGCTTCCATGTGCGAGAAGATCGCCGTCATGTATGCCGGCCACATTGTGGAGTACGGCACTACCGACGAGATCTTCTACCAGCCGGGTCACGAGTACACCAAGGGTCTGATCAACTCCATCCCCAAGCTGAACACCGCAGAGCACGAGCGCCTTGTGCCCATCGAGGGTACCCCTGTGGATCTGCTGAATCCGCCGGCCGGCTGCCCCTTTGCGCCCCGCTGCAAGAACTGCATGAAGATCTGTCTGAGCAAGATGCCCCCGCGCACCGAGCTCAGCGATACCCATTATACCTACTGCTGGCTGCAGCAGAAGGCTGCATTTGAGAAAGGGGAAAAGGCAGAATGAGTGAACACAAGACGCTGGTCGAAGTCCAGCACCTGCAGCAGTATTTCCCCGCCGGCGGTGTGGGCAAGAACCGCAAGTACGTTCAGGCTGTGGATGACGTAAGCTTTGCCATCCGCAAGGGCGAGACCCTTGGTCTGGTAGGCGAGTCCGGTTGTGGCAAGACCACTACCGGCCGCACCTTGCTGCGCCTGTACGAGCCCACCGGCGGCAAGATCTACTATGACGGCAACCTGCTGTTTGATAAGGACAACAAGATCGCAGTAGATATGCTGCCCTACCGCCGCCGTATGCAGATCGTTTTTCAGGATCCCTACGCAAGTCTGGACCCCCGTATGACCATTGGCGACATCGTGGGCGAGGGCATTGATATCCATCATCTGGCTGAGAACGAAAAGGACCGCCACGATAAGATCATCGCCCTGCTGGAGCGCGTTGGCCTGAACAGCGAGCACGCAAACCGCTACTGCCACGAGTTCTCCGGCGGTCAGCGTCAGCGCGTGGGCATTGCCCGTGCACTGGCTGTGAACCCCGAGTTCATCGTTTGTGACGAGCCTGTTTCCGCACTGGACGTTTCCATTCAGGCTCAGGTCGTCAATATGTTCGAGGATCTGCAGCAGGAAATGGGCCTGACCTACCTGTTCATCGCCCATGACCTGAGCGTGGTCAAGCACATCTCCAACCGCATCGGCGTCATGTATCTGGGCAAGCTGGTGGAGCTGGCCGACAGCTACGAGCTGATCGCCCACAGCATCCACCCCTACACCCGCAGCCTGATCTCTGCCATCCCGGTGGCAGACCCCATCACGGCACGCCAGTCCAAGCGCATCGTGCTGCAGGGCGATGTGCCCAGCCCCCTGAACCCGCCGTCCGGCTGCCGCTTCCGCACCCGCTGCC
>JABLTS010015796.1_pt1 | contig 11184 bp, 10 predicted proteins | sample 7160081 | NCBI WGS metagenome assembly JABLTS01 (sample SAMN14651231, study PRJNA627086) | human gut metagenome | isolation source: feces | host: Homo sapiens
TGAGTTCTGTTTCTCGTAAGTTTCTTTGAGTCTCTCAAAGAAATTACAGGTTCCATTCTTTCTCTCGTTGTTTAATTTTCAAGGTCCTGTGCTCACTTTCAAGCGGCTTTCCTTTCAAGCTTTTCGCTTTCGGTTTTTTGCCGTCTCTCTCGAGCGCTTGTATATAATACCACGGGGAGCCCTTTTTGTCAACACTTTTTTTCGTTTTTTTTAAGTTTTTTTCGATTTTCTTTCTTGTGTACATATATTGTGTTTTGCTTGCGCAAAATCAACAACATACAGTGTAAACAAAACCGCCGCTTTCGCCTTTTCTTTTGCGTTTTTCGTTTTTTTCTGAAAAAAGTCCGAAAAACTTTTGAAAAAACTTTGAAAAAAATCGCTTCAAACCGCTTTTACTCTCTTTTACAGAGGGACAAAGTATGCTATACTGAAACGTATCGGGCCCCTGTGCCCTATATAATAGTATATATGACGGAGGTAAAAAAAGCAATGCCTATTCGTATACAGGCGGATTTGCCCGCCATTGAGGTTTTGGAGTCCGAAAACATCTTTGTGATGACGCACGAGCGTGCCGCTTTGCAGGACATTCGCCCCTTAAAGATTGCGATACTTAATTTGATGCCGACAAAGATCGAGACCGAGACACAGCTTTTGCGTTTGCTGGGCAACACGCCGCTGCAGGTGGACGTTGAGTTGCTGCACATGGCATCGCATGTCAGCCGCAACACAAGCTCTTATCATCTGAATACATTCTATAAGACCTTTAACGACGTGAAGGACCAGCGCTTTGACGGCCTCATCATCACGGGCGCGCCGGTGGAAAAGATGCCGTTTGAGGAAGTGGACTACTGGGACGAAATGTGTGCCATTATGGAATGGAGCAAAACGCATGTGTATTCCGTTCTCTATATCTGCTGGGGCGCGCAGGCCGGTCTTTACTATCATTATGGCATTCAGAAGCATTTGATGAAAGAAAAGCTCTCCGGCATTTACAATCACCATGTGTTGAACCCGTATCACCCCTTGATGCGCGGCTTTGACGATAATTACTTTGCGCCGCACTCGCGCTACACGGAGGTTTACCTTGACGACATCAAAAAGCACGACGAGCTCATTGTACTTTCGCTCTCCGACCTTGCGGGCGTGCATATCGTCGCCGAAAAGAGCGGGCGCAAGTTCTTTGTGACGGGCCACGCGGAATATGACCGCGACACGCTGGCGAAGGAATACTTCCGCGACATCAATAAGGGTTTGAACCCCAAAGTGCCGTACAATTACTTCCCGGATGACGACGACCAGAAGACACCCCCGTTTACGTGGCGCAGCAACGCACATCTGCTTGTTGCAAACTGGCTGAACTACTACGTTTATCAGCAAACGCCGTATGATCTGAACCATTTGGAGGGCTGAGCGCCCTCTCCCCTATACTATTATATATAAAGGAGAGAGATTTCCGATGAAATACGATGGCATTATTTTTGACCTGGACGGCACCTTGTGGGACGCCGTGGAGGAAGGACGTCTGGTGCTGCTCGAATATTTAAAGACACAGCCGGACGTGACGCACCTGCCCACAAAAGAGGAATACGCAGGCGTGATGGGCCTTGGTATGGACGATCTGGCGGAGAAGCTGTTCCCGTACCTTTCTTACGAGCGCCGAATGCAGGTCTTTAACGAGGATTTCAAGTTGGAATGTGAATATCTTGCGGAGCACGGCGCAAAGCTATACCCGCATATGCACGAGACACTGAAAAAGCTTTCCGAAACGCACACGCTGTGCATTGTGAGCAACTGCGACAACGGGTATATTCAGGCGTTTTTGAAGGCGCACAACATGGCGCAGTATTTTACGGACTATGAGTGCATGGGCAGCACAGGTAAGCCGAAGGCCGACAACATCGCGCTGGTCGTGGAGCACAATCACTTGAAAGCCCCGGTATACGTGGGCGACACGGTGTGGGATTATAACTCCGCGACACAGGCGGGCGTGCCGTTTATTTTCGCCGCTTACGGCTTTGGCAATGTGGAAAACGTGCCGAAGATTTACGATATTGCGGAGCTGCCGGCGCTGGTTTAAGACGCCGCTTCCGCTTACGATACTATGAGGGATGGGAGAAACCGAAATGAGAACCGAATTGCTTTTTGAGAGCTGCCCGTTTCTCACCAGTGCAAACGTGACGCTGAGCCGCCTTGGCTTTGCGGACGGCGACGCGCTGTGGGAAATTATGCAGGACGAAGAACTGTACCGCTACGAATATGAAGCGCCCGCCAAGGAGCGCGTGCAGGCGGAATATAAAATTCAGGATGCAAATGCGCAGTTTGCCGCAAAGCGCACCGTAACGCTCGGCGTATATGCAAACACCGACCTCGCACACCTCATCGGGTGGATCGAGATCGGCGGTGCGGACGAGGGCATGAACATGGTGCAGCTGCGCTTTTTGTTCGGCCGCCGCTGTGTGGGCACGGAATATCCGGCAGAAGCCATGGGCGCGCTGTGCCGCTACCTGTTTGAGATGGCACGTGTGAACCGCGTGCAGTCCGTTTGCTTAGATGCGGACATTGACAAGCAGCGCATTTTGGAGAAATCCGGCTTTCAGCGCGAGGGCGTTCTGCGTGAATGCCACCGTTGGGAGCGCCAGGGCGTTGTGAATTTGGCGTATTACGCCATGCTGCTGAGCGACTACAACTTCTTAAAGAACACGCGCACCGTTTTGGCGGGCGCGGAAACGACCTCACAACAGCAGACCACGCAGACGGAGGAGTAATTTTTTCTCGCGACGGCTGATTTGCACCTGTGTGGTGCCGAGCCTTTTGGCCGTTTCCGTTTGGGTCTGATTTTTAAAATAGCGATAGTAGATAAGGCGCTGGTCCTCCTCGGGCAGCGCCTTTAGTATTTGCTGCAAGGCGAGGTGATCAGTGATTTTTTCTTCCGGTGCGTCGACGGGAATGTCCGTCTCGTTGTTTTCGTCGTCGCCGGTGAGAGAGACGGGCTGTGCCGCGGCGTTTAAGGCTTCCGCGCACTTTTCTTCGGGAACACCGAGCTTTTCCGCAAGAACGGACACACTCGGCGCTTTGCCGGTCTCCGTTTCGATCTGTTCGGATAGGTGTACCGCTTTCATGGAAAGCTCTTTCAATCCGCGCGAGACCTTTACCGTGCCGCCCTCGCGGAACAGGCGGCGCATTTCGCCTAAAATGACAGGCACGGCGTATGTGGAAAACTTATAGCCGCGGTCGGAGTCAAAGTGTGCGGCGGCTTTGATGAGCCCCTCGCAGCCCGCCTGAAAGAGGTCGTCGTATTCGATGCCGCGCCCGAGAAAACGCGGCACAAGCGCACGCACAAGCCCCACATTGCGCTCGGCAAAGTCTTTATTCTCCATTCGGCTTGCGCTCAAACCGTTTTGTGAGCGTCACGGTGGTGCCTTTTTGAGGCTTTGAAATGACACGCACGCTGTCGCAGAAGCTTTGCATCACGGCAAAGCCGAGCCCCGCACGCTCCTCTCCCCCGGTGGTAAACAGCGGCTCCATGGCTTTTTCGATATCCGGGATGCCGCAGCCGCGGTCGCGCACCTTGACCTGCACGGTGCCGTCCGCGTAGATTACAGCCGTTATGTACACGGTGCCGATAGTATCGCGGTAGCCGTGGACGATGGCGTTCGTCACGGCTTCGCTGACGGCGGTCTTTAAATCGTTTAAGTCTGTGACGAGGGGGTCAAGGCACAGGACGAACGCGGAGACCGCGCCGCGCGCAAAGCTTTCGTTGACGGAGCCGGACGGGAAGCGCAGCTCCATGCGGTTGATGATCTGTTTCATGTTTTCGCTCCTTTCCCGGCGTCTTCCAGCACCGCGAGCGCGGAGACGCCGGAAAGCTCCGCCATTTTCTTTAACTGCGGTGACAATCCGCGCACGGTGACGTGCCCGCCCCACAGCGCCGCCGTGCGGACACGGCCGAGAATCAGCCCGATGCCGGAGGAATCCATAAACGGTACCTCTTTAAAATCTAAAATCAGCTTTTGCGGGCGCACTTTTTTCGCTGTACTGTCGATCTGCTCCCGCATTTCACCGGCAGTGTGGTGGTCAAGCTCGCCGCGCATGGAGGCCGTCATCGCACCGCCTTTTAATTCAATTCGCAAATTCATCGTGTTCGCTCCTTTAAGGCCCGAAATGTCCGTTTGAAATTTAAATAATAACAAAAAGGACAGGCTCCTTAGAAAATTCTAAAGGAACCTGTCCGTATTTTTTGCCGCAGTGTGTCGGCAGATTAAATTTGTGTTACGCCTTGTATTTTTCGATGGCGAGGTCGCGAATTTCAGATGCTAAGAAGAATGAACCGCAGATGACGAGCACTTCGTCGCCTGAAACGGTCGCTTTCTCTATCGCGTCTTTCATGCTCTGCGCAGGCTGCACGTCTTTGCAGAAGTGCTTTGCTTCGTCCGCGAGAGCTTCCGCCGATAAAGAGCGCGGGTTTTGCGGCTGCACCGTGATAATTCTCTCAAAGTGCGGCGCGGTCAGCTCCAGATAGCGCATGCTGTCCTTATCCGCCATCATGCCCATAATGGCTGTGATATGACGGCCGGAAAGATGTGTTTTGAGCACTTCATGCAGCGCAGAGGCACAGCCGGGGTTGTGGCCTCCGTCTAAAAGCACGAGCGGCTTTTGGGATAAAATTTCCATACGCGCCGGGATATACGCCGAGGCAAATCCCTTTTGCAGCGCCTCATCGGTGATGTTTGCGTGCTTTTCGCGCAGAACGTCGAGCACGGTAAGCGCCGTGGCGGCGTTGTGCACCTGATGCGCGCCCGTAAACGGCAACGTAAGCGGCAGGCCGCGCCACGTGAGCGCGGTGCCCGTAAGCGCCGTGCCGTTTACCTGCATGTTCTTTTCATCCGGAATATGCAGGTGTGCGCCGCGCTCGTTGCACGCCGATTCGATGGTCTCGAACACGGACGGATCCTGCACGGGGTACAGCACGACGTCGCCGCCCTTTTTGATGATACCCGCTTTCTCGAACGCGATCTTCGCGTAGGTATCGCCTAAAATCGCCGTGTGATCGAGCGAAATGGACGCAATGGCTGCAACTTCCGGCGTATCGATGACATTCGTCGCGTCAAATCGGCCGCCAAGACCGACCTCGAGCACGACAAAATCGCAGTCTCGCTGCGCGAACCAATCGAACGCGAGCGCGGTGATAAACTCGAACTCCGTGACGGTATCGCCTGCGGCTTCAAGCTCGTCCGCAACGGGCGACATGCGCTTTACTTCTTCGATGAGCTCCGCCTCGGGGATCATTTCGCCGTCGATGCGAAAGCGCTCGCGGAAATCGAGCACATACGGGGACGTGTAGAGGCCCGTGCGGTAGCCTGCCGCCGTAAGCACGCTCGCGATGAGCGTGCAGGTGGTGCCCTTGCCATTCGTGCCGGCTACGTGGACAAAACGCGGCTTCTTCTGCGGATTGCCGAGCTTTTTGCAGAGCGCTTCAATGCGCTCCAGCCCCGGCTTGATGCCGAAGCGCAGCCGGGAATTGATCTTTTGCAGTGCTTCTTCGTAGGTCATTATTGATAGCTCTCCAATGTTTCGAGGATCAGTTTGATCTTTGCTTCCAGCTTTTCGCCGTTTGCCTTTACGCCGTCGATGACATTCTGCGGCGCTTTGGAGGTGAATTTTTCATTTGCAAGCTTCGCCTTGACGGTATCGAGCTGCTTCTGTGCGTTTGCAAGCTCCTTGTTGAGACGTGCGGTCTCCGCTGCCTTATCGACAAGATCATCCATCGGCAACAGAGCCTTTGCGTCGTCGGTCACAGCCGTTACGGCACCTTGTACGTCAAAGCCCATGCCGATCTCGACCTTGGAGCCGTAAGCGAGGCGTGCGATGAATTCGCTCGCTTCCTCATACGGTGCCGGATGCGCGGTATCGATGTAGATGTGCGCTTTCTTCGACGGCGGCACATTCATCTCATTGCGGCGGGTGCGGATGGCACGGATGAGCGCCATAACGTTTTCGAGGTTCTTTGCTTCCTGCGGGAAGGAGAGGGCTTCGTCGTACTCCGGCCACTTTGCGACGATGAGGGCTTCACCGTCATGCGGCAGCGTCTGCCAGATTTCTTCCGTGATGTACGGCATAAACGGATGCAGGAGCTTTAAAGTGTTGCTCATCGTCCAGACGAGGACACGGCGGGCGCTGTCTGCGCTCTCTTCGTCCGCGCCGTTCATGCGGATCTTTGCAAGCTCGATATACCAATCGCAGAAATCGTCCCAGATGAAGTCATAGAGCTTGCTGACCGCCATGCCGAGCTCAAACTTCTCGAGGTTTTCGGTGACGGCTGCCGTGACGTTATTGAAGCGGTTTAAGATCCACTTATCGCTTGTATAGAGCTTCTTCGGCAGGGCGCAGTCGATGTCCTTGCCTTCGATATTCATAAGGATAAAGCGTGCGGCGTTCCAGATCTTATTGGCAAAGTTTCTGGAAGCGCTGACCTTTTCCTCGGAGAAACGCAGGTCGTTTCCGGGGCTGTTGCCCGTAACGAGCGTAAAGCGCAGGGCATCTGCGCCGTAAACGCTGATGACATCGAGCGGATCAACACCGTTGCCGAGAGACTTACTCATCTTTCTGCCCTGTGCGTCGCGGATGAGGCCGTGGAAGAACACCGTGTTGAACGGCACTTCGCCCATGTGCTCAAGACCCGAGAAGATCATGCGTGCCACCCAGAAGAAGATGATGTCATAACCCGTGACGAGGGTGTTCGTCGGGTAGAAATATTTGAGTTCTTCGGTGTTATCCGGCCAGCCGAGCGTAGAGAACGGCCACAGCGCGGAGGAGAACCATGTATCAAGCGTATCGGGGTCGCGGGTCAGGTGTGTGCCGCCGCACTTCGGGCAGACGGTAGGCACGGTCTCGGAGACGATGGTCTCGCCGCACTCGCAGTACCACGCCGGAATCTGGTGACCCCACCACAGCTGACGGGAGATACACCAGTCCTTGATGTTCTCCATCCAATTATAATAGACCTTATCCATGCGCTCCGGAATGAAGCGAATGTCGCCGTCCTTAACGGCATCGATGGCCGGCTTTGCGAGGGGCTCCATCTTGACAAACCACTGCGTGGAAACGCGCGGCTCCACAACGGTGCCGCAGCGATAGCAGGTGCCGACGTTGTGCTTGATCGGCTCAATTTTAATGAGGAAGCCTGCTTCGTCGAGATCCTTGACAATCTGCTTTCTGGCCTCGAGCGCCGGCATACCGGCGTATTTGCCACCATTTTCGTTGATGACACCGCCGTCGTCCATGACGTTGATGACGGGCAGATTATGGCGCAGACCAACCTCGAAGTCGTTCGGGTCATGTGCCGGGGTGATCTTCACAACGCCGGTACCGAAGTCCTGCTCCACGTAGCTATCGGCAATAATCGGGATTTCTTTATTGACGAGCGGCAGAATGACCGTTTTGCCGACGAGTGCTTTGTAGCGCTCGTCATCCGGGTGCACCGCCACGGCGGTATCGCCCAGCATGGTTTCCGGACGGGTGGTCGCAAGCTCAATGTAGCCGGAGCCGTCGCTCAACGGGTAACGCAGATGCCAGAAGGAGCCTTCCTTTTCCTCGAACACGACCTCGGCGTCGGAAATGGATGTCTTACAGTGCGGGCACCAGTTGATGATGCGCTCACCGCGGTAGATGAGCCCCTTGTCGTACAGCTTCTTGAAAACGTGGTTGACGGCCTTGTTGCAGCCCTCGTCCATCGTGAAGCGCAGGCGATCCCAGTCGCAGGAGGAGCCGAGCTTTTTGAGCTGCTCAACAATCCTGCCGCCGTACTGATCCTTCCACGCCCAGGCGCGCTCCAGGAACTTTTCGCGGCCGATTTCTTCCTTTGTGATGCCCTCTTTGCGCATGGCCTCTACGATCTTCGCCTCCGTTGCGATGGAAGCGTGGTCGGTGCCCGGCAGCCACAGAGCGGAATAGCCCTGCATTCTGCGCCAACGAATGAGCGTATCCTGCAGCGTTTCATCCATGGCATGGCCAAGGTGCAGCTGACCCGTGATGTTCGGGGGCGGAATGACGATGGTGTACGGCTTCTTTTTGGGATCTACCTCGGCATGAAAGTATTTGCCCTTCATCCAGAAGTCATAGATCCGGTCTTCAACTTCTTTCGGCTCGTAAGCCTTAGCAAGCTCTTTAGACACGTTTTCTCCCTCCAGTTTATCAAAACACAAGCGTGTTTATAAATAGTGTGTTTGATGACATTCTATTGACTTAATATTATTGCATTTTCACGGGATTTTGTCAAGGTTTCCGGGCGTTTCGGCGTGGAATTCCGCGGTTTTTGCGGATACGCTCAACTTTCCCCCACAGGGTGAGCGCTTTGTGGAAAACCCGGCGGTCTTATAACATTTCACAGCGTGAAACATGCTGTGTTTTCGGTGTTGTATACAGATAGTATAAGCTCCTTTGCACGTGAAAACGAATAGGGGTTGCATTTTTGTAATCTTTGTGGTACAATGTTACCGATTTGTAATAACTGTTGCCCACATCTTTGCGGCGGACCGTCCGCCGTGAACACACGCTTATACGTTTATATAATGTAATGACGAACGGAGGAACACAACAATGCAGAACGTGAAAAAGCTTTCCCGAACGGCTGCGGTCTTTTTGCTTGCCGCGCTTATTTTGATATGCAGCACTGTACTGCCGAACACCGGCACGACCGTCAGCGCGGCTTCCGCGGAGCTGACGTCCATCGGCCTTGCGGAGCACGCTTTAAAGGCCTATCGCGACGGTTGGCAGTATTCTTACGGCGCTTACGGCAACTTCAACTCGAACGGTGTGCGTGCCTCGGATTGCAGCGGTCTTATTTATTCTTACTTCTGCTGGGTGGATGATAACAGCAACATTCAGCCGAACTGGAACTATCCCCGCACCGTTACGGCGCAGGCGAACGACGCGGTGGAATCCGGCCCTATCGATACGATCCCGCGCACGCACGGCCTAATTGTGACCATTGCGAACTATGACCACGTGGGCGTGTACGTCGGCAACGGCATGGTGGTGGACAACAGCACATGGGGCGTTAATATGCGCTACGAATCCATTCCGGGCCATGGTTGGCTGCAATGGCACAAGCTCGGCAGCATTACATACCCCACGACAGGCTGGTATAAGTTTGACGGCGACTATTTCTATTATGAAAACGGCGAATATGTCATCAACACCACCCGCACCATCAACGGTGTGACGTATACCTTCGGTAGCGACGGTGTTTCCGACAAAACGCCGTCTTCCGCAAACGGCAGCTTCTCCGAAGCAGACTCCGCATTCAACGCGAAGACGACTGCCGGTGTGCGCCTGCGCAAGGGCCCGGGCCTTAGCTATGACACCATTACGGTGCTGGCAGAGGGTACAAAAGTGAACGTGACAAGCACGAAGAACAGCGAATGGTATGCCGTGACAACGGCTTCCGGTCAGAAGGGCTACGTTTTCTCCGAATATCTAAACGTGACCGGCACGGTGAACGAGGATGATTCTTCCGACTCCGGCAGCTCCGATAATTCCAACACGGGCACAAACGGCGAGGCCGCAAAAACGACCACCGGCGTGCACCTGCGCAGCGGCAAGGGCACGAATTACAGTTCACTCGGCGTGATTCCGGGCGGCACGGCCATTACCGTAACGGATAAAAGCGACATGTGGTATGCAGTGACCGTAAACGGCAAAAGCGGCTACATGTACAGCGAATACATCAAGCTGACCGGCACGGGTAGCTCCGATAACAACACGTCTTCCGGCAGCACAGACGGCTCCGCTTCCGCACAGACGAACGAAGACGTACACCTGCGCGAAGGCCGCGGCACAAACTACCGCTCCCTCGGCGTTATCGCAAACGGTACGGCCATCACCGTGACGGACACAAGCGTGAGCGACTGGTACGGCGTGACCGTGAACGGCAAGAGCGGCTATATGTTCAGCGAATATATCACAATGAACGGCAGCAATTCCGGCAGCACGGACAGCTCCGCTTCTTCCGATACGATGCGCACCACGGCGTATCTTAATTTGCGTTCCGGCACCGGCACGGACACAAATGTGCTGACGGTCATCCCGGAGGGCGCAAGCGTGACGGTTTTGGAAAAGACCACAAGCGAGTGGTACAAGGTGAGCTACGGCAGCCGCACAGGCTATGTTTTCACCGAATACTTAAAGTAAAGAATATCGCAATTTCGGGCGGCACGGGCGTTTTTCCTGTGCCGCTCCTGTTTTTAGTCGCTATATAGGGTCTAAATTGCTTACAGAGCAAAAAAGAGTCTTTCAGTTTGTGCAGATTTACGAACTCTCAAAAAAAATACTCAAAAAGACTTGAAAAATCGGTTTTAATTCTGTAATATAGATAACATAGAGAATGGATAACTGTGCGGGAGCCGTCGAAAACCGCGCAGGACTGAATTTGAAGCGACGGAGAAAAGAGGAAATCATGTCCAATAGACTGTTTCAGGGCGTCATTCATCAGATGCGTGATTCCATTGACCGCACGATCGGCGTCATCGACGAGTCCTCCGTGATTATCGCGTGCAGCGAGCTCGGCAAGATCGGCGAAGTAACGGAATCCGTAACGGCGGAAGACATTGCATCTCAGGCTGCATTTGTTTCCGGCAACTACACATATAAATCCTTCGGCAGCCGCCCGCGCCCGGAATACGCAGTGTTCGTCTCCGGCAACGACCCGGAAGCCGCAAAATATGTCGGCCTGCTGGCTGTTTCTCTGAACAGCATCAAGCAGTATTACGATGAAAAGTATGACCGCAGCAACTTCATCAAGAACGTTATCCTCGATAACATCCTGCCCGGCGACATTTATCTGAAGAGCCGCGAGCTGCGCTTCAACTCTGATGTCAGCCGCGTCTGCATGCTCATCAAAGTGACGAACCAGACCGACGTTTCCGCGTACGACGTGGTGCAGAATCTGTTCCCGGATAAGAACAAGGATTTCGTCATCAACATCAATGAGACGGACATCGCGCTCGTGAAGGAGATTCGCTCCAACATCGACCCGCGCGACATCGATAAACTTGCCGGTTCCATTGTAGACACGCTTTCGAGCGAATTCTACACCCACTGCGTTGTGGGCATCGGCACCGTTGTGGACAGCATCAAGAATCTTGCGCGCTCCTTTAAGGAAGCCCGGATTGCGCTTGAGGTCGGCAA
>JABLTS010090246.1_pt1 | contig 11179 bp, 12 predicted proteins | sample 7160081 | NCBI WGS metagenome assembly JABLTS01 (sample SAMN14651231, study PRJNA627086) | human gut metagenome | isolation source: feces | host: Homo sapiens
ATTTGTAACTGTTCAGAGCCAAGCAAAATTTCAAAAAACAGGTATAAAATGCTTGCATTTTTAAGACTGTTTTTGAAATTTTATTTGGCGGATACGCCACACCGACGAAATGCGTAGCATTTTGGAGGTTAACTCTGAACAGTTACATAATAAAAATTAAAAATATATATCAACGAAAAGGAGAACAAAATTATGTTAGAGAAAGTAATCGCAATTGTAGCAGAAGGACTTGGAGTAGAAGCTGGTAATCTGAATGCAGAGACAACATTTGAATCCCTTGGTGCAGATTCCCTTGACCTGATGGATATGGTCATGAATTTTGAGGATGAATTCGGTATTGAAATTGATGCAGATTCCATGGGCACCTTAAAGACCATCGGTGATGTGGTGGATTATCTGACAGCTCATCAGAACTAAGAAAGACAGGGTAACAGCTGAATAGAAGAATAACAGCAGGAAAACAGAATGCTGTATTGACGGAAAAGACAGACATCAAAACAGACAGAAAGAGGTTGTAATATGAAGACGGAAGTAACCGAATTGCTTGGAATAGAATATCCGATTATCCAGGGCGGCATGGCCTGGGTTGCTGAGTATCATCTTGCAGCCGGCGTATCAAATGCCGGTGGACTTGGACTGATAGGCGCAGCCAGTGCGCCGGCAGAATGGGTGCGTGAACAGATCCGGTCAGCGAGAAAGCTGACAGACAGACCTTTTGGGGTCAATATTATGCTGATGAGTCCTTATGCGGATGAAGTAGCAAAAGTGATTGTGGAAGAAGGCGTGAAGGTTGTAACAACCGGTGCCGGAAGCCCTGAAAAATATATGCAGATGTGGAAAGAAGCCGGTGTGAAAGTCATCCCGGTGGTGGCCTCCACAGCACTTGCAAGAAGAATGGAACGCTGCGGTGCAGACGCAGTGGTGGCTGAAGGCTGTGAAGCCGGCGGCCATATTGGAGAGAATACAACAATGGTTCTTGTGCCTCAGATTGTTGACGCAGTGAAGATTCCGGTAATCGCAGCCGGCGGTATCGCAGATGGCCGCGGTATGGCCGCAGCCTTTATGCTGGGGGCTAAAGCGGTTCAGCTGGGAACAGTATTTGTTACAACAAAGGAATCACAGGTCCATGAGAATTATAAAAAAGCCATTATTAAGGCAAAAGATATCGATTCCCGTGTAACAGGAAGAACAACGGGACATCCTGTCAGAGCATTGAGAAATCAGATGACGAAGAAGTATCTGGAACTGGAAAAATCCGGAGCAGGATTTGAAGAACTGGAGCTTTTGACCCTCGGCGGTTTAAGAAAAGCTGTCGTGGACGGAGATGTGGTGAATGGCAGTGTCATGGCCGGTCAGAGTGCCGCCATGGTCAAAGAAGTGATGAACTGTCATGATCTGATCCGGAAACTGGTGAGAGAGACAGAAGAATGTTTTGGGAGAAAATATTATGAATAAAATAGCGTTTATTTACCCGGGACAGGGTGCCCAGAAAGCGGGAATGGGCAAAGATTTTTATGCATACAGCCCTCTGGCGGCGGAGATTTATGATAAAGCCTCAGAGATTTTAAATATAGATATGAAAGCGCTGTGCTTTGAAGAGAATGATTTATTAGATCAGACGGAATATACACAGGCGGCCATGGTGACAACCTGTCTGGCCATGACGGCCGTTCTGGAAGAAGCAGGACTTAATCCGGATGTTACAGCCGGATTAAGCCTCGGCGAATATTGTGCCATTGCGTCGGCTGGCGGTATGACAACGGAAGATGCCATTCGTCTTGTACGCAAAAGGGGAATTCTCATGCAGAATACCGTACCAAAAGGTAAGGGAGCCATGGCGGCTGTCATTGGTGCAGAAACAGAGCTGATTGAAAAATGTTTGGCACCGATTGAGGATGTGAGCATTGCCAATTACAACTGCCCGGGACAGATTGTTATTACCGGCAAAAAATCGGCGGTGGAGCAGGCGGTGGAAGCATTAAAAGCAGCCGGTGTCAGAAGATGCGTCATGCTGAATGTCAGCGGACCGTTCCATTCACCGATGATGATTCCGGCCGGCGAAGCGCTGGACCAGGAGATGGCAGATATGCAGTGGTCAGAACTGAAAATCCCTTATGTGACCAATGTCACAGCGGAATATGTCACCGATATTCATGAAACAAGAGCTCTTCTGGCAAAACAGGTAGCTTCCTCTGTCAGATGGCAGGCCTCTATGGAGCGAATGATCGCCGATGGCGTGGATACATTTGTTGAAATCGGACCGGGAAAGACACTGGCAGGTTTTATGCGGAAAATTAACCGTAATGCAAAAGTTTACACAGTGAATACGGTGGAGGACGCACAGAAAGTTATTGAAGAACTTAGACAATTAATCATTTGATGTGGGATAGAAACAGGAGAACGAAATGGGAAAATTTGATGGGAAGACAGCAGTTGTGACCGGTGCTTCCAGAGGTATCGGACGGGCCATTGCCAAAAAACTGGCAGCTTGCGGTGCGACAGTAATTATTAATTACAATGGTTCAGAAAGCAAGGCTGCGGCTGTACAGCAGGAGATCATAGATGAAGGCGGCAGGGCGGATATTTTTCAGTGCAATGTCAGTGATTTTGCAGCCTGTGAAGCTTTTTTCAAGGCTGTGACAGAAAAATACGGACGGATTGATTTTCTGATCAATAATGCAGGCATCACGAAGGACGGACTGTTGATGGCCATGAAGGAAGAAGATTTTGACAGTGTCATCGATGTGAATCTGAAAGGCACTTTTCACTGTATCCGGTTTGCAGCCAGACAGATGATGCGTCAGCGCTATGGACGGATTGTCAATATGGCTTCTGTCGTGGGTGTGGCCGGCAATGCAGGACAGGCCAATTATTCAGCTTCCAAGGCAGGTATCATTGGCCTGACAAAATCCGCAGCCAAAGAACTGGCTTCCAGAGGCATTACGGTGAATGCTATTGCTCCGGGAATGATTGAAACGGATATGACGGCAGATCTGGCAGATAAAGTGAAGGATGAGATGATGAAGCAGATTCCGCTGAAGCGCTTCGGACAGGCAGAGGATGTGGCCAATGCGGCAGCCTTTCTGGTGTCGGATGAAGCGGCTTACATAACGGGACAGGTGCTGCACGTGGACGGCGGCATGGTCATGTAGGCGGATTGCTTATATAGGTGATATGGATAGATTTCAGAATGGAGAAAATGATGGAAAAGCGCAGAGTAGTGATTACAGGTATGGGTGCAGTGACACCTATCGGCAATAACGTAGAGACTTTCTGGAAGAATGTCAAGGAAGGCAAAAACGGTATCGGATCAATTACCAAATTCGATACCACAGATTATAAAGTAAAAATTGCAGCAGAGGTCAAGGGTTTTTCAGCGAAGGAGCTGATGGATTTCAAGGCAGCGAAGCGTATGGAGACTTTTTCACAGTATGCGGTGGCAGCAGCAAAGGAAGCCTGTGCGGATGCCGGCTTTAATATTGAGGAAGAAGATCCTTATCGCTGCGGCGTGATCATCGGTTCCGGTGTGGGCAGCCTGCAGCAGGTTGAAAAAGCCTGCCAGACCATTGAGACAAAGGGACCGGGCAGAGTGAATCTGCTGCTTGTACCGATGATGATCTCCAATATGGCGGCAGGCAATGTGTCAATCCAGCTTGGTTTAAAAGGCAAGTGTACTAATGTGGTGACAGCCTGTGCTACAGGAACAAACTGTATCGGTGATGCTCTTCGCGCTATCCAGTATGGGGATGCGGAGGTAATGTTTGCCGGCGGTACAGAGAGCTGTATCTGCCCAACAGCGGTTGCAGGTTTTACAGCACTGACAGCTTTAACCACAGTCCAGGATCCGGATCGCGCATCTATTCCTTTTGACAAGGAAAGGGGCGGTTTTGTTCTTGGTGAAGGTGCCGGTGTAGTGGTACTGGAAGAGTTAGAGCATGCCAAAGCAAGAGGTGCACATATTTATGCAGAGCTGGTGGGCTATGGTGCTACAGGCGATGCTTATCATATCACATCCCCTGCAGAGGACGGCAGCGGTGCTGCAAAAGCTATGGAACTGGCCATGGAAGAGGCAGGCATTGCTCCATCTGAAGTACAGTATATCAATGCCCATGGTACAGGTACCCATCACAATGACCTTTTTGAGACAAAGGCAATTAAGAAAGCTTTTGGCGAGGATGCCAAAAATCTTGTCATCAATTCGACGAAATCCATGATCGGTCATCTTTTGGGTGCTGCCGGTGCGGTGGAAAGTATTGTTTCAGTGAAGGCTATTGAAGAGGGATTTATCCACCAGACTATCGGAACGAAAGAACTTGGCGAGGGCTGTGACTTAAACTATGCCATTGACGGACCTGTAGAGAAAGATATTCAGTATGCCATCAGCAATTCCCTCGGGTTTGGCGGACATAATGCGTCCCTCCTTTTCAAGAAGTATGAAGGCCAGGTGTAAAAATGGAATTAGATGAACTTTTAAAATTGATACGGGCCGTGTCAGATTCAGAACTGACGGGTTTTAAATATGAAGCAGAGGGTGTGTGTCTGAACCTGAAGAAGGAAAAAGAAGTAGTGACAGCGGTACAGACATTGCCGGCGGCCGGTGTCAGCCAGTCAGTGATGCCGCTGCAGGCAGTTGCAGCATCAGCAATGTCAGAAGCTTCAGCAGATTCAGAGGAGAAGGCAGCCGGAACAAAAGAGGCAGAGCAGAAAGGTTTTCTTGTGAAATCACCGTTGGTGGGCACATTTTATGCCGCACCTGCTGAGGATGCAGCCCCTTATGTAGCTGTGGGTGATACGGTGAAAAAAGGTCAGACAGTGGCTATTGTGGAAGCCATGAAGCTGATGAATGATATTGAGAGTGATTTTGACGGCACAGTGGCTGAAATTCTTGTGGAAAACGGCGAGATGGTAGAATATGGCCAGCCGCTGTTCAGAATTGCCTAGGTTGTATAGAATTGCCTGGGCTGTGCAGATAAGTACTGAACTGATTTTGTAATATATAAGAAAGAAGTTAGATCAATGAAACATCTTGGAATTAATGAGATTAAAGAGATTCTTCCGCACAGACATCCTTTTTTGCTGGTGGATTATATCGAAGATTATGAACCCGGCGAATATGCTGTGGGCTATAAATGCGTGACATACAGAGAAGACTTTTTTGCAGGGCATTTTCCACAGGAACCGGTGATGCCCGGGGTATTGATCATCGAAGCCCTGGCTCAGGTGGGTGCAGTGGCTGTGCTGATGCAGGAAGAGAATAAAGGCAAGCTTGGCTATTTCGGCGGTATCAAAAACTGCCGTTTCAGAAGAAAAGTTGTGCCGGGAGATAAATTGAAACTGGAAGCAAGAATTATTCGTCAGAAAGGACCTGTTGTTGTGGGCGAGGCCATTGCTTCCGTGGATGGAGAAGTGGCTGTCAAAGCCGAACTGACACTGGCTATCGGGGAATAAAGATGATTAGAAAAGTTTTAATTGCCAATCGCGGAGAAATTGCGGTGCGTATCATCCGGGCCTGTAGGGAAATGGGCATAGAAACGGTGGCTGTTTATTCAGAAGCAGACAGGGAAGCCCTTCATACACAGCTGGCGGATGAAGCCATCTGTATCGGGCCGGCGCCTTCTTCTGAAAGTTATCTGAATATGGAGCAGATCATCAGTGCCACCATTGTATCCGGTGCAGACGCTATCCATCCGGGATTCGGATTTTTGTCGGAAAATGATCGATTTGCAGCTTTATGTGAGCAGTGTCATATTATTTTCATCGGACCAACCGCAGATGTCATCCGCAAACTCGGCAATAAATCCAATGCCAGAAATACGATGATCGCGGCAGGGGTACCGGTGATCCCGGGAAGCAAGGAACCCTTGTATCATGCAGAAGAAGCATTGGCCATTGCAGAAGAAGTGGGGTATCCGGTCATTGTCAAGGCGGCCCTTGGCGGCGGCGGCAAAGGCATGCGTGTGGCTTATCATCAGGATGAACTGGAAAATGCTTTTATGACAGCCCAGAAGGAGTCTATGGCAGCTTTTGGCGATAATACTATGTATCTGGAGCACTTTGTGGAGCATCCGAAACATATCGAGTTCCAGATTCTGGCGGATAGTTATGGTCATGTGATCCATCTGGGCGAGCGTGACTGCTCCATCCAGAGAAATCACCAGAAGCTGATTGAAGAATCGCCTTGTGCCATTATGAGTGATGCACTGCGTCAGAAAATGGGGGAGGCGGCGGTAAATGCGGCAAAGGCTGCAGGATATGTCAATGCGGGAACCATTGAGTTTTTGCTTGAAAAAACCGGCCGTTTTTATTTTATGGAAATGAATACCCGTATTCAGGTGGAGCATCCGGTAACAGAGTGGGTAACAGGGATTGACCTCATCAAAGAGCAGATCCGTATTGCCGACGGGCGGGAATTGTCCTATACTCAGGAGGATGTGAAGCTGACGGGACATGCCATTGAATGCCGTATTACTGCGGAAAATCCTTATAAAGGTTTTCGGCCGTGTCCGGGAAAAATCACAGATATGTATCTCCCCGGCGGCAAAGGCATACGTATTGATTCAGCCATTTACAGCGGTTATGAAGTACCGCCGTACTATGACAATATGCTGGCGAAATTGATTGTATTTGCGAAAAACAGAAATGAAGCCATCACAAAGATGCGCAGCGCTCTGGGAGAAGTGATTATTGAGGGCATTGATACCAATGTGGATTATCAATATGAGATTTTAAATGATCCGGATTATCAGAACGGTGATTTTGATATTGAATTTATTGCAGATAAAGAGGAACAATTACTGAACCATCGTTATGCAGCTGAAGTGTAAAATGTTTTGCAGCGTGGCAGGAAATATTGATAATGCCAGGCAGCGAAAAAACGATTGCTGATGACGGGCAATGAAAAAAGCCGGTGAAGTGACAGGATGACAGAATGACAGGAGGGATGAACAATGAAGCTTGGAAATATGTTTAAAAAGACCAATCAGAAAAATTACATTACATTGACAAACAGGAAGGCCAATGTTCAAAACTCCGGGGAGTCATCACCGGAGGTGCCTGAAGGGCTGATGCGCAAATGCAATGCCTGCAGAGCGGTGGTATTGGCAGAAAGTATTATTGGCAATCAGTATATTTGCCCGAAATGCGGCAACTATTTTAGTGTACCGGCAAGACGCCGCATCGAGATGCTGGCAGACGAGGAAAGTTTCAAGGAATGGGATACAGGCCTTACATCCGGAAATCCGCTGCATTACAAAGGCTATGATGATAAAGTTGAAGCTCTTCGTGAGAAGACAGACCTTGATGAAGCGGTGACTACAGGCCTTGCAAGGATTGACGGTCATGAAGTGGTACTGGCCGTGTGTGACAGCCATTTTATGATGGCCAGCATGGGCAAAGTTGTTGGTGAAAAGCTTACACGAGCTATTGAGAAAGCCACAGAGCGAAAGGTGCCGGTGATCATTGTTGCCTGCTCCGGCGGGGCCAGAATGCAGGAAGGTATTCATTCTCTGATGCAGATGGCGAAAACATCTGCCGCCTTAAAAAGACATCATGATGCGGGACAGCTCTATATCTCGGTTCTTACGAATCCCACAACCGGCGGTGTTACAGCCAGTTTTGCCATGCTGGGGGATATTATTCTGGCAGAACCGAATGCACTCATCGGTTTTGCGGGACCAAGAGTCATTGAGCAGACCATCGGACAAAAGCTGCCGAAGGGTTTTCAGCGTTCGGAATTCCTGTTAGAGCATGGTTTTATTGATCAGATTGTAGAAAGAGAACACCTGAAAAATCGTCTGGAGCATCTTCTGTCACTGCATGAGAAAAATCCCGAGGCGGAACAAAGACTCAGAAACTATAAGGAAGTGTCAGAGTCATCTGAGAATCCGGATCTGAATATGAGAGAAGAATTATCCATTGCAAAAAAAGATGAAAAGAAATCTGCCTGGGACAGGGTTCTGGCTTCCAGAAAGAAGGAAAGACCGGTCGGCACAGAATATATAGAAGATTTATTTTCGGACTTTACAGAACTGCATGGTGACAGGTATTTTGGGGATGATCCGGCCATTGTAGGCGGTATCGCCAGATTCCACGGGATGCCTGTGACGGTGATCGCCCAGGAAAAGGGACGTAATACAAGGGAGAATGTTCTGCGCAATTTTGCTATGCCGTCACCAGAGGGCTACAGAAAGGCCCTGCGTTTAATGAAACAGGCAGAAAAATTTCATCGACCGGTCATCTGTTTTGTCGATACACCGGGTGCCTTCTGCGGTATGGAAGCAGAGGAGCGTGGGCAGGGAGAAGCCATTGCACGCAATCTGTTTGAAATGTCCGGTCTTAAGACACCGGTTCTGTCAATCGTGATCGGTGAAGGCGGCAGCGGCGGTGCGCTTGCGATGGCAGTGGCCGATGAAGTGTGGATGCTTGAAAATTCTATTTACTCCATTCTCTCACCAGAAGGCTTTGCAAGTATCCTCTGGAAGGATAGCCATAAAGCGAAGGAGGCGGCAGCTGTGATGCGGCTGACGGCGGCAGATCTTCAAAAACATGGCATGGTGGAGCGTGTTTTTGAAGAACCGGAAGATCTCACCATAGAGACACTGCCGGAACTGACACTGAAAATGGACAGATGTATGAAATTATTTTTCAGAAAACAGCTGGCAATGACGGGTGATGAAATTGCAGAGATGAGATATCGGAGGTTCAGGGCATTATGATGACATATCCAGAATTAAAAATTGGTGATCTGACAGTCAAAAAGCCGATTATTCAGGGCGGCATGGGCATCGGCATTAGTCTGTCAGAGCTGGCGGGTGCAGTGGCGAAAGCCGGAGGCGTCGGTGTGATCTCGACGGCCCAGATTGGTTTTCGGGAGCCGGATTTTGAAGAACATCCGGCGGAAGCCTGCCGAAGGGCCATCGGCAAAGAACTGGCTAAAGCAAGGAAAATTGCACCGACGGGGATCATCGGTTTTAATATCATGACTGCATTGAGAGATTATGAGGGACATGTCCGGGCGGCAGTGGAAGCCGGTGCGGATCTGATCATCTCAGGTGCGGGACTGCCCCTTGATCTGCCGGGACTGGCAGCAGCAAGTCAGATAAAGATTGCACCGATTGTATCAACAGAACGTTCGGCGGCGGTTATCCTGAAATACTGGGACAGAAAATACCATCGTACAGCGGATCTTGTGGTGATCGAGGGACCGAAAGCCGGTGGGCATCTCGGTTTTAGTCGTGAACAGTTGGAAGAATATGCTGAATATGATGATAAAGAATATACCGAAAAAAGTTATGATGATGAAGTGAAAAAGATCATGGCTGTTGTCAGAAAATATGGTGAAAAATACGGTTGTTCAATTCCGGTCGTACTGGCCGGCGGCATTTATGACAGAGCAGCGGCAAAGCATGCTTTTAGCCTTGGAGTGGATGGCATTCAGGTTGCGACGCGTTTTGTAACGACAGAAGAATGTGATGCAGATATCCGTTACAAAGAAGCTTATATCCGGGCAAATAAAGAAGATATTCAGATTGTGAAAAGTCCTGTGGGGATGCCGGGCAGGGCCATTATGAATCCTTTTATGGAGCGGGTGATGGCCGGTGAAAGGATATCACCGAAGAAGTGCCTGCTCTGCATGAAGGGCTGCAAGCCTTCGGAAATTCCTTATTGCATTACGGAGTCTCTGCTCCATGCGGCAAAGGGTGAAACTGATGAAGCACTATTATTCTGCGGTGCTGATGCTTGGCGGGCTGAGAAGATAGAGACAGTGGAAGAAGTGATGGACGACTTACTGCAGGCATAAGGATGAATCCTGATGAAAAGTTGAAGAACTATATCAATTTTTCATCAGGATTTTTGTATTAAATGAAGAAATGGGATAGCATTTTAGAGATGACAGGTGTATAACTGATGAAAGATGCGGTGTGAAGCCGCAGTGATTGAATGAAAATGAAAGGAAGAAAGGTTATGGCAGTCAGTTTAATTTTAACAGAGCAGATTATCAAATTATTCATTATTCTGCTGCTTGGTTTTCTGCTTGTAAAATTTGGATTATTGAAGGCATCGGATAGTAAAAGTGTTTCGGTAATTCTTGTCTATCTGATACTTCCCTGTATGATCATTAATGCATTTCAGATTGATTATACCCCTCAGGTGCGTACAGGTCTGATATTCACCATTGCAGCATCTGTTATTGTCCATTTGATTTTTATTGCAGTGACAGCTCTGCTTAAGCGGTTGCTGGGACTGGATACCATTGAACAGATGACAGTCATTTATACAAACGGGGGTATTCTGGTCATCCCTTTGGTCCAGGCTATGTTGGGGGATGACTATGTGATCTATTCCTGCAGTTTCATTGTGGTTCAGATCATCCTTTTGTGGACGCACTGCAAACAAAAATTATGCAGCGGCCAGAAACTGGAGCTGAAGAGTATTTTTTTGAATGCGAACATGGTAGCTATCTATGTGGGGATTATTTTATTTTTCACCCAGATCCATTTGCCGGATGTTATCGGCGGAACCATCGATATGCTGGCAAACATGGTAGGCCCTATGGGCATGCTGCTGGCTGGTATGGCGATTTCAGAAGTCCCTTTAAAGCATGTCTTTATGACAGGACGTAATTATCTGGTTGTCCTGCTGCGGCTGTTCGTGTATCCGGTGATCATACTGGCAGTATTTAAGCTGTCCGGCGCGGCGGGTATGATCCCTGACGGTAAAAATATTTTGATGATCGTGTATCTGGCCTGTATCACACCGGCCTGCGCAACCGTCACATCTATGGCGCAGCTCTATGACAGCAATGCGGCTGAGTCCAGCATGTTTTATGTGCTGACAACGATTTGTTCCATCATCAGCATGCCAGTGATGATTTTCGTTTATACAATGGTCATTTAGCCCAGAGACACGTCCAGTATCATCATCAGACTGAATCCGACAGCAAAACACAGGGTGCCCACATCAGAGTGACGTCCCTGGGACATTTCGCGGATCAGCTCTTCCACGACAACATAGAGCATAGCGCCGGCGGCGAAACTCAGCAGATAGGGCAGGGCAGGGATCACCAGCCCGGCGGCCAGGATGGTGAGCATTGCGCCCACAGGCTCCACAGCACCAGAGAGCACGCCTCCAGCAAATGCCCGGGTTTTGCTCATTCACTCCGCCTGCAGGGGCATGGAGA
>JABLTS010060736.1_pt1 | contig 11156 bp, 10 predicted proteins | sample 7160081 | NCBI WGS metagenome assembly JABLTS01 (sample SAMN14651231, study PRJNA627086) | human gut metagenome | isolation source: feces | host: Homo sapiens
GCCGATGATCGCCGCATCATCGCCATACAGTCGCTCCCCATGAAACTCAATAAAATCAGGAAACAGCTCCCGAATATAATCTTCTCCCACCGGTCGGTCCTTTTTCCGCGCTTTCTGCACACAGTCCCAAGCCGATGTTTTCTCTCCCGTTTCTGGTGCTGCCAAAGACCGCTTCACGTCTCCATCCCCCAAAGTCAGCACTTCCGAGGAAACTTCGATATCTTTCCCATGCATCCGCAGAATCTCCGACAGCACCTCTTTCGCCTCTTCTCTTGGCAGAATCCGATCCACAAACCCATGCTCCACCAGAAACTCCGCCCGCTGGAACCCTTTCGGCAGTTTCTGTCCTATTGTCTGCTCAATAACCCTCGGCCCCGCAAACCCGATCAGCGCATGCGGCTCCGCCAGAATAATATCCCCCAGCATCGCCCAGCTCGCCGTCACGCCGCCCGTCGTCGGGTCCGTCAGCACACTCACATACAAAAGCCCCGCATCACTGTGTCTTTTCAGCGCCGCCGACGTCTTCGCCATCTGCATCAGAGAAACAATCCCCTCCTGCATCCGCGCCCCTCCCGAGCACGCAAACAAAATCACCGGCAGCGAGAGCTTCGTCGCCCTCTCCACCGCCCGCGTAATCTTCTCCCCAACAGCCTCACCCATACTGGCCATCATAAACCTGCCATCACAGACCCCGATCACCGTCTCCATCCCGTTGATCCGTCCCTTACCAGTCACAACAGCCTCCGTAAGTCCTGTTCTCTCCTGCAGAGCCCTCATCTTCTCTTCATACCCCGGAAATCCCAGCGGATTCCCCGCCGTCATCCCCTGATCCCATTCCTCAAAACTCCCATCATCCAGAAGAAACTCAATCCTCCGATACGCATGCACCCGAAAATAATTCCCACACTTCGGACAAATATAAAGATTCCTCTTCACATCCTCCGTAAAAATAGCCCCCTTACAAGCATTACACTTCTTCAAAATCCCCTGCGGCGCTTCCGGCACCACCCCATCCGCCGTGTGCTCCTTCCGAAACACCGTCTTCTTAAAATACTTACCCAGCATCATACCACCATCACTCCTTACGTCATAACACTTTCACTCTATTGTCACCATAACAATCTTCCAACCACACACCTCACCCATCGAGGCATTCATTCTCTCTTCACCGCTCACTCCTGTCATCCCAGCCGCACCGCCCCGCGGTGTCGCTGACCACACTCTCCCAGTCGTGTGTCTGATCTCAGCCGCCCGGCAGTACAGCAGAGGGGGACGGCGCATTTGCTATAGAAACACTTAGGCTTCCAGAATTTGCGTTATTTTCAAAAATCTAACTGTCTGAGCGACAGCGAGTTTTGGATTTTTGAAAATGGTTTTAGCAAATGCTGGAGGCCTTAGTGTTTCTTTCCTCTGAAACCGCGCCGTCCCCCTCTGCTGTACTGCCGGGCGGCGTCCGTCTCTTACAATCTCTCCGTCAACCGCTCCACAAACTCAATATCCGCCCTCCCGGCCAGATACTCCTCTTCATTTAAAATAGAATACAAATAATCAACGTTAGTGTCGACTCCCTCGATGACGACTTCCCCCAGCGCACTCCTCATCCGCGCAATCGCCTCCTCACGCGTCCTCCCATGCACAATCAGCTTCGCCAGCATCGAATCATAAAACGCCGGAATCACATACCCGTCATACGCCGCCGTATCCACCCGTACTCCAAATCCCCCAGGCAGATGCATCTCCGTAATCTTCCCCGGACAAGGCCTGAAATTCTTCGCCGGATTCTCCGCATTAATCCTGCACTCAATCGCATGACCCGAAAGCCGTACCTCCCCCTGCGTCACCGACAGCGGCATCCCCGAAGCCACCCGAAGCTGCTCCTGAATCAGATCCACCCCCGTGACCCACTCCGTCACCGGATGCTCCACCTGAATCCGCGTATTTATCTCCATAAAATAAAAATTCCCGTCCGGCTCCAGCAGAAACTCAATCGTCCCCGCATTCGCATAATGCGCCGCCTTCGCCGCCCGGACCGCCGCCGAGCCCATCCGCTCCCGCAGCGTGTCATCAATCGCCACACAAGGCGACTCCTCAATCATCTTCTGATGATTCCTCTGAATCGAGCAGTCCCGCTCGCCAAGATGAATCACATTCCCGAACGAGTCCGCCATAATCTGAAACTCCACATGACGCGGATGACGAATCAGCCGCTCCACATACATCGTCCCGTCCGCAAACGAACTTTTAGCCTCCTTCTGCGCCGTCTGAAACGCACTCTGGAACTCCCCGCGCGTCTCCGCCATGCGCATACCCTTGCCGCCGCCTCCAAGCGCCGCCTTAATCATCACCGGAAAACCAATCCGGTCGGCCTCAGAAAGACCCGTCTCCCAGTCAAAAACAGGTTCCTTTGTCCCCGGAATCACCGGCACACCGGCTGCCTGCATCGTATTTCGCGCCTCAGACTTATTACCCAGCCGGTCCATCACCTCAGGAGATGGCCCAATCCACGTAATGTGGCACTCCTGGCATCTCCGCGCAAACGTGCTGTTCTCCGACAGGAATCCAAATCCCGGATGAACCGCATCCGCCCCCGTCACAAGCGCCGCACTCAAAATGCGTTCCATATTTAAATAACTGTCCTTCGACGGTGCCGGCCCGATGCACACCGCCTCATCCGCGAGCTGCGCATGCAGTGCCTCCCGGTCCGCCTCCGAATAAACAGCAACCGTGAGAATTCCCATCTCACGGCATGCCCGGATAATCCGGACCGCGATCTCCCCACGGTTTGCAATCAAAACTTTTCGAATCATTGTGCTGCCCCCACCATAAAGGTCAGTTCCGCCTGCGCGACCACCTTGCCGTCGACCGAAGCAACCGCTTCCCCGACGCCCATCGGTCCCTTGTGGCGGATAATTTTCGTCTCCAGACGAAGCTTGTCTCCCGGTTTCACTTTTCCCTTAAAGCGGCACTTGTTGATGCCGCCGAAAAATGCAATTTTTCCCTTATTCTCGTCAAGAGAAAGAATCGCAACCGCACCGACCTGCGCCAGCGCCTCGATAATCAGCACGCCCGGCATCACCGGCTCCTGCGGAAAATGACCCGCAAAAAAATCCTCGCGGTACGTCACACATTTATACCCAATGCCGAATTCGCCCGGCTCAAAATCTTCTATGTAATCCACCAGCAGAAACGGATGTCTGTGTGGAATAATCTCCTGAATCTGTTTCGTTGTCAAACTGTTCATTCGCTGCTTCCTTTCTCGTCCCGGCTTTACGCTTTTACCCGGAACAGCGGTTTTCCGTAATCAACCATCTCGCCGTTTTTCACCAGAACCTCCGCAATCACGCCGTCCACTTCGCTCTCAATCTCATTCATCAGCTTCATGGCCTCAACAATCGCTACAACCTGTCCCTTTTTCACGGTGTCGCCGACCTTCACAAACGGCTCGGCATCTTCTGCCGGAGCTGTATAAAACGTTCCGACCAGCGGGGATGTCACAAAAACGCCTTCTTCTGCTTCGCTGTGATCCTCAGCCGCTGTACTTTTTCCTGCCGTTTCTTTTCTCTCCGGCATGGCTGCTTCTTTCGCTGTCACGCCATTTGCTCCGCCCATCATCTCTGCCATCTGCAGACCGGCACCGGATGGAACCCCGCTCATCTGCACCTGCACCGGAGCCGCTTTTCCATGCTCCATGGCAATCTTGATCCCATCAGCCTCGTAATCAAACGCGGTCAGCGAAGAATCCGAAACTTTATCAATCAACTGTAAAATCTGATCTAATTCCATCTTATTTTCCTTTCTGCACCGGAACACGATGCCGCTTTATTCATATTTCTGAAACAGCAGCACCGCATTGTGGCCGCCAAAACCAAGGGAATTGCTCATTGCCAGTTTCACATCGGTTTCCACCGGAGCGCCGATGCAGTAATTCAGATCGCATTCCGCATCTGCTTCCTTTGTTCCAATCGTCTGATGCACGAAGCCGTCCTGAATGGATTTCGCACAGACAACAGCTTCCACACCGCCTGCCGCGCCGAGCAGATGACCGACCATCGATTTCGTCGAGTTGACCAGCACATGGTCTGCCGCATCACCGAAGGCTTTCCGGATCGCACGCGTTTCAAACAGATCGTTGTGATGTGTGGACGTTCCGTGTGCATTAATATAAGTAACTTCTTCCGGTTTTACTCCCGCTTCTTCCATCGCAAGCTCCATCGCACGTGCCGCACCGCTTCCATCTTCCAATGGAGAAGTAATGTGGTACGCGTCGCAGGTTGCGCCGTATCCGACTACCTCTGCATAGATCTTCGCGCCGCGCTGTTTCGCGTGCTCCAGCTCCTCAAGTACGAGAATGCCGGCGCCCTCGCCCATGACGAAACCGTTCCGGTCCTTATCAAACGGAATCGAAGCCCGTAGCGGATCTTCCGACTCGGAAAGTGCGGTCAGTGCCGAAAAGCCTGCCACGCCGACCGGCGTAATTGCGCTCTCCGCACCACCTGCCACACAGATGTCCGCGTCGTTGTACTGAATTGCGCGGAAAGCATCGCCAATGCAGTGCGTTCCTGTCGCACACGCCGTCACCACGCTGGTACATTTTCCTTTCGCGCCGAGTGCAATCGCAACGTTTCCCGCCGCCATGTTCGCAATCATCACCGGAACGGTAAACGGGTTGACGCGGGACGGATTTCCGGCATCAATTTTGGCTTTCGCCTGCTCGCATGCATTCAGATCACCGACGCCGGAGCCCACCAGAACGCCGACGCGGAACGGATCTTCATTCTCCATGGAAATGCCGGCATCTGCAAACGCTTCTTTTGCTGCCGCAACGGCATACTGGGAGAAAGTTCCCATTCGTCTTGCCGCCTTGAAATCCATGCGTTCTTTTGCCACGAAGCCTTTGACCTCGCCTGCCAGATGTACTTTATATTCTGCTGTATCAAATTTCGTAATCGTTCCGATTCCGCAGGCTCCCTTGCGGACGCCGTTCCAGAATTCCTCCACGGTATTTCCAATCGGGGTTACCGCACCCAGCCCTGTGATGACTACTCTTCTCTTCATTCCAACTCTCCTTTTCTTAGATCACCATGCCGCCGTCGCAGTGAATCACCTGTCCGGTGATGTAAGCTGCCGCTTCGGATGCCAGAAATGCAGCCAGGTTTGCCACATCCTCCGGCTTTCCGAAATGGCCGAGCGGAATCTGGGATACGGATGCTTCTTTCACTTTATCCGAAAGAACCTCCGTCATATCAGTCTCAATAAAGCCCGGCGCAATCGCATTGACGCGGATGCCGCGGGACGCCAGTTCCCGTGCCGCTGTTTTCGTCAGGCCGATCACACCTGCTTTCGATGCCGCATAATTTGCCTGTCCGGCGTTTCCTGCCACGCCGACCACAGAAGCCATGTTGATGATGCAGCCGCTCTTCTGACGGATCATCGGCCGTGCCGCAAAGCGGATGCAGTTGAACGTTCCCTTGAGGTTTGTCTCAATGACACGGTCGAAGGCTTCCTCCGACATGCCCATCAGAAGGCCGTCCTTTGTGATGCCCGCGTTGTTGACCAGAATATCGATTTTCCCATACAAAGCAAGAATTTCCTTCATCCACGCTTCACACGCCGCAAAATCCGATACATTGCACTGCATCACGCAGCCGTCTCCTCCTGCCGCGCGGATTCCCGCAAGCACGGTTTCGGCCGCCTCTTTTGAACCATTGTAATTGATGACAACAAAGGCTCCCTCCGCCGCCAGTTTTTCTGCAATCGCACGCCCGATTCCGCGGGATGCGCCCGTTACTACTGCTGTTTTTCCACTTAACATCTCATTCTCCTGCTGCATAATCCACTATCTATAATAAAGTTTCGCACACCTGATGCATTTCCTCATAGGTGCGGATATTGTAACCTTTTACATCCCGGTTGATTTTTCTTAAAAAGCCGGTCAGTGTTCTTCCCGGTCCGATCTCCACGAAGGTATCAACGCCGTCCGCAATCATCGCCTCGATGCTCTGCTGCCACCGCACACCGGATGCCACCTGCTGGATCAGAAGGCCGCGCGTCAGTGCAATGTCACGCACATACTGGCCGGTTACATTCGTCACATACGGAATCTTCAACTCCATAAAGCCGACACCCTCGAGCGCTTCGGTCAGCCCCTGGGACGCAGCTTCCATCATCGGGGAATGGAACGGGCCGCTTACGTTCAGCGGAAGTACCCGCTTTGCGCCTGCTTCTTTTAACTTTTCCGAAGCCTCTGCCACTGCCGCCTCATATCCGGTGATGACAATCTGACCCGGGCAGTTGTAATTGGCAATGTAGGCGCCGGAAATCCCGCTCAAAATCTCTTCGATTTTTGCAGCTTCCATGCCGAGCACCGCCGCCATCGCGCCCTCGCCTGCCGGAACGGCCTCCTCCATCAGGATGCCTCTTCTGCGGACGACCTTCATCGCATCCGCCATTTCCATACCGCCGGCGGACACAATCGCGTTGTACTCGCCAAGGCTGAGGCCCGCTGTCACATCCGGCGTAAGGCCGCACGCCCGGATGGACTGCTCCATCGCCATTCCGGTTGTCAGCAGTGCAATCTGGGTAAACTCTGTCTGATCCAGATGTTCATTTTCCTCAAAACAGAGTTTTTTCATATCAATCCCGATCAGCTCGGATGCCATATCGTAGACGGCTCTCGCTTTCGGACATGCTTCATAAAAATCCGCGCCCATACCGACACACTGGGAACCCTGTCCCGGAAACATAAATGCTGTTTTACTCATAACCGCGCCGGTGCTCCTTTCAGAAGTTCTTCCATCTCATTCATCATCTGCTCTATGATTTCTTTGCAGCTTTTCTCGTCTTTTACCATACCTGCAATCTGACCGGACATCACGCTTCCGGTTTTGACATCGCCGTCCACAACGGCTCTTCGAAGACCGCCGAGCGTCAGTTTTTCCAGCTCTTCGAACGGAGCTCCCTCTTTTTCCAGTTCCAGATAATGGCGTGTCATCTCATTTCGGATCGCCCGCACCGGATGACCGGTTGTGCGGCCTGTCACGCGGGTATCAATATCTTTCGACTTGATCACCAGCTGCTTGTAATTTTCATGCACAACGGCCTCTTTCGAAGCGACAAAACGCGTTCCCATCTGAACCGCCTCGGCACCCAGCATAAAGGCTGCTGCCATGCCGCGTCCGTCCGCAATTCCACCGGCCGCAATGACCGGAATTTTTACGGCATCTGCCACCTGCGGAACGAGTGCCATCGTTGTCGTCTCGCCGATATGGCCGCCGGACTCACATCCTTCTGCCACAACGGCATCTGCGCCTGCGCGCTCCATTCGTCTTGCAAGAGCCACGGAAGCGACCACCGGGATGACGCGGATACCAGCGTTTTTCCACAGTTCCATATATTTCTCCGGATTTCCTGCGCCCGTCGTAACGACTTTTACGCCTTCCTCGGCAACCACTTTTGCCACCTCATCCGCATACGGGCTCATCAGCATGATGTTGACGCCGAACGGTTTGTCCGTCAGTTTTTTTGCTTCGCGGATTTCATTCCGAACCCACTCTGCCGGTGCCGCCGATGCTCCGATGAGGCCAAGGCCGCCGGCCTCGGAAACTGCCGCTGCCAGATGATGCTCCGCCACCCAGGCCATGCCGCCCTGAATGACTGGATACTGAATCCCGAGTAATTTTGTCACTTCTGTGATCATGAATCGCTTCCTCCTGCTTCCCGATCTTTCTTAGTTTTTGTGCTGCTCCAGATACTCTGCAACATCACCGACAGTTACCATCGTTTCCAGATCCTCGGTCGGGATTTCCACGCCGCAGGTGTCCTCGAGGGACATGACCATTTCAAACAGATCCAGGGAATCTGCTCCGAGATCCTCTTTGAAGGAAGTCTCCGCTGTGATGGTATCGATGTCTGCTCCCAGTGCTTCTGCTACGGTTTCTTTTACTTTTTCTAACATGTTTTTGTCCTCACTTTTTTTCTTATTCTTCTTATTTTATATGGGCGTTTCTTACCATTCCAGGTACGCCGCGCCCCAGATCAGTCCTGCTCCGAAACCGGAGAGAACGATTCTCTGTCCTTTTTTGGCTCTGCCGGACCGGTTCCACTCATCCAGCAGAATCGGAATGCTCGCCGCACACGTATTGCCGTATGCTTCGATATTCCGCGGAAATTTTTCTTTCGGCGCCTTCAGTCGTTTTGCCACGCCGTCGATGATGCGGCTGTTTGCCTGATGAAGGATAAAGGCATCAATCTCCTCGACCGGCACCTCGGCTTCTTTCAGCACCTCGCGGATGACTTCCGGCACGCGGGATAAAGCAAACTGGAACACGGCACGGCCGTCCATCTGCAGATACGTTCCCTTTTCGCAGGTCAGCGACACGCCTTTTTCTCCATCGGAATGGATCTTTTCGCACGCTTTTGTCTCCTGCTCCTCCGCCGTCAGCACAACGGCTCCCGCGCCGTCCCCGAACAAAATGCAGGTTCCGCGGTCACTCCAGTCCACCAGGCGGCTCAGGGCATCCGCGCCGATCAGCAGCACGTTTTTTGCCTTGCCGCTCCGGATATACAGCTGGCCCAGCTCATACACCGCAAGAAATCCGGTGCAGGCGGCGCTGACATCGAGACAGGCGGCACGGAAAGCTCCGATCTCATCCTGCACAAGACAGGCGGTATTCGGAAAGATGCTCTCCGACGAGGAGGTTCCGACGAGAATCAGATCCAGCTCTGTCGAACAGATCCCGGCATTTTCCAGCGCTCTTCTCGCCGCCTTTACTGCCATTTGGGCAACTGTCTCCTCCCCGGCTATGTGGCGCGCACCGATTCCCGTCCGCTCCCGGATCCAGATATCGCTCGTCTCCACCATCTTTTCCAGATCTTCATTTTTCCATATCGTCTCCGGTACATACGAACCGGTTCCCGCAATTCTGCCGTTTTTCACCTTACTGTCCTCTTGCTTATTTCATTCTCAAACATTTTTCTTTTCAAATGTTTTGATATTCAAAGTATATCATCAAAATTCATTTTGTCAACCTTTTTTTATTGCTTTTTCCATTTCCCACTTCTATAATGAAACTATGTTCGGGATTTTTTCGAAACTATTTTTTCCGGATTCTATTATTTTGAGCCCCGGCACAGGTTCTCTATCGAACACTCCGGCAGGCTCCAGAAAGGACACCAAACTTATGCAGGTTCCAATGTCATCCTATCTTGTGGAAATCAAACCACAGATTCAGGAACTGATCCGTCTGCTCGAGCGCGAATTTGATTACGTCAGCGTGCTCTGCACCGATGTCAAAGGTACGACCTACCGCGTCAGCATGCATCAGACCACCGTCGGCGATTATCACTTCTGTGAACGCGGCTTCGTTGTCCGTGCATGGCAGGACGGTTCCTACACCGAATATTCCTTCAACAACCTCACCGATGCCGCAGATCTTGCGGAGGAAATTACTTCCGCGCTGAAATCCGAATTTCAGGCATTAAAGGCACTCGGCATTGCGCAGATAGAGTCTCCTCTCGTGCAGGAAGAAGCCATCGTAAAAACGATGCAGAATGAAATCGGGATTGACCCGGAGACCGTCTCCGCAGAGGAGATTCTCTCCCACCTTCGGAAGCTCTGCGACGCCGGCGCTGCCCATGAGGGAATTCTGGAATTCCAGAGTACCGTCAGCTTTGCCCGTGTCAACAAGCTGTTCCTCTCCTCCAAAAAGGATCTGATGCAGTCCTACGCTTTCTCGGAGGGCTCCCTTTCCGCAATCGGCACAGAAAACGGAAAACAGAATATGTCGTACCGTTCCTGCTCCGGCCTGAAAGGCGTGGAAATCTTAAATGAGATGGATGCGATTGTTGAGGAAATCATCGCCGTTCTGTACGACAAGCTCCACTCCGATCCGGTCACCCCTGGCATGTACGATGTCATCACCGCACCGGATGTCACCGGCGTGATTGCACACGAGGCATTCGGCCACGGTGTCGAGATGGATATGTTTGTCAAAGACCGCGCACTCGCCAAAGAGTATATCGGCAAGCCTGTTGCCTCCCAGCTCTCCTCCATGCACGACGGAGCAGTCGGCGCACAGCAGGTCAGCAGTTATCTTTTTGATGATGAGGGAACGCTCGGCACCGACACCACAGTCATCGACCACGGTATACTCGTTACCGGCATCAGCGATCTCGTAAGCGCACTCCGCCTTGGCACCACGCCGACCGGAAACGGAAAACGCGAGAGCTTCGAGCGCAAAGTCTACTCCCGTATGACCAACACCTACTTCACCGCAGGCACAGATAAACTCGATGATATGATCGCTTCGATTGAGCACGGCTATCTTCTCGAAAGCGTTCAGTCCGGTATGGAAGACCCGAAACACTGGGGCATCCAGTGCATGGTCGGACTCGGCCGCGAGATCAAAGACGGTAAGCTGACCGGAAAAGTCGTATCTCCTGTCACCCTGACCGGCTATGTTCCGGATCTCTTAAAGAGCATCTCCATGGTTTCCGACAAAGAAGAGCTCTTCGGCTCCGGCATGTGCGGAAAAGGTCACAAAGAATGGGTCAAAGTCAGCGATGGCGGCCCGTATCTGAAATGTAAAGTGAGGTTAGGCTGATGAACGAATTATACGATGTATTAAAAACAAGCAAAACCAGCGACTTTCTGATCCGCGAAGAGCAGACCGAATCCCGCGAGGCATTTTTCATCGGTCAGAAGCTCGACATGAGCCGCGCGAAAAAAGTAACTCATACGTTTCTGACCGTCTTTGTCGACAGTGAGGATGGAAAATTCCGCGGAAGCGCAGAAAAAGAGATCCACCAGGGCATTTCCCGCGAAGAAATGAAGCAGGAAATTGACCAGGCGCTGTTCGCCGCACAGTTCGTGCAGAACCCATGGTACCCGATTGCAGAGCCATCGGATGCACCGGCAAATGATGGAATGCCTGATGCCTCCCGCGATCTTACCTCTGAACTCGTAAAACTGGTGCAGGCCATGCAGGAAATCAAATCGGAAGAGGATTCCCGCGTAAACTCCTATGAGATTTTTGTCAATCAGAAGCAGACACGCATCCGCAATTCCCGCGGTGTCGATGTCACATTCTCCGGCTTTGACTGTGAGATCGAGGTTGTCACAAACTCCCGCAAGGATGATCATGAGATTGAGATCTACA
>JABLTS010036214.1_pt1 | contig 11139 bp, 9 predicted proteins | sample 7160081 | NCBI WGS metagenome assembly JABLTS01 (sample SAMN14651231, study PRJNA627086) | human gut metagenome | isolation source: feces | host: Homo sapiens
CACCTGGTTGATGCCCTTACCGCTACCATAGAAGAACAAATCTCCCGGCTGTGCTTCGGATGCACTGATTCTGGTTCCGCATCCTGCCTGTGCTCTGGATGAGTGTGGCAGATATACGCCATAATTTGCATATACGGATAATACGAATCCGGAACAGTCCGCTCCTCTGGTAAGGCTGGTTCCGCCCCATACATATGGATTACCGACAAACTGTGTTGCATAAGCCACCAGTGATACTCTTGTATCTGAAACACCCTGACCATATTTTAATTCTGTCATGGTCTGTGCCTTTGGCAGCTGCTGTGAAATCTCTACATAGTCGGTGCTTGCATATCCTACATCACCATCTAAGTCTACTTCCACCCAGCCATCATACTGATTTAAAACCTCTAATTCTTCTCCTTCCGGCATCAATGCCAGTTTGGTACAATCGGTATTCATCTCAGCACGTACATTTAAAGTCTGTGTTGTAACGGTTGCAATGGTCTTCATTACTTCCTGGGCTTTTGCTACAGCTGCCTCTCCGGTAATGATATATTCTGCTTTTACATATCCGGTTACCTGACCAGATTCAATTTTAAGCCACTCGCCATCGTCCTCTAATATTTCACATCCGGCATCGTTCTGCATCTTTCCTACGATATCAGAATTGGTATCCGGCTGTTCCCTTACATTTAAACTGCTGTCAACCTGTGCAATACCAAGATTGGTATATCCACAGATTGTTGTATCTGCTGGTACCGCTGTATCGGTTGCTGCTGTATCTGCAGGTACCGTTGTATCGGTTGCTGCAGCATCCTCAGACTGTCCTTCCATCGTTGTAACAGTATTGGTTGCTGAAACAACAATATCTGTATTATAATAGGAATCCATTGTAGCAAATATTCCTGCATTTAAGCCGGAACCTGCTGATGTCTGTGCAGCTGCGCCGCCCTCAAGCGCCACTGTAAGTCCACAGGTAAGAATAAATGCTGTTGTCTTCCACTTTCTATTGTTCTTCATAAAAATATGCCTCCTGACATTGTAACGATGCAAAATGCACCCTGCATTTCCGCATCTGTTCGAATCAATATGCTTCTCCATATTTTAAGATTATAGCAACGTGATTTCATAATGTCAACATAAATATGTAACAATTATGTAACAATTGTTCGAAAATTTACGAAATTCATATGTTTAATGCTGCTGTACATAAAATCTGCCATAGGCAATATCCTGTTCGAGCTGTTGCTTTAAAGCCTCTAAGGATTCAAACTTCATCTCGCTGCGCTCTCTGCTCCGGAAGCAGACACGCACTTTCTTTCCATAGAGATTCTCATTAAAATCAAAAATATTGGTTTCCACTGCCACCGGATTAACCCCTTCGATAGTCGGCTTACATCCCACATCTGCGATTCCATGATATGTCTTATCCCCTACTACAACATCACAAACATAGACGCCAAACGGCGGAAGCAGTTTGTTTTCCGGCGGTATAATATTTATGGTCGGGATTCCAAGTACCTTCGCGCCCATTTCTCTGCCATGTATTACAACACCTTCCACAAAATAATCATAGCCAAGAAGGTATTTTACTTTTTCCATATTGCCCTTTTCTACTTCTTCCCGGATAAAGGTACTGCTGATATCCCGATTCTCATACTGAACCTTATCTATTACCTTAAGTTCATACTGCAGCTTCTTCGCATATATTTCCAGCAGATGGTAATCTCCGCGGCGGTTATGTCCGAAATGAAAATCTGTTCCAACCACAATGCCACGGATTTTCATGGAAGAAGCCAGCATTTCAATAAATGCTTCCGGTTCCATGGTCATGACTTCTTTGGTAAAAGGATATTCAATCAGATAATCAATGCCCTGCTCTTCACAGATTGCAACCTTCTCTTCATTCGTCGTAAGCACCTTCTGGACTTCATTTATCCTGCCCGGTCTCGGCGGAATGGCAAAGGTAAATAGTACCGTTGCACAGCCTTTATTCTTCTGCTCCATCATATGTTCTAATAAAGTCTCATGTCCTCTGTGCAGACCGTCAAATTTGCCAAGGGAAAGCACGCATTCTTCTTCAATATGAAATTCTGTTGTTCCATGTATATACTTCATTTTTTATACCTGCTTAAATGTCTTTTTCCTTCTCATTGCTGTGTAAAGAAAAGTTTTACCGGCTTAAACAGCCTGTCCGCTGTACGGTATTCATATATTCCAACAAAATGATTTGCATTGTCATACACTCTGACTTTTTTGCAGTCATCTTCTTTATAAAAAGAAGCAAGCGTATGCTCTATCGTCTCTGCCTCTGCTATCACGGGCAGCGGCAGCTTATTTCCATTATATAAAAGTGCAGTACTATCTTTGCGGCTGTGAATCTGTGGCAGATTTTTAAATACGGTATCAATGGGATATAAAATCTCTTCTATCTTACCACTTTTCATTATTGTCTCAATTTCCTGCAGTGTTTTTGCATCTTCTATTTGAAAATCTGAAACTCTTGTCCGTACCAGGTACTCCATACAGGCTCCACAACCTAATTTTTCTCCGATGTCATGGCACAATGTCCGGATATAAGTTCCTTTGGAACAGTGCACCCGCATGGTCACTCGCGGCAAGTCGATTGATAAAATTGCAATATCTAATATCTGAACCTTCCTTGCCTTGCGTTCTACTTCCACACCTTCTCTTGCTAAGTCACATAATTTCTTTCCATTGACCTTCAGTGCAGAATACATCGGTGGAATCTGTGCATATTCTCCCACAAAGCTTTCAATACACTGCTTTACTTCTTCTATGGAAAAATTTACCTCGGATTCCTTTAATATGGTTCCTGTCATATCCTGGGTATCCGTTTCTTTTCCCAAAAGCATGACTGCCTCGTATACCTTGTCCTTATCAGTTAAAAGGTCACAGACTCTGGTTGCTTTTCCTATACATACAGGAAGTACGCCCTCCGCATCCGGATCAAGCGTACCTGTATGTCCAATCTTTTTCATTTTTAAAATTCCACGCAGCTTTGCAACTACGTCAAAGGACGTAAATCCTTTTTCTTTTCTCACATTAATAATTCCGTCCATACGTTATCCTGTCTATTTCAAAAGCTGTTTTTCAACGTCCTTTACGATTCCCTCAAGAATCTCTTTGGCATTGCCTTCTATGGTTGCTCCGGCTGCCCGTATATGACCGCCTCCACCATAGGACATCATAATAACTGCCACATCTACCTTACCACTGGAACGCATGCTTGCTTTAAAGCTTCCATCCTCATTTTCGTAAAGAAAGATGGCAGCTTCCACATCTTTGGTAGCACGAAGCTGCTGTACGATTCCTTCTAAATGTTTCGGAAGAACCTGGTATTTTTCCATTTCTTCTTTGGTTACGATAGATGCAATGCATTTTCCATCTAAAAAGAGCTGGCTGTCCACCAATGCCTGACCCAAAATCCGGTTCTGCTCGTAAGTTTTCTCATAATAAGTCTTATCCACGATACGGCTGAAATCAATTCCCATTTCCATCAGCCTGCCGGCAATGTTCATGGTCTTTGCGGAAGTGCAGGAATACTGGAACACACCCGTATCATGCACAATTCCCACATAAATACATTCTGCAATTTCCTTTGTAATCTTCTCTTCATCTATGAGTTCATATACAAGCTCACAGGTTGAACTTGCCTCCGGGAAAATGTAGTTTGCATCTGCAAAGTTCTGATTGCTGATATGATGGTCAACACAGAAGGTGCGTTTTGCTGCATGAAAATATTTCACTGCATTTCCCAGTCGTTTCTCATCGCCGCAGTCCAATGCAATAAATAAATCGTATGGCTCTTTTTCTATATAAGAGCTGTCGATTTTATCTGCATTTGCAAGGAATTTGAAAATGTTTGGAATCGGTTCCAGATGGAGTTCCACTTCCATTTCCGGATGATATTTTCTGATATAGTTATATACTGCTAACGTGGAACCTACACAGTCTCCGTCAGGTTTTACATGACCGGCTATTGCTACACGCTTCACATCATAAAGCTGTTCCTCTAATTTCATTGGCAACACCTGCTCTCTTTCTCTTCGGATGAGGCTTAGGACTCTTCCTGTCCAATCACCTCATCAATTTTCTTTGACATGTTTACACCATACTCAATGGACTGATCCAGGATAAACCGAATCTCCGGAGTATTTCTTAAATTGATACTTTTTGCTAGGGCATGACGAATATACCCTTCTGCACTATTAAGACCTTTGATTGTATTATTCTGAGCTTCTTCGTCTCCGAATACACTGATATACGCCTTACAGGTTTTTAAATCCGGTGCCACTTCTACGGCGACCACACTGGTCATCGGCGCAATACGCGGGTCTTTTACTTCACTCCGGATAATGTTGGAGAGTTCTCTTTGAACTTCTCCATTTATCCGCATATTTTTCATACTATTTTTTTGCATAATTTTCCTGTCCTTCTATCAGATTATCTGGCAACCTCTACCATCTTATATGCCTCTACCTGATCCAGTTCTGCAATATCATTAAATCCTTCGAATACAAGACCACACTCATATCCGGCTTTTACTTCCTTCACATCGTCCTTGAAACGTTTCAGGGAAGCAAGATTTCCTTCAAATATCTGTGTTCCCTCACGGGTAATACGGACTTTACATCCACGCTCGAAGTTACCATCCAATACATAAGAACCTGCAATGTTACCAACACCGGATGCTTTGAAAATCTGACGGACTTCTGCATGGCCGATTACTTTTTCTTCGTATACAGGATCTAACATTCCCTTCATAGCAGCTTCTACGTCTTCAATTGCGTTATAGATAACTTTATAAAGACGGATATCTACACCTTCATTTTCAGCAGTAACCTTTGCTGTAGGGTCCGGTCTTACGTTAAATCCAATGATGATTGCGTTAGATGCAGATGCTAAAGTAACATCAGATTCGTTGATTGCACCAACACCACCATGGATAATCTTAACCACAACTTCGTCGTTGGAAAGTTTTACAAGACTCTGTTTTACGGCTTCTACAGAACCCTGGACGTCTGCTTTAACGATGATATCCAGCTCTTTTACATCTCCGGACTGAATCTGTGAGAACAGGTCATCTAAAGACATTCTGGAACGGGTCTCCTCTAACAGTTTTGCCTTTCCTTCGGAAATATATGTCTCTGCAAAGTTTCTTGCATCTTTTTCACTGTCACATGCTACGAATGTTTCTCCTGCATCCGGTACACTGGAAAGTCCTAAAATCTCTACCGGCATGGATGGTCCGGCTTCTTTTACTCTTCTTCCCTTATCGTCAATCATGGCACGTACTTTACCATATGCACTACCACAGGCAATCGGCTCACCAACTGTAAGGGTTCCCTTCTGTACTAAAACAGTTGCTACAGCTCCTCTTCCTTTATCCAGCTGTGCCTCAATGATAACACCACGGGCTTTACGTTTTGGATTTGCCTTTAACTCGCTGACTTCTGCTGTTAATAATAACATTTCCAATAACTGGTCAATACCTTCGTGGGTATGAGCAGATACCGGTACAAAAATGGTGCTTCCACCCCAGTCTTCCGGAATCAGTTCGTATTCGGATAACTCCTGTTTTACTCGGTCGATATTGGCATTTGGCTTATCAATCTTATTGATTGCTACTACGATTTCAATTCCGGCTGCTTTAGCATGGTTAATTGCTTCTACAGTCTGCGGCATGACACCATCATCTGCTGCAACTACAAGAATTGCGATATCGGTAGATTTTGCTCCACGCAGACGCATTGCGGTAAATGCTTCATGTCCCGGTGTATCTAAGAAGGTAATCTTCTGTCCATTGATACTTACCACATAGGCTCCGATATGCTGTGTGATACCACCAGCCTCACGGTCTGTTACATGTGTATTACGGATTGCATCCAGAAGGGATGTTTTACCATGGTCAACGTGGCCCATAACACAGACTACAGGTGGTCTTGAAACCATATCTTTTTCGTCTTCTTCATCCTCTTTGAGGAGTTCTTCGATAACGTCTACCTTCTCTTCCGGTTCTGCGATGATATCATATTCCAGAGCAATCTCCTGAGCTTTCTCAAAATCGATCTCATGGTTTACAGTAACCATCATACCCTGCATAAAGAGCTTCTTCACAATTACTGACGGCTGCATTTTCATAGCTTCTGCCAGTTCGCGGATCGTCATCTTCTCCGGAAGTGTGATTTCCTTAACCTCAGGTTTCTTCTCTTCCTGTTTTGGCTGCGGAGCCGGTTTCTGCAGAGCTTTCGGGATTCTGGAATTCTTATTGAATCCACCCTGATTTGGTCTGCGTCCGCCACTCTGTGTCTTATCAAAATCTTTTTTCTTGTTTTTGTTCTCTCTGTCTCTTTCTCTCTTGCTGTCTTTGGAAGTCTTTGTCAGTTCCGGTGCAAATGCCATATCGTCATTCTTTCTTGTATTCTGGCGCTGTCCCTGACGTCCCTGACTGCCACCGAAGCGTCCGTCACGTCCTTCACTTCTGTTTCCGTCCGGACGACCCTGGCCATTGCCCTGCGGTCTTCCTCCCTGACGGTTTCCATCTCCCTGTGGTCTTCCCTGTCCGAAACGTCCTCCCTGACGATTTCCATCACCCTGGAATCTTCCGCCCGGACGGCCCTGACCATCGCCCTGGGATCTTCCCTGTCCGAAACGTCCTCCCTGGCGGTTATCTCCCTGGGATCTTCCCTCGCCCTGAGGTCTTCCCTGACGGTTTCCATCGCCCTGGTTTCTTCCCTGGCCAAAACGTCCTCCCTGGCGGTTATCTCCCTGGGATCTTCCTTCACCCTGAGGTCTTCCCTGACGGTTCTGTCCGTCCGGTCTTCTGTTGCCTGTACCTGGGCGGTCATTATTATTTCTTCTTGGTCTGTCACCGTCTGTTCTTGAACTGTCGGAATTTCTTCCTTCTGCATTTCTTGGTGAACCTGTTCTCTCGCCTTCAGCTTTCACAGGTTTCTTTCTTGTTTTTCCTCCGTCACTTGCATTCTGTGCATGAAAAACGCGGATAATATTTTTTTTCTTTTTAGGTGTTTCAGTTTTATCTCCTTCTGATTTTGCTGTTACAACCTTTTCTTCTGTCTTGGGAGTCTCCAATTTCGCAATATGCTCCTTTCCCCTGTTATTATTGTCTTTTCTGAATCTATTCTTTACTTCCGAAACCGCAGGCTCATCCACCATACTCATATGGCTTCTCACATCAACGCCTTTTGATTTCAGAAACTCGATCACTTCTCTGTTCTGTCGTCCAAGCTCTCTGGCCAGCTCATGTACTCTTAATTTTGACAATCGCTATACCTCCTTCATGATTGCTTTCGCAAAGTTCTCATCCTGGACAGCCAGACAGGCGCGGTACTCCTTTCCCATTGCTCTGCCTAAGCTCTCTTTATCTGAGAAGAAGAAAATCGGAACTTCATAAAAACTGCACATATTCCTGAATTTCTTCTTTGTATTCTCGGAGGCATCCTCAGCAACGATCACAAGCAGTCCTTTTCCGGTCTTTACAGATTTCTCTGTGGAAAATTCTCCGCTTACGGTCTTGCCTGCTTTGGTAGCCAGCCCTATCAGCGACAGTACTCTGTTATTTTTCAATATCTTCCAGCTCCTTCTTAAGTCGTTCGTATACCTCATCCGGAACCGCAGTTTTCAGTGAACGCTCAAGTCCATGATTTTTAATCGCTTTATCCAGACATTCTCTGGAAAGACACAGATATGCGCCTCTGCCGTTTTTCTTACCGGTAGTATCAAGCACGATCTCATCTTCTGTAGTCTTAAGAACTCTGAGCATCTCTTTCTTGCTTTTCATTTCCCTGCAGCCGGTACACTGGCGCATGGGAATCTTATTCTTCGTCTTCATTCTCTCCTGCTTCCTGAGCCTGTGGCTCTTCTTCTACAGGAACTTCCTCTGAAACTTCTTCTGCTTCGTTTTCTTCTGTCAGGGAATCTTCTGCTGAAGTTTCCTCTGCTGATGCCTCAGCTGCATCTTCTGCAGTCTCGTCATCATCATAATCATAGAAATCACCGGCTTCTTTTGCCTGAGTCTCACTCTTGATGTCAATCTTAAATCCTGTAAGTCTTGCAGCAAGACGTGCATTCTGACCTTCTTTACCGATTGCAAGGGACAGCTGATAATCAGGAACAACTACCAGAGCTGTCTTCTCATCAGGATCTGCCATAACTGCGATAACCTTTGCAGGGCTCAATGCATTCTCGATCAGGATCGCAGGATTCTCATCCCAGTTGATGATATCGATCTTCTCACCGCGAAGTTCCTCAACTACTGCATTGACACGTGCGCCGTTCATACCTACGCATGCACCAACTGCATCTACATCCGGATCGTTGCTCCATACAGCGATCTTTGTACGGGAACCGGCCTCACGTGCGATGCTCTTGATCTCAACAGTTCCGTCTTTTACTTCTGCAACTTCTGACTCAAAGAGACGTTTCACAAGTCCCGGATGAGTTCTGGATACCAGAATACGAGGTCCCTTCGGGGTATCCTTGACTTCAAGAATATACACCTTTATTCTCTCTGTCGGCTGGAAGGTTTCCCCTTTCACCTGTTCATTCTCACTTAATACTGCATCTGCCTTACCAAGATTGATGCTTACATTCTTGCCCATCACACGCTGTACAATACCGGTTACTACTTCTTTTTCTTTTCCATAGTATTCATCATACAGCACTTTACGTTCTTCCTCACGGATTTTCTGCAGGATAACGTTCTTTGCATTCTGTGTCGCAATACGTCCGAATTCCTTAGACTGGATCGGAACCTGTATCATGCCTCCGATCTCAGCTCTTGATGTGATCTTCAAAGCATCTGCCAGAGAAATCTCCATTGCAGGATCCTCTACGTATTCTACGATACTTCTGTCTGCATACACTGAAAAATCGCAGGTTTCCGGATCAATAGTTACATGTACATTGTCAGCTTTTCCAAAATGGTTCTTGCAGGCCTGGATCAGAGACTGCTCAATTGCCTCAAGCAGAGTATCTTTGCTGATACTCTTTTCCTTTTCAAGGATATCCAGTGCCTCCTTTAACTCTCTGCTCATTTTTTTCTTATCCTCCCGAATTAACTAAAACTCTATTGCGAGGCGTATCAGGGCTGTGTCTTTCTTATCAAAAACACGCTCGGTTCCATCCTCATCGATTGTCACACTGTTACTATCATATGCGGTCAAAATCCCGCAGAACTCTTTTTGCTTCTCGATTGGCCGATAGGTACGGATTTCCACCAGTTTTCCCATGTTTCTCTCAAAGTCTTTATCTTTCTTCAGCGGTCTGTCCAGTCCCGGTGAACTGATTTCCATGATATAACTGTCTTCAATAAAATCATTCTCATCCAGTTTGTCACTGAATGCTCTGCTGACTGTCTCGCAGTCATTTACTGTAATTCCGCCTGGTTTGTCAATGTATCCTCTCAGATACCAGTTTCCTGCTTCCTTTACATATTCTACATCAACCAGTTCAAAGCCGTTAAGTTCTACGATCGGTGCCAGAAGTTCCTCTGCGCGCTTTTCATACTCTTCCCGTCTGCTCATTTTCCCACCTGCCTTTCCATGCAACAAATAAGAGTGGGCTCACGCCCACTCCTTTGTCAACAAGTTCTAATTTAGATGTATTGTAACACCAATTTCCGGCAATTGCAAGGCTTTTCCTGCAAAAACCTTGATTTTAGCGGATTTGTTGGTTTTATATACGTGGTTTTATTCCTTTACTGTCCCGTTTGGACAGTTTTATCCTGTTGAGAACATAGGGTTTATCATGATAAGTAATGGTATATTCCTGGCGGCTTTCCAGAAGATATGCATGATCCAGCTTATCTCCTTCTGCCAGTTTCATTCCACGTACCCCGATAGATGTTTTCTTCATAGCAGAAATATCCTGTTTCTGAAATCTTAAGAAATATCCGCCTTCACTCTGGAATACCACCTGTTCCATTTCATCCGCAGAACCCACAAAGATCAGAGAATCCTCTTCAGCAAGTTTCGTAGACACGATCGTTCTCTTCGCCACATCAAACTCTGCACCACTCACCAGCTTGCACATGGATGCAGCAGTGACAAACAGAAGTGTATTTTCTTTTACAGATGCCAGTGGTGCTACATAGAGCATACGTTCCTGTGCACTGTCATAATTGCTCAGATTATCTGCCGGTGTCCCCTTATCCCTGAAACGAACCAGCGGAATATCTGCCACCTTGATACTGTGCATCTTTCCATTATCTGTAAAGATACAGATCTTATCTGTATTCATACAGTTAAACACATATTTGTTCTCTGCATTGGCAGCTTCTTTATTTCTCTCATATGCAGACGTATCAATGGTCCGCATATATCCGAAGCGGTCCATAAGGAATGTGACTTCCATTTCTTCCATCTTCTTTTCCTCATAGACAACTTCTTCTGCATTCTCGATCACTGTGCGGCGTTTCGTACCGTATTCTTTCTTGATCTGATCCAGTTCTTTCATGATCACTTCTGCCATGGAATCATAATTATTCAGGATATCTTCATAAATGGCAATGTTCTTCATTGTTTCTGCATAGTCTGCCTGAAGTGCCTCGATCTCCAGACCGATCAGTTTGTACAGACGCATATCCAGGATCGCAGCTGCCTGTTTTTCTGAGAAATGCAGCTTCTGCGCAGCTTTCTCGCTTGATTTGCTCTTGAACCTGATTCCTTCTGTCACACCGTCAACCAGGCATTTCTTTACCTGTTCTCTGTTCTTGCTTCCTCGCAGGATCTCGATGATCAGGTCGATCACATCACATGCCTTGATCAGACCTTCCTGGATTTCTTTCTTCTCCTGCTCTTTATTCAGAAGTGTGGTGTACTTTCTGGTCGTGACATCGAATACGAAATCTACGTGATGCTCGATCACCTGCTTCAGACTCAGAGTCTCCGGTCTGCCATCCGCAACTGCCAGCATATTCACGCCAAAAGTATCTTCCAGCTTTGTCTTCTTATAGAGCATATTTGTAAGATTCTCTACATCTGCGTCACGCTTCAGGTCAAGAACAATACGGATTCCCTCTTTGGAAGACTGGTTGGAGATATCCACGATATCTGTTGTCTTCTTGTTTTCCACAAGAGACGCAATATCATTCAGGAATTTTCCGATATTTGC
>JABLTS010005273.1_pt1 | contig 11138 bp, 9 predicted proteins | sample 7160081 | NCBI WGS metagenome assembly JABLTS01 (sample SAMN14651231, study PRJNA627086) | human gut metagenome | isolation source: feces | host: Homo sapiens
ATTTTTTGAAAAATTCACAATTTTAATCGTCACAGCCACGCATTTTTATGCTATAATAAAAGTGATTTTCGTTCAACCACCCCACAACACATAAGAAAGGTCGTGAGGCATCGATTGAAGCTAAGACAAATCCTCTCTGAAAAATGGAAGGAAGCGCTTCAGGCTGTCCTTCCCATCATCACCATCGTGCTGGCGCTCTCGTTCACCATTGCGCCGCTCTCGCCAAGCGTTCTGCTGTGCTTTTTAATGGGCGCAGTGCTCATTTTGGTCGGCATGATGTTCTTCACCACCGGCGCAGAGACCGCCATGACCCCCATGGGCGAGCGCATCGGTACCGCCATGACAAAAACGAAAAAGCTCGGTGTCGTTATCACGCTTTCGTTTTTGCTCGGCTTTATCATCACGGTCTCGGAGCCGGACTTACAGGTGCTCGCATCGCAGGTGCCGTCTGTGCCGAATTTAATTCTCATTCTATCCGTCGCATGCGGTGTCGGCGTGTTTCTCGTCGTGTCGCTTCTGCGCATGCTGTTTTCTATCGCGCTGCCGCCGCTGCTTGTCGGATGCTACGCCGTTGTGTTTCTTCTGGCGTTCTTTGTCCCGCCGGAATTTCTCGCCGTCGCGTTCGATTCCGGCGGCGTGACGACCGGCCCCATGACCGTGCCGTTCATCATGGCGCTCGGCGTCGGCATCTCGGCCATCCGCAGCGACCGCCATGCGGCAGACGACAGCTTCGGCCTCGTTGCGCTCTCGTCCATCGGCCCCATTTTGGCCGTCATGATTCTCGGCATCATCTATAATCCGAATGAAAGCACCTACACGCCGCCCATCCTGCCCGAAATGCAGGATTCCTCGGAGCTTTTCGAGCTGTTCCGCACCGGTATCCCGACCTACCTCATCGAGATTGCCGTCTCTCTCCTGCCGATCATTCTCTTTTTCCTCGCGGCGCAGTTTCTTGTTCTGCGGCTTTCTAAGCGCAAATTATTCCAGATTGGCATGGGCCTCGTTTATACATACATCGGCCTTGTGCTGTTTCTTACCGGTGCAAATGTCGGCTTCATGCCTGCCGGTCATTACCTCGGGCAGCAGTTAGCTTCTTACAAATATTCCGCTGTCGTCATTCCCGTCGCTATGGTCATGGGCTATTTCATTGTTCGCGCAGAGCCCGCCGTGTACGTTCTCAATCGTCAGGTCGAGGAGATCACAGACGGCGCCATCTCCGCCAAGGCCATGGGCATCGGGCTTTCCGTCGGCGTGTCCATCTCGCTCGGGCTCGCCATGATCCGCGTCCTCACCGGCATTTCGATTTTGTGGTTCCTCATCCCAGGCTACGCGCTCGCGCTCATCATCTCGTTTTTTGTCCCGAAGATCTACACCGCCATCGCGTTTGACTCCGGCGGCGTCGCTTCCGGCCCCATGACCGCGGCGTTTCTGCTTCCCCTCGCACAGGGCGCGTGCACGGCCGTCGGCGGCAATATGGTCACAGATGCCTTCGGTGTCGTTGCCATGGTCGCCATGACGCCGCTCATCACCATTCAGGTCATGGGCCTCGCGGCAAAGCTCATGCAGCGCCGTAAAACGGAGACCGCCGCACCCGCCGCATTCGCCGATATGGACGAAAACGCGATCATCGAACTGTAAAGGAGGGCGTTTATGGGCGACAATTTATACTGGATGATTACCATTACAGACCGCAACCAAAGCCAGAAATTCCTGTCATTTTATAAAACCTATGGGATTGAGGTCGTGCTCAGCACGCTCGGCAAAGGCACCGCCGCGTCCGAAATTCTAAACGATTTCGGACTTGAAGCCACGCAAAAAGCCGTGCTGCTTTCCGTTGTCACCGGCAAGGTCTGGAGTGCCGTGCAAAAGGGACTGCAGACCATCATGCTCATCGATATTCCCGGCACCGGCATCGCGTTCACCATGCCGCTCAGCAGTATCGGCGGCAAACGTCAGCTGGAGTTTTTAACGAACGGTCAGCCGTTTCAGAAAGGAGAGGAAAGCGTCTTGAAAGATACCAAATACGAGCTTCTGGTCGTCATCGCAAACCAGGGCTATACCGAGCAGATTATGGCCGCAGCGCGCCGCGAAAACGCAGGCGGCGGCACCGTCATCCACGCGAAGGGCACCGGCATGGAGGGCGCGGAAAAGTTCCTCGGCGTTTCCCTCGCCAGTGAAAAAGAGCTTGTGCTCATCGTCGTAAAGCACGCGGATAAAAACAACGTCATGACTGCCATTATGCAGGAAGCCGGGCTTGAGACCAAAGCGAAAGCCATCGTCTTTTCCCTGCCCGTCACCGGCACTGCCGGCCTTAGATTACAGGACTTAAACGAAGAAAACACATAAAACAACGACCGCAACAAAATACCCGTACATAACAAAATCACCCTCGCCGGAGGAAATCCGCGAAGGTGATTTTTGTCATTCTATTATTATGTTGGCAAAGAGAATATCTGATTGATCAAATCAGCCCTTAACAGCGCCGATCGTGATGCCCTTAACGAAGTACTTCTGGAAGAACGGATAAACGATGAGCACCGGCAGAACACCGACAACGGCGATTGCCATCTTGATGCCCGTGCTCGGCATGTTCGCCGTAATCTCAGCCGCAGCCGCAGCATCCATACCGCTCTTCAGCGCCTGCACGTCTCGTAGCATGTCATTCAAAAGGACTTGTATACTGTAAAGACTCTTGTTCTGCTGGAGATAGTAGAGACCGTTTTTCCAATCGTTCCAGTAGGAAAGACCGATAAGCAGTGTCATCGTTGCAACCATCGGAATGCTCATCGGCAGAACGATCGTCAGCAGGATTCTGAACTCGCCCGCACCGTCAATGCGCGCCGCTTCAATAACAGCTTCCGGGATGTTCGTGGAGAAGTACGTGCGCATCATGATCACGTAGAACGCGTTGACCACGAGGGACGGAATGATGAGCGCCCAAATCGTGTTGCTCACCTTGATGTAACGGGTGTACATGATGTACGTCGGCACAAGACCGCCGGAGAACAGCATCGTGAAGAACACGTAGAACGCAAGACCGTTGCGGCCCGGCAGGTCGCGGCGGGAAAGCGGGTAAGCCATGAGGATTGTCATGGAAAGACCGCACACCGTACCCACAACTGTGGAGAGGATTGTGATGCCGTACGCGGAGATAATCTTATTGCTGCTCTTAAACATGTACTGGTAAGCATTCAGACTGAGTGCCTTCGGGAACAGCGTGTAGCCGTTGCGGATCAATTCCTGCTCGTCCGTAATGGAGGACACGATGAGCAGAAGGAACGGGAAGATGCAGCACAGGGAAAGGATAATCATCACAATGTGTGCGCCGACCTGAAACCCTTTGTTTTTTTCGACCATGGTGTTTCTCTCTCCCTTCCTTAGAACAGTGCGTTCTCTTCGCCGCCGATTTTCTTAACGGCAAGGTTCGCGCACAGGACCAGTATAAAGCCGACAACGCTCTGGTAAACGCCTGCTGCGGAAGATCTGCCGTAATCGTTCAGCGTGATGAGTGCGCGGTAAACGTACGTATCAATCGTGCTCGTAATGTCGAGCAGCGGGCCGGAATCCATCGGCACCTGATAGAACAGACCGAAATCGGAATAGAAAATCTTGCCGATAGACATCAGTGTCAGCGTGATGATGGTGGGCAGAAGGCTCGGCAGCGTAACGTGAACGATCTGCTGCCAGCGGTTTGCGCCGTCGATGACCGCCGCCTCATAGTAGCCGTGGTCAATGCCGACGAGCGTTGCATAATAGAGAATGCAGTCGTAGCCGAACACCTTCCAGATATGTACAATGACCAAAATGAACGGCCAGTACTTCGGCTCTGTATACCAGGAAATCGGATTAATGCCAAGTGCCTTAAAGATCGTGTTGTTGATAAAGCCGGATTCAGAACTCAGCATTGCGAACACCAGATAGCTGACCACAACGATGGAGATCAGGTACGGCATCAGGATGATGGTCTGGTACACCTGCTTGAAGAGCTTGCTCGTAATCTCGTTTAAGAGAATCGCGATTGTAATGGCAATCACGGTGCCCAGCACGATAAAGCACAGGTTATAAAGCAGTGTGTTGCGCGTAATGTTGAAAGCGTCCTTCGTTTTAAAAAGGTAGGTGAAGTTGCTGAAACCCACCCAGTCACTTGCAAAGATGCCCTTACGCCAGTTGACCTTCTTGAAGGCGATGATCAGACCGCTCATCGGGATATACTTATCCATGAGCAGATACAGGGCGCCCGGAAGGAACATCAGATACAGCGGGATGCAGCGGTAAAAGCGCAGCCACTTATTCGGTTTTGCCGAGCGCACTTTCATTTCTTTTTCCAGTGCGGCAGATTTATTCGGCATAATTAGAAACCCCTTTCAATCTGTTTTCGTCCTGCTCCGTTGAAATTTTCCAAAAGAACATGGGCATGTACAGAAGGGTCATCTCTCTGTACACGCCCATGCCCTTTTCCCTTTCGGGAAAAAGACACGGATTTTCACAAGGAAGCTGAAACGAATCTCGCTCCAGCTTCTTTAAGTCTAATTGTGAAGTAAATTACTTCTGCTCAGCCAGCCAAGCGTCGAGCTGTGCCTGCTTCTCTGCGATGATCGCATCGATGCCGGCATCCTTCAGCTCAGAGTTGAACTGCGGGAGAGTCGTCTCCGGGTCAAGAGCGCCGCAAACGAGTGCCTTGTGGTACTTGTTAACAACGTTCGTGCAAGCGGTGATCTCGTTCGCAACCTGCGTTGCGTCGAAGGAGAAGCCGAATGCTGCGGACTTCTGAGACTCTTCGTTGAATTTCTTCGTTACATCCCAGTAATCAGCCGGGAGATCGGTGCCCCAGATGTCGCCGATGAACTGGTTCGGCATCAGCCAAGTACCGGACTTTCTGTATGTGGTGGTCGTTGCATCAACGCCGTCCGGATAGTTGATTCTGTCCTGACCGTTCGTAACAGCGCCTTTCTCGATTACTTCGTAGTGAACGCCCTCAATACCGTACATGTAGAGGTTGCTCAGCTCCGGGTTGCTGTAAAGCTCGTTCAGAGTCTTCATAGCAGCTTCCGGATGCTCGCAGCTGCCTGCGATGGACCACAGAGCCATGGTAACACGGTCGGTGGAAGCCAGTGCCGGAATCAGCTCAACCGTGCCGATCGGGTTCTGGAGGTTCGCGTTGTTCTCTTCTGCATAGTACGGCTTCAGGTTAACGAAGCTGCCGAATGCAGTGCCTGCGTCCTGCAGAGTGGTTGCAGTCTCGGTGGTGTTCACGGCGTCAGCCTGAATAAGGCCTTCCTGCATCCAGTTGTACATCGTGGTAACGAGGTTCTTGTACTGCTCGGTCTCGTAGAGGTTCACAACGGTGGAGTCCGTAGCCATGTCGGAGAGAACACCGAGGTTAACCATCTCGTCGCCCAGAGAGTCCCAACCCCAGTTACGGATGTTTTCGCCGGCGGAAACAGCTACCGGCCAGCAGTTCTCTTCGTTTTCCTTAATGGTAACGAGAACATCGTGGAGGTCTTCGAGGGTCTTAACGGAATCCATGTCGAGGTTGTACTTCTCAGCAAGGTCCAGTCTGTACTCAAAGCCCTGGGAAGCCGCAAGGTCACGGCCCTGCGTGAGGCCGAACAGCTCGCCGCCTACGCGACCGCAGTTGATGTTGTCCCAACCGAGCTGCTCAATGATGCCCTGGCCGTACTTCTCGATGAGGTCGTCCATCGGATAGAGCTGACCGGAATCAGCGCAAGCCGTGTAGTTGACCATGTAAACCGGGAGAAGGTCAACGCCTTCGCCGGAGGAAAGCATCAGGGAGATCTGGTCAGCATAGCTGCTGTACGGGAGGAAGGAAAGCTTAACGTTCACGTTGAACTTCTCTTCGAGGATCTTGTCCATTGCTTCCTCAACCTGTGCGATACCGGATTCTTCTTTACCGGATGACATCGTCACGATGTTGAGAGTTACAAGTTCGGATTCTTTCAGATCTTCTGCTTCGGAAGAGGCATCGCTGCTATCAGCTGCAGCGCTGTCAGAAGCGGAAGATTCGGAAGATGTGCTGGAGTCTGCGGTGGAGCTGGAAGAACCGCCGTTGCCGCAAGCTGCCAGGGAGAGGGTCAGCGCTGCTGCCATGAGCATTGCTACAAGTCTCTTTGCCATTTTCTTACTTCCTTTCATACTTTTCGACCCGCGATAAATTTATTTTTAGCCTTCGCGGTCAAATTACACACATATAGTAACAGAAAATCCGCATCTTTTCTGCAAATTTCGTGACATCTCCTATTCAAAATGTGACATGTTTGTGAAGACTTTGCAGGATGCTTTTTGCAATCCTGCATATCGATACTCTATATCGATAAAAAAAGAGGAAAACCCATATGGGTGTCCCTCTCTCAAATGCAAGATGTATTTTCTGTCTTTCACCCGTTTACACGGATTTTACATTTTGTGACAGTTTTACAACAGTTTACCGAAAGAAAACGCGCTTTACAGCTTAGACCGCCGCTTTGCCGCACGGTATTCCACCGGCGACATGCCCGTGTATTTCTTAAAAACCTGCGAAAAATACGAGAAATTCGAGTACCCCACCTTCGTCGCAATGAGGCTCACCGGGATGTTTGTGTCACTCAGCAAAGACTGTGCCGCGCGCATCTTCTCCGTCACAATATAATCATTTAAAGAGGCGCCCGTTTCCTTTTTAAATAAGCGGGAAAGGTACTCCGGGTTCAAATAGATTGCGTCCGCAATCTCCGCGCGGCTTAAATCCTTGTCGATGTTTCGCCGGATATACGTCATCGCGCGCTGTATCGGTGTCTGCTCCGTCTTGTCCGGCTCCTTCTCCGCACTTTCGTCCTCGCCACGGTACTTCGCATAAGCATTGTACCGCCTTTGGTTTTCCGCTTCGCGCACTTTTCCGGCCGCGCGCTCCACCGCCGCCTCAATCTCCGCATACGGCGCAGGCTGCAAAATGTAGTCAAAGCTGCCAAGCTTCACGGCCTCCTGCGCATATTCAAATTCCGCGTGTGCAGAAAGGAAAATGCACACCAAACCGGAAAACCGCTCCTGCGCCCAACGCAGCAAAGCAAAGCCGTTCGTCGGCGGCATTTCAATGTCGCACAGCAGCACATCTATGCGCTCGCGTTCAAAAACGCTTTGCGCTTCCTTCACGCTGTATGCCGTAAACACCTGCTCTACGGGTATTTTTTCCCAGTTTACGCCGGTCACCATGCTCTCCACAACCTCCGGCTGGTCATCTACGATCAATACGTTCATCCGTTGAAAGCCTCCTCTCCGTCCGGCTCGTCCTCCGCCGCATGCAGCATTGCGAGGTCTATCGGGATCAAAATTTCAGATACACTGCCCATGCGTTCGCCCATATCCCGATTAAAGAACGCATATAAAGCGCGGTCACCGTAAATCAGCTGCAAGCGCTTTTTCACATTGTTGATGCCCACGTGGTTCTGCGCGTACAGCGGGCTGTCCGGCTCGTTGATCTCCGCAATCACGTCCTCGGGGAAGCCGCCGCCGTTATCCGTCACCGTCAGGTCGGCAAACGTGTCCGCGCCGCTGCACAGCACCGCTGCCTTCACCTCAATTTTCAAAACGTAATCCGGCGAGTACACATGCTTCACGCAGTTTTCCACAAAGCTCTGCAAAGAAAGCGGCGGGATCGGCAAGTCCCGTAAACGCGGGTCAATGTCAAACCGGCACACCGGCGGGTACTGCGAAGACCCCCGCTGCATCTCGATGTAATTTTCAATGTGGTCTAATTCGCGCGAAAGCGGCACAAGCTCCATGCTGTCCGTAAAAATATACCGTATGTGCTTCGAGATCTCCAAAATCATTTTTTGAATGCGGTCATATTTGCCCGCTTCCGCCAACGCATATAAGCTTTTGAGGCAATTTAAGAAGAAATGCGGGCGGATCTGCAGCTGCATGTAGCGCAGCTCCGCCTTCTGCGTCTCAATCTCGTGCTCGTAAGATTCGATTTTCAAATCCTTAATCTGCGTCATCATCGTGTTGAACGTCTCGTTCACCTCGTTGAATTCGCGTATGTTCGTCTTGCCCTCGGCCTTCGCCTCCAGATTGCCGGCGCGGATATGCTCCATAACACTGCGCAGCCCCTCCACCGGCTTCGAGATGGAGTTCGTCAGCTGCCACTGAATGACCGGAATTAGCACCAGCGCCAGTAAAGAGAGCACCAGCAGCGCCGCCTGCAAGCCATCGAGCGAGCCGAAATACCCGCTTTCGTTTACGGCAAGGATTGCCCTGCAATCCGTACCCGCCAAATCACGGCCCACGATCATATACCGCTGCTTTCCGCCCGAAATAAAGTAGCTCTCATAGTCGCCGTTCAAATCGATCCCGTTATCCTCCACAAAATCGACAGAGGTCAGCGGCTCGTTATTTTTATCGGAAAACAACATCACCGCGTCGGTGTCAATCTGCGTGTAGCGCACGTCCGCCAGCGCCGCCAACGGCACCATCGCCACAAGGTACGTGCCGCGCCCGCCGTAAAAACGGAATAAATATGCCTTGCCGCCGATTTCCGCGTGCCGCCACTGCATATTGTACGAATACGTGTTGTTCTCCGCCGCGTCACGCACAAAAGCGCGCAGCCGCTCCTTTTGCGCCTAGGGGATAGAATCGTCAAAAATATCGCGCTCGGCATCGCTCGGCACACTGTAAATGAAAAACGCGCCCACATCACCGTATGCCGGCAGCGCCGTTTTCAACTGCGTAATGAGCGTATAGCTTGCAAGATACGCCTTTAAGGGGGTTTTCTCACCGCCCGACAGCGTGCGGTAATCGTCGCTCACCGTCAACCCGGTGAGAAAATCGTTCACAGAGTCGAGCTGCTCCTCCATGCGCCCCGCCCGGTAATCCATCGTGCGCATGTTGGAATCCGCAATTTTCCTGTTAAATGCCTGCGTGGAATACAGGTTACTGAATAAAAGCAGCGCGATCAGCGGCAGCGTGACGCTCAATACAGCCGTCATCAGTTTCCGCCTGAACGAGACTTCTTTCTTCGAACTTTTCATGCCGCGCGATCCTTTCATCTATAATATAGTATAGAATGATGATACAATATCATAGCAGATTTTAACGCATTTCGCAAGTTAAAATCCGAAGGAACCGTGTGATTGAAATAAACATCCTTTCGTGGTATACTGAAGCTATATCAACGGAAAAGACGGGAAACAGGCACGTTTCCCGCAGAAAGGTCGTTCAGATGACGGAACATAACGCCACTTCTCTCAGCGCAAGCCTTGTGAACCGTAAGGTCTACACCGTGTGCTACACCGGGCTCGATACGCTGTCTTCGTTTCACGATGCCCTTTATGAAGCGCGCCGCAGCTATTTCGGCTCCGGCAAAACCGTACATATCCGCGCCCGCGGCATTTTCGACGGGCTTTCCGGCGAGGTGCACGGCAAGCTCTCCCGCCGCACTATAAAATGGAAAAAACGCGCAGGCAAAAATACGCTCGAAGCCGCATTCACAAACGGCGGTCAGCGCGGCATCGCGTTTTATAACGCCTACGGCGCATTGCGCGCCCGCGTGTACTACGACGGTGAAATGCAATGGATGCGCACGGAGTATTTCTCTCCCGATGACGACCGCCGCGCGCGCATTACCTTTAAGCCGGACGACCACCGCGACGCCGTCATCCGCTTCGATTATAACGATTCCACCGGCAAAACGAAAGAAACCGTGCTGTTCCCCGTGCCGTATGCATTCCAAACCGCCGAGCAGAGTTTGCAAAACGCCCAGTTCGGCGACCGCCTTCTGCTCGTCGCCGATGAGCGCGGCGAATACGCCTACTGCCCGCGTGAAGATCAACAGCGCCGCATCAAATTTCTGAAGCAGAATAAAAACGCCTCCGTCATGCTCTCCATGGGTTGGGAGGTCAAAGACGGCGATGTGCCCGAAACGACCGAGCCGGAGCCCGAACTTCCCGTTTTCGGGAACCTCACCGAGCCCGCACTTGTCGATTTTCTGCGCGACCCCGCCGAAAAAGCCGCAGAATCTACCGAAGAAAATCCCGTTCTCGAAGAAGCTGCCTCCGAAGCACCCGAAGCCGAGCCGCCGCCCGAAACAGAACCCGCGTCGAAAGAAGTCGAAGAATCCCTCATTGAGGACACTCCCGCAGAAGAACCCAAAGAAGTCCCGGAAGAACCTGCTCCCGAAGAAACGCCAAAAACAGACTCCGCCCCCGACATCACGCCGGAAGAACTCCGGCAGGCACGTGCTCTGCTTGATAAGCTCCTGCCTGCAAAGGAAGCTGAAAAAGAGGATGACCCAGAAAACGGCATCACGCTCATCAGAGGCGGCACGCCGCTCCGTTACACAGGCGACCTTTCCGAAGACGGCAAACGCGAGGGCTTCGGCCGCACCGTGAACAACAACGGCATCACGCTCTATGAAGGCGAGTACAAAAACGACCTGCGCGAGGGGTTCGGCGTGCACCACTACCGCAGCGGCGCCGTCTCCTACATCGGCGACTTCAAAGAGGATACGCGCGAAGGCTTCGGCGTTTCGTTCCGCGAAAGCGACCACGCGCTGCACATTTCCCACTGGCAAAACGGTAAGCCGCAAGGCATGGCAACGATTTTCAATAAAAACGGCGATTTAATTTACAACGGCCAAATCATCGACGGCCAAAAGCAGGGCGCAGGTGTCTCCGTCGACCCCGAAACGCACTGCGTATTCGTCGAAAAATATGAAAACAACGAAAAAGCGGGTCAAGCTACCCTGTTCGATGCAGACGGCAACTTGATTTATTCCGGTGGCTGGCAGAACGGTAAACGGCAGGGTCACGGCACGGCGTTCGACAAAAACGGCAATGTCGTCTACACCGGCGAGTGGAAAGATGACCGCTATGAAAACGGCATTTTGTACCGCCACGTGCAGAACGAGGACAAAGCGTAATGGACCGCGTTGAACTGCACGATGTGGAATACGGCGACTGCACCGTCCTCGTTGGGCAAAACCGGCAGATTTTAATGGTGGATTGCGGCTCCGTCAGCCGCTACGCCCGCCGCGGTGAAGAGGAGATTGACCGCCGTTTTAACGAAATTTTCAGCCGCTATGCGCCCGCCGCCCAGCGCCAGATTCTGCTCACTCACAACCACCGCGACCACATGAGCGGCTTATTAAAGCA
>JABLTS010116263.1_pt1 | contig 11137 bp, 7 predicted proteins | sample 7160081 | NCBI WGS metagenome assembly JABLTS01 (sample SAMN14651231, study PRJNA627086) | human gut metagenome | isolation source: feces | host: Homo sapiens
AAAAAGCACTTGACAAATGCAGCACATTGTGATAAAATAAGAGCATAAAGAAACTGCTTTTGTGCAGATTTCGCTACTACAACCCACGTACATCGTGGGTACTAAAACGATACTTGATAGCATCATTAAAAGCAGCTTCGGAAACTACAACCCACGTACATCGTGGGTACTAAAACTTGATTGCTGTATGAAACGGTACTCCTGAAAGAAACTACAACCCACGTGCATCGTGGGTACTAAAACCAAGTGTTGCAATAATAAGAACCAGACGCATTCCCACTACAACCCACGTGCATCGTGGGTACTAAAACATTATTAGATAAGAAATGAAGCATATTTGGATATTACTACAACCCACGTGCATCGTGGATACTAAAACAGTATGACCATCGTTATATGCTCGCTATAAATATTGAAATGAAAAAATTGTATTTTAAAATGGCAATAAAAAAGCGTCACTGATGAAGTGACGCTTTTCTTTATTAGAGGAACATATGAAAAGAAACATTTGCGAATGGTGAATTCATCCAGTATCACCCTACGACTGTTCCCATGCATGGAAAACATCTGCTGATTACGGAGGCAGTTCGTGGAGAAAGTGGACGACTGTTCGCCCTGCAAGATGGAAAACATTCCTATTTCATGGAGGAAAAGTATCCTGAATTGGGAAATCTGATGCCACGAGATGTGATTGCACGGGAAGAATGGATGCTGCTTCAGCAGGGGAAACAAGTTTGGCTAGATATGCGACATTTAGACAAAAACATCCAGCAGACCAAACTAAGAGGCGTTTTGAACGATTGCAGTCAATTTTTATCTCTCGATCCGACCAAAAAACCGATTCCGGTTGTACCGGGGATTCACTATTTTATGGGTGGGATTTGGGTTGACCGACAGCATCGTACAACGATGCGTGGATTATATGCATCTGGGGAGTGTGCCTGCCAGTATCACGGAGCAAACCGGCTGGGTGGAAATTCTCTGTTAGGTGCGATATATGGCGGAACAATCGCTGCACAATCTGCTATGGCAGATTCCTTTAAAATCCCGCAAGTAGAAGATACACACATAAGTAAATCGGTTCATGCTGGGAAAGACGGTTGTTATGTCGATGGTATTTTGAACCTGCGTCATGTTCTGCAACATAGCCTCGGCATTGTTCGGGAGGAGCGGACACTTCAAGCCGCGTTGGCAGAGCTACAGAATTTGCAGGAACAAATGACTTATGATGCATCTGCATCTGTCTATGAAAACCAGATGTTGCAAAATTGCAATTTGCTGGGACAAGCATTGTTGATGAGTGCTGATGCTTGAAAAGAAAGCCGTGGTGCACATAATCGCAGCGACTTTCCAGAAGAAAATAGCGATTATCAAAAACAAACGGTTGCACGATTTGATGGCAAGGTTATTAATATCACTTTTGAAAGTGCAGGTGAAACAAATGCACATTGAATTGACAGTAAAACGGCAAACTGTACCGGATGAAACATCTTATCTGCAAACGTTTTCCTATGATGGAGATGCAGCCCTTACGATTGCAGATTGGCTGACAGAAGTCAATCGCACAGAAGCGAAAACAAATCGGATTGCATGGGAATGCGGTTGTTTGGAGAAAAAATGCGGAGCTTGTGCCATGCGAATCAATGGGATTCCACGGCTTGCGTGCAGTGTATTTTTAAAAGATGTGGTAAGGCATGGGAAGATTTTACTAGAACCGCTCTCAAAATTTCCATTGGTAAAAGATTTGATTGTAGATAGAAGTTCCATGTTTGAAACGCTAAAGCGGATGCGGATTTGGATGCAGGAAAAAGAGGATTCTTCTTATGCACAGGACTGCAATTTACAGTATCAAGCAGGGCAGTGTTTGCAATGTGGTTGCTGTCTGGAGATTTGCCCGAATTTCCTTGCAGGAGGCGATTTTGCCGGAGCAGCTGCTATGATAGAAGCATACAAAGCCGTAGAACAAAACGAAGCGGATGACCATCGTGCAGAAATGATAGTGGCTTATCGAAAATATTTTTTCTCTGGCTGCGGACAGTCTCTTTCTTGCTGTAATGTTTGTCCGATGGAATTGCCATTGGATGAGATGCAGGTAAGGTTGAATAAGTTCTGATATTCATACATATTTTTTAAAATATATGAATTTATAATAGTAAAACTAATTTAAGCGAGCGGCAAGCGTTGTTTTTTGTTGGCAGTTAGAGTGACTGAGGAAACACATATATTTTTTAGAGCATTAATTGTCGGTCTTATCATAAGCAAAATTAAAGAAATGAAAAAAGATAGAGATTATTTGAGAATATGTGCGTTTACTGTTGGTGAATTTGCTACGGCATCCCTTCATCTGCGTGGCATTGAGAAATTTGCTTGAGATTGAATCGTATGAAGGTGAAAATCCATCCATAAAACGGCTGATAGAAAGCAAGTTTGATTTTTAACTTTTAGGAAAAGGAACCATTATTGAACTCAGGGAGGTAAAATAAAATGGATGATAATGAAAAATATCGTTGCCAAGAAAGTGATGGTGAAGACAGAGAATCCCTAAAAAAACGATATGCCGGAAAAACTGTTGCGGAATTGAATGTAGAATTTGAGAAACTGAAAAAAGAATTTCTTGACGCACATAAAGAACTACAACAGAAATCGAATTCTTAGCTAAAATTCGAATTTTACAAAAAATAGGTTGACTTCTGGCGACAAAAATGGTATTATAAGCTTTGTTTTAATATATAATACAGAAAAATAGTTATGCGAAAGTCCCAATTTCTGCATCCATTTGAGGGGTGAAAAAAGGGGATTCGCACCAGAAAATTGGAAGAAAAACAAATAGAGCAGAAAAAAAGGATGAAAAATCTGAAATTTATTGGAAAAAAGCACTTGACAAATGCAGCACATTGTGATAAAATAAGAGCATAAAGAAACTGCTTTTGTGCAGATTTCGCTACTACAACCCACGTGCATCGTGGGTACTAAAACATAGAAATTGCTGATTCTAAACGTCTTAAAGAACCTACTACAACCCACGTGCATCGTGGGTACTAAAACTCCCCGTATTACCGATAGGTCAGCAGATTTTCACTACAACCCACGTGTATCGTGGATGTTCAGAATCAAAATAGCAATAAAAAAGTGTCACTTTATCAGTGACGCTTTTTTTAAGATGACGCATAAAAAGAACTTGCTTGCAAATTTGTCGAACTACCATATTCCGTTTTCAGAAATAAAAAAACCGCCCTTGCCAGCTATGCGGTCTGGTAAGGGCGGTTTTCTATCAATATATAAAAAAAGAAGCCGTTTCCTGAGATGATCAACTTCAGGGAACGGCTTTTTTCCACAATTAGTAGGTTGGGAAAAATAAAAAAATTTTCATCCGGTACATCCGGATTGAATGAATTTATTATATCATGTTTTTTCATGATTTGTCAATAGAATGACTTGTCGAATTTTGTCGATGCTCGAAATAGTTTGTTTCAACTGCAACATGAAAAAAACAAATAAGAGTAGATTTTTTTCAATAAAAAACAATTTTTATACGAATGCAAAAACATTTTACAATTATAGAAGGAAAGAATCTTGCACTTTTTGTCGATTTGTGCTATACTAATCTTCCTGTTTCTGATGCAGCGAAAGTCACATTTCACTTTAAAGAAACCATTTCCATTGAAAGTCAACATCAAGTTGCTGTGCTGCATTTTGAAGAAGATGGCGTACAGCAGCCAGATATTACAGACATTGCTGTACAGAACAACAATGAAATGACAGACCTTTCCTTTGATACAGAAGGCTTTTCCGTTTATGCAATGGTAACATGGTCGGAAACATTGGATTTGGATGGACAAAGCTATGCAATTGTCAATATCAATGAGAATTCTACAAAATGGAAACCTGAGATTATCAGTGCTGCTATGATGGATCAAGTGAGTAACCAGACACTAACATCTTCTGTATGTAGCGTTATGCAAATTGGTTCTGAATACTATATCTCCAGCAATGATCAATTTACAGAATGGCATTTTGAAAAATACGAAGATGGATATGCAATCTGGTCAGAAACAGAAGAAAGCAAAAATTATATCAATACAGCTTGGACAAAGACAAATGGAGACGGTGGTTTAAAGTTAAGTGATAAACCAGAAACATTTTATTTAGAAAGAGACACAACTGGAAAATATGCTGGGCAAATGCGAATTCGTAATGCAAAGGACTACGCCATTAACTGGTGTGGCGGAGGAAATAAAAACAAACTTTAGTTTGCATTATGGAAAGAAACACAAAAAGATCGTCCATCTTGCAACGACTATATGATTTTAGCAACTCCCATGCAAACCAATATGCTGTTCTTCGATGTCAATCTTCCAACAATACTGGGGTCACCTGCTCCGGGAAAAGAAGATGGTTGGTTAGAAAAAACACCATCCACACAAACTTATGTCACAAATGTGGACTCTCTAAATGATCAGCCAGATGGCTATACAGAGGGATTGGGAGCAGCTGGAAAGCTATATCAAGAGAAATACGGTGATGATGCAGAAAACCCATATACAAAATTATATCGTTATCATATTATAGATGATTATCAGTTTACCAATCAATCGAACAGTGCACATTATCTATATGATTTTGACTATTACAAGGAAATTCGATTTCTGGGCTGGTCTTATACCGATTCTGGCGGAACAAAACACATCTTTAACGCAAATGCACCAATTACTCGACAAGATAATAGCACCTATTTAATTACTGACCAAACCGGAACAGCCATTGCTATTCCAAACGGAACGACTTTCTATGGAGAATGGGAGCAGGTTTCTTCCCCAGTAGAATTTTTCATCTGTTATGGTGGAACAATTCTGGACACAGAAGGGGATGTAAAAATACGAAATGATGCCTATCGTTCGCTTTTTACAAGCTGTGCTGCCGTTGGTACATTGCTGTATGGGGATTTGACTGTAGGAGATAGTGAATTATATGCCAATGAACCAAACAAAGAAATCACAGCGATGATTACAACTGCTCATGATTTGGATTTTGACAGTAAAAAACCGCAAATTGTACTGGAAACCTTAACGGATTATGCAGAACAAGACAAAAAGGTTTACTATAATATCAAAAATCATGGTGCAAACTTTTCCATGCTACAAGACAGCTTATTGCACTGGATTCGAAACGATGACAATATGGTAATTTGCCTGAGTACAGGGGATGGAAATGTACAGATCAACAATGAACTGGCAACACCAGAAAATTATCAAGTGCGTTGGTACGTTCTGAAAGATCAAAGAGATGGTTGGCATGTAGATGGCATATTGACAGCGACAACCGAAGAAATGACCATTACCAAAACATTCCGAAATTTAGAAGAGAATCAGGTCAATGAAATCTTGAATAATGGTTATCAAATTGTTGTAAAAAATGGGAACGGAACAATTCTTACAACGCTGACGCAAGCAAATGCAGTTCGGGTTTCTTCAGATTATAAGCGGTTAATCTGGTATGTATCCGGATTAGAAGACGGAAAAACATATACTGTAACAGAAGAGCATTACCAAAGTTCTTCACAAAAGTATGCAAATGTTACTGTTACTGCACAGCAGAGTGATTTTATTGTTGCACCTTATTCAATCCCTGTAACTGTAAATGGAACGGGAGAAAATCGAACCGCTTCGCTCTCTATGAAGAAAAGTAATACCCATGAATGGGTGGGCTTCATCAATTCCTATTCTAATACTTATACTTTGAAGCTGCGAAAAGTGGACAGCGTGACAGAAAAGCCGCTGCAAAATGCCGTATTCGCCTTATATGGAAAATACGAAGAAGCAACCAATCCAAGCCGAATCGTCCGTTATACCAAACCAGATGGTAGTATTATTATACTTTACTATATTAAGAATGCTGCTCCAACAGATGCAGATGGATATACAACAATTCAGGGATTGCATTTTTCTGACACAGAAAAATCTTATATTTATGTGTTGCAGGAAACAACTGTTCCAGATGGCTATATGACACCGATTGATATTTCACCGGAGCAGGTGCTGGAAGTTACACCAAGCCAAATTGGAAATGGTACTTACGCACTATCCATGAAAAACACCGCAAAAACAGAATCGTTGACGATTCAAAAATTGGTATCCGAACAACTACAGGAAAAGGATGTTTCCTATTCCATACACTTGAAAATTACCGATACTGTAAATTTTGCTCAAGCAGTGAAAAAATATCCATTCCCCTACGTGATTTTCAATGCGGATGAAACAATTGCAGCCACTGGAATTTTTGAAGAGGGAACAGAAACCGTCATCTCCATAAAAGCAGGACAGACTATAAAGATACAAGCTGTTCCGATTGGATTTACCTATGAATTGACAGAAGAGATTACTGACGCAACTGGAACCGTATTATATAAACCTTGTATCACAACAGCGGATGGTTCTGTCTGAGAACATACAATTACAGGAATCATACAGGAATCCAAAGCACAACAATCAGAAAATTGGATTACCATTAAAAATTATCAGGCTGATGCTGTGCCTGAGCAGAAAGACATCACTGTACAAAAGCAGTGGGATGATTCCATTCAACATCCAGATATAACGGTACTGCTTTATCAGATGCAAACAAATCGAAATACCGGAACATCTACAACGATTTTATATGATACACAAACATTAAACGATGCAAATCAGTGGGCATACACATGGAGCAATGTACCTCGAAGTGATAAAACAAACGATTATAGCTACTATATACAAGAAAAAGCCGTGGATGGCTATGATCCGTCTTATTATACAGACAAGATTCAGTTACTGCTAACAAAATGCGTAGTAGATGACACAGAAGTTTCTGTAGCCCCAGTAGACTGGGAAAAAGCAAGTGTTACGATTTTTAATCGAAAGCGACCGAAATTACCCAAGACTGGTGGTAGAGGTACTATCTGGTATTTGATGAGTGGCTTTCTTCTTTTTCTTTTTGCTGGTTTTGGCATAGCAATGCAAATGCGGAAAATTAAATTGTCATAAATAAAAAAATGCTCTCTAACAAAAAATAGAGAGCATTTTTTCATATTTTTTACAGTTATATCAATTTTGAAAATCTAAAATGCTATCATAAAAGAAAGTTGATAAACAATTCAAGAAATCAGATAGAACATCATGGAAAAAAAGGAGATAATTCGTATGGTTTCTACAAGTAAAAACGTAGATGATTCAGAAAATAAGAACGATATCGATGAAACACCTTTCCGCAATGACTTTTCTATGCTTCATTTTTCATCATTGCCAACAATAGAAGATGCTACATATGAAGTTAAACATGCCAGACTGGAAGAAAATAACATAGAAGAAACACCGTTTCTGATCACACCAAACCTCACAAAACAGCCAATAGAAGAAAATCCAAAAACTGTTCATGTAGAAAAAAAGAAAGAAAATGCTGTGCCATCCACTCCAGAACAATATAACCTGAATATTTCTGTGCAAGATTTACCGCTTTCTTTACGTTCCAGAAATGGACTTTGCAGAGGTGGAATCATGACATTAAGACAGTTGCTTCAATATGATAAAGAATCGCTTTTGGGTGTTCGAAATTTAGGAAAGTATTCTATTAAAGAAATTACTGATTTTCTAGCTACCACTTTTCATCATGGAAAAAAGAAGATCAGTGGTGAAAATTTATCAAATCAGCCACTGTATACAAAGGAAACATACATCTCAGAAATTGATACCATACCGATTTCTCCCCGTACTGTCAATGCACTTATGCGAGGTGGCGTTGATACAATTGGGAAATTGATGCGTGCTGACAGTGAAAGAATTTTAAGTATCCGCAATCTTGGAAAAAAGTCATTTGAAGAGGCGTTATGTCTCAAAAAACAAATTCCGAAATTACTCATTCAGTCAAACTATACAGAATCCGATTCTTCAGATGACGTGAAAAATACATTTGAAATGATGGTTGCAGCATTTGCATTAACAGATGAAGATGAAATTGAAGAGCTTCGCCTGTATTGTTACCATTTTAATGATCCAGAAGATACGGAACAAGAACGATTAGAAAAGTGGTATCATCTTCCATGTGTGAAATCAGTTGCTACAAGAAAAATTGCGAATGCCTTAAAAGAACATTCTGTTTTTGGGCTGCGGTTGTCTGAACTTCGTGCAATGTTACCTGAAAATTTCCCAGAAGTGTTATTTGAGGAGATTTTAGATCAAGTCGCACAGAAAGATCATGGAAAACGATATGTTCAAAAAAGTGAATCTCTGCATTCTATGCTCGAAAAAGAAAATATTATGAATGCCCCTGAATTTGAAATTTTGAAATCTCGTATGAAAAATAAGACGTTAGAAGAAATTGCAAATCAATACGGCTTAACAAGAGAACGCATTCGACAAAAGCAAGAAAGAGCCCTTCGAAGAATAAGAAAAATAGCAGACTGTTCAAATGTTATGATTACAGAAAATAGATTCCGCCCACTTTTTGAAACGTATGCGTTTCAGGAAAAACTCTTTTGTACTTTAACAGAACAATCTTCCGAGGTCTATCGATTCTTGGAATTCTCGGTAAAAAAGAAAGGAATCGCACCAATCGAAAAGATGTTTCAGGAAGTACAAGTTCCGGGGTGGATGGTTGGAAACTGGGAAAAGTATTGTCAAAAATCTATAGATTCTCAGTATTTATGCATTACAGAAGATGGAAATCGTCTTATTGAAAAAACCAGACACGGAATTATAAGCTATTTGATAGCAAAATATTGTCAGGATGAAATGCTGTTTGATGATTTTGTAAAGTTATATCAAGGTTTTATTGTGAATCATGGTTTGGAAGATGACAGCAGACTCTGTATTTCTGAATTTGAAAAACGTTCTCAAGAAAATCAATTGTCTGCCAGAATGGATATTTTTTGGAAGATTGGTAGAAAATTTCGTTATTATGATATTGATGCACATGACTACACAGAATTACTGGAAACGCTGGATTTGAATCAATATCACAATGTGAAATTGTCTACACTGAAGTTTATCAGAGAATATCCGGAATTGATGCAGCAATATGACATTCGAGATGAATATGAGCTTCACAATCTGCTGAAAAAAATTGCAGACAAAATCGATGCTCCAGAACTGCAATTTGGACGAATGCCACATCTCTGCTTTGGAGAATTTGACCAAATCGCTATGATTAAGGCGCATATGTGGAAACTTGCTCCGATTTCAAAGGAAGCCCTTGCAAATGCCATTTCTGAAGATTATGGATTTCGACCAGAAAGTTTGATTGGACTTTTTGGCTGTATTGACTTGTACGAAAAAGATGGCGTGTACATAGTTGACCACAAGGCAATGACGGAGGAGCAAATAAAAATCTTATCCGAAAACTTGCCGGATGATTTCTATTACTTCGATGAGATCGAACAAAAATTTGCAATGTTGTTTCCAGATGCAGAAATTGAATTGGTAAATGGATTCAATTTAAAACGGCTTGGGTTTGTTTTAAATACTACTTATGCAGTTAAGAACTATCCGAGCAGTTCGTCCTATTTTCATGCACTGTTAACGAAAAACGACATCACAGATATTTCTGCAATGCGGAAACGATTTTACAAAATTAATATGTTTTCCAGCATTTTATATGAACTGAAAAGAGATTATACCATTATTGAATTCGAGAAAAATAAATATGTCTCTATCGCAAGGCTGGAAAGTCTAGGATTTGACAGAACAAAACTAAAGCAATATTGTGATAAAGTATATGCATATGCCCAAAATATAGATTTCTTTACGATTGAAAGCCTTTCCAAACAGGGATTTACTGCTGATTTAGAAAGCCTTGGTTTTGAACCTTGGTTCTATAGTTCTATTTTAAGAAAAGATCATCGTTTTTCCCATAGAAAAATGGGAGGGACTGTTTTGTTTCATGCAGCTGGTCAAGAAGCATCCATACGGAATCTGGTTTTTTCTATTTTGGAACAGGAAAGCAGTGTGGATGTAGACCGGCTGATTGCTCAGCTCAAAGAAGACTATCACATTCAATTAGACCGATGGGATATAATTCCACGCATTCAAAATACAGAATTATATTTTGATAACATCATGGATAAAATCTATCGTGACTATCACACCTATTATGAAGAACTGTTGAGTATCGACGAGGAGGATGAATATGAATTTATTGGATGAACAGTATCGTGAGTTTGTGCAACCTACAACCCTCACAAAAAAGCTGACTTTAAATGGAGAAACAAAAGCCTACCCAATCTATCGTGTTCGGTTAGAGTTGTTATATTATAATGAACAAAATGACCGAATTGCAACTTGGATCAGCCAGTATAAAAGCGAACATGGTGGATTTCAAGATTTGTCACAGGAAGCGTACAATGCAGTGATTGAAGATTTTATCATCAAAAGCAATCCTGCTTCCATTGAGAAAACAAAGAATAATATTAAAGCTGTCAACCAAAGAGAACCGGGTGTAATTCTGTCAGATGGAAGAATCGTGGATGGAAACCGACGGTTTACTTGTCTGCGAAAACTTGCTGAAGAAGATCCTAATTTTTGCTGGTTTGAAACAATCATTCTCAATATTCGCATGACAGATAGCAAAAAACAAATAAAAATGCTGGAACTTGCAATTCAGCATGGAGAAGAAAAAAAGGTTGACTATAACCCAATTGATCGTTTGGTTGGTGTCTATCAGGATATTGTAAAGACAAGACTGCTTACTATAGAAGAATATGCAGAGAGTACGAATGAAACCATTCAAGAGGTAAAAAAACGAGTAGAAAATGCGAAGCTGTTTAGCGAATTTTTGCAATATATCGGAATGCCGGAACAATATTATATTGCCAGAGAATATCAGGTCGTATCTATTTTTTCTGATATGCTGCCAATTTTCAAAAAATGCAAAAGAGAATCGGATGTTGTTACCTTGAAAGAGGCAATTTTCAATAATATTCTCATGCAAACGATTGATGATAGTCGAAAGTTTATTCGCTACATCAACCAGATGATGGAAACTAATATTTTTCAGACCTATCTTCAAAAACAATTGGCTCTTCAGGTATAAGTGTGGGTTGAAATTAGCCTAAAATCCCATAAATACGTCACAATCCCAGTATAGGCTTTCGATTGGAAAGTGGAATGCG
>JABLTS010075654.1_pt1 | contig 11105 bp, 8 predicted proteins | sample 7160081 | NCBI WGS metagenome assembly JABLTS01 (sample SAMN14651231, study PRJNA627086) | human gut metagenome | isolation source: feces | host: Homo sapiens
AATTGGTCTTACCTATTCGGAGTCAGCACAATTCCAGCAATAATCTTAGCCAGGGTGGACTTTCCACTTCCATTCGGTCCGGTAATCGCAACAAACTTCTCATCAAATGCAAGATTAATATCTCTTAAAATTTCTTTATTATCGTCATCAACTAAATAGCTGATATTTTGTAATTCGAGCATAGTATCCTCCTCTAAATTCTTATGTAACGCCTAAATCCCATATATATCATAGGGACTTTAAAAAGTCAACAAATATGAGGGCTTTTTCTATTGTTTTTTTGCACATACTATACCATTTCGGTAGGAATTATGCTCGTTTTTCAACTATTTCTCTGTTGTCTTTCCAAGTCGGACTTTCTCCATCTCTCTGGCATCTTCTTCCTTGGCATAATCTAAAAGATAATTTCTTTTTTCTCCTCGTTCCCTCTCGTTGATTTCCCGAATCTGTTTTTCTGTCCGCTCTACTTCCTCATAGAAATCTCTCGCAGAGATTCGATAAGCTCCCTGTCCCATAACAATGACCTGCTCTAAGGCATCGGAAGTCGCTACCGTCACCTTATACTTTCGGCCGATTTCGTGAGTCGTCTTTTCAATATACTGGTCTGCAGTCTCCGCCTCTTTGGTATACACGACATAAATATTGTGATACTTCTGCACTTCTCCCTGATTGCCTTTGACCTTATACGCATCAAAAACAAGGATTAATGTACAGCCAATAAAGCCCTGATAATTACTTAAAATGTCCATCAGTTTATTTCTCGCTGCATCTATACTTGCCTTTGCCAGCTCGTTCAATTCTTCCCATGCAAAAATAATATTGTACCCGTCTACTAGTAAATATTCCTTTTTCGGTTCGTTTTCTTTTATTACAGTTGTGTGGCGGACTGGTGTTGAAACAGTCTGTTTGCGGTAACTGCTATAGCGGTCTCTTTCTTTTTGCTTTGAGCCAAATTCTCGTTCCATTATGGTGAGAAGTTCTGGGTCATCATCGTAGCTGGAGGAATAACCGCCAGAATAATTACAATGATTCCCCATCTGTACTGCCATCACCTCATCTTGTTCTATACCCGGTTTTTCTGCCAAAAAGTCCTCCTTGATATGCATATATTCCGGAACTTCATCCCATTTGACAAGGAAACCCGCACCATGTGCGCAAAATACAGAACCGGTAGGATTATCCACATCTCTCTCACTGTCATATCCAATTTCTTCGATAACTTCTTCCGCATTATGGCAAGGCTCATAACCTTTTAATGTGAGGGTAATTCGTCCACGGCCTTTCGTATATGCCCAGACTTCCCGCTGGTAATCCCGCATTTCTGATGCCGGAGCTGTTCCGGTAAGACGTACCATGCCCTGTTTATCTTCTGCTTCCGGTCCTTCAAAACTTCCGTTCATCTGCCCGATATCAGACATTGCCCTGCCGACCTGTTCCGATGGAACTTCTAACACAAACGAATACCACGGCTCTAACAGCACACTTTCCGCTGATTTTAATCCTTGACGAACTGCCCGGTATGTTGCCTGTCTAAAATCTCCGCCCTCTGTATGCTTCAAATGCGCTCTTCCTGCCACAATCGTTATCTTCATATCTGTAATCGGAGCCCCCGTAAGAACACCCGGATGCTCTCTTTCCTGCAAATGGGTGAGAATTAGTCTCTGCCAGTTTCTATCCAATACATCCTCGCTGCAATCCGTATCAAAAACAAGACCACTTCCTGCCTCTAACGGCTCCATTTTAAGATGTACTTCCGCATAATGACGAAGTGGCTCATAATGTCCCACTCCCACAACCGGACTTTTAATCGTTTCTTTGTATACAATTTTACCTGTGCCAAATTCCACATCAAGATGAAAACGTTCGGCAATCATTGTTTTCAAAATTTCCGTCTGCACCTCTCCCATAAGCTGCACATGAATTTCTTCCAGTGCCGGATTCCAGACAATATTGAGCAGCGGTTCTTCTTCCTCTAATTGCTTCAACTCCCTAAGAACCTTTGTCGTATCCGCTCCCTCCGGCAGAATCATCTGATAAGTGAGAACCGGCTCTAAAAATGGAGCTGCTGTTCCTTTTTCCACACCAAGCCCCTGACCGATATAGGAAGAAGAAAGCCCCGTCACCGCACAGACCCCTCCCGCTTCGACTTCATTTACTGCCTCATATTTTGCACCAGAGTAAATACGAATCTGATTGATTTTTTCCTCTTTATTTATCGGCATTTTTACAACAAGCTTACCGCCTGTCACCTTTAAAAATGTCAGACGCTCTCCTTTATCATCCCTCGAAATCTTAAATACCCGCGCACCAAATCCTTTTTTCCCATCAAATGGCTTCATGTACTCTTCAAATCCTGCAAGTAATTCCTGTACGCCGTCAAGCTTTAATGCGGAGCCAAAATAGCATGGAAAAATCTTGCGTTCCCTTATAAGACGGCAAATGTCCTCATTTCTTACGGTTTCATGCTCCATAAAATAATCAAGCACTACTTCATCTGTCATTGCTATTTCTTCTAGGGATTCTACATTTTTTCCCTTACCGAAAACAATACATCCTTCGTCCAGACGTTCCTTTAATTCCGTAAGCAGACTTTCCCTGTCTGTTCCTGGCTGATCCATCTTATTGATAAAAATAAATGTAGGAATCTCATAAAGTTTTAAAAGCTTCCACAGCGTTTCCGTATGTCCCTGTACACCATCTGCTCCACTGATAACAAGTACCGCATAATCAAGTACCTGTAGTGTTCTCTCCATCTCGGCAGAAAAATCAACATGTCCCGGCGTATCTAAAAGATTGATTCGTCTATTTCCCAATGAAAAAACTGCCTGCTTCGAAAAGATGGTGATTCCTCTGTCTCGCTCTAAAGAATAAGTGTCAAGAAATGCATCCTTGTGATCTACGCGTCCAAGCTTACGCACCGTTCCTGACAGATAGAGCATTCCTTCCGATAAAGTTGTCTTTCCTGCATCTACATGTGCCAGAATTCCCATTACGATATTTTCCACTATTTCACCTCGTTTCAATAAGAAGAAAAGCGACATGACTTATCTTTAAAGCCTTGCCGCTCTTGTAATTCATATTTGCAGAGCATGTTCGAAGAATGCTCTAATATCTTAACGGAGATGGAGGGATTTGAACCCTCGCGCCGGTTATAGCCGACCTACCGCATTTCGAGTGCGGACCCTTCAGCCACTTGGGTACATCTCCAAAGGTCAGCGATTATTATATCAAAAGTTTTGCTATTTATCAAGGGCGGATGGTGGAAAAATAATTCAATCGGATGACAGACGAAACTAAAGAAGCCCCTGCTTCCTATTTGTTTCTTTCATAGCGGCAGGTTGAATGCTCGCTTATGCGCTCGCATCCAACCCACAGTGATAGAGTCACAGATATAGGGAGCTTCTCTCTTTAGGTGCGGCTGATTGTTACTTTATCTTAATTCTGCCAAGATGCTAAATGCCTCTTTCATTGTATCCTTCACCAGATGTGTTTTCTTCTCATACTGTCCGCGATAAAATGTCACATTCTCCTCATTCGGTTCAAATTCATTCTTCAAATGAATATTCCCAGTTAATGCCTCTGCAATATTATCCACATCGCCAACGGCATATGCCCCAAACATACAGTTTGTCATAACCGCTCCTGCTGCATTCTCCAGTGTTACTGTGCGGCTGTCTAACATATCGGCTTTCATCTGATTCCACATATTATCACGGCTTCCGCCTTCCGTGATGGTGATCCGGCTTAAGTCAATGCCTGCGGAGCGGTATAAGTCTGTAATTTCCATGTAATCATAACCGATGGCTTCTAATACAGCGTGCCATAAGGTTGCCTGATCGGTATCCATTGTCATGTTTAAGAAACAGCCTACGGCATCTGGAATATCGTTGATTCCACCTGTTAAATACGGGAGGAAAAGTACACCATTAGAGCCTGCCGGAACTTTCCTGGCATCTTTTTCTAATACCTGATAGTAGCTGCCGTCTTCTGCTTTTTTACAGATATTATCTTTAAACCAGCGCAGGGCAAGTCCGCCGGTACGGATATATCCCCAGTAGAAGTAAGTGTCTGGAAGGGACCCACTGTTAAATACAAGTCCGGCTCCTTTTTTGCTTAGTTCTGGGATGATTCCTTTTGTGGATACACAGAACATAGAACAGGTTCCCGCTACGTCTACTGCCTGTCCTGGTTCCATATTGCCGCTTCCAATCATGGACTGCATCGTGTCTCCTGCTCCGCCACAGATTGGGATTCCTGCCGGGAGTCCGGTTTCCTGTGCAATTTCTTCTGTTAAATGTCCGATAATATCCCACGGTTTTACGATACGAGGCATCATTTCTTCTGGGATACCGAGAATGTCAAGCTGTTCTTTTGACCAGCATTTTTCTTCTACTTTATATCCAAGCCCCCACCCGGACATAGTTCCCCAGTCAACAAACATATCTTTTGCAGAAAGTCCGGCAAGATGTGCTAATACATATGGAGCATCGTGGATAAACTTCGCACCATTTTCTTTAAAGCCTTCTATATTTTTCAGGAACCAGCGGGCAAACATTGCAGGAAACATACAGTTTGCCTCCGGGTTACCTGTCTCTTTTCCGAAAATCTCCAACTCCCAGCTATTTACGAGTTCTACATCTTCCTTTGTACGGGAGTCCAGATAGTTAATGTATGGTGTAATCGCATTACCATCTTTATCTACACCGCAGATTCCACAAATGACACCATCGCCCATGATGGACTTAATCTTTGTGACATCAAGCCCTTTTTCTTTCATCTGGGATGCACATTCTTTCATCCCTTTGATGGTGAGGGCGAGATATTCGTCAACGTCCATGCTTACCCAGCCTGGTTCTGGATAGGTTAATGTTGTCGGTGCGGAAGATGATACGATGCAATTCATATCCTCATCATAGACTGCGACCTTTACGCTCTGTGTGCCTGCATCAAATCCAAGATAATAATTCATTTTGTTTTCCTCCATTCTTTTGGTAAAAGTGATAGGAGACGGAGAAATCATTATATCAGATGGGGATTAACTCTCCCACTGATACTGATTTGTTGCTCGCCACCTACAGAGGTGGAGTCATCTCACATCTGATATAATAATTTCTCCTGTCTTCTAAAAAATTCAGAATAATAGAATGTGTTCGTAAAAATATTTGCAAATACACTCTATCTATCCAAAATACATTATCTCCAAATTATGAAGTGTGAATAGGGAAGTTGATTAAAAGCCTGCTTAGTTAACTTAAATGAAATTTCCCAGAGGGTTCTTCATTTTACTAAGAACGGGAATCGCTCTTACAAATAAAAAAGCCCCGATAATAAGATATCGGGACGAAGTTACGCTTTTATTGAGGCTGTCTGTTACATCAAATACTGCCTGGCATCCAGAAATCTATACCTAACAATACGTCTGCAAAAACCGCTTTCTTCTCATTCTTCTCTCATCCAGACTGTACTGTCGGCTTCGGATTCGCACCGAATCATGCCAATGGCTCGCGGGCTTATGCTCTGATTTATCTATAGCTATGTAAGCAGTTTCTATAACCTAGAGCATATTTGAAAATTGCTCTAGTTCTATAACTCACCCGCCTGCTAAATAGTCAGTAACAATCACCGCCGGTAGGGAATTACACCCATCCCCGAAGATTCTGTATTTACATTTTTTATTATAACGCATTATGGATATGTATTCAAGATTATTGTGCATATTTTTTATACCAGATTTTGTATTTTTTTCTCCATAGATGATGACTGATAAAATGCTAAACTATATATTAGGATAGTGTTTTTGTAGTTTTATAAATCAACTATAACATTAAAAATATTTGTTTATTGCGGATATTTATAAAGAATTACTCTGGCTGGAGTGCATTTGAAAATACTCTGGCAATTGTTTTGGAGGAGGAACTTTTATGAGTAAATTAATGCATACACCATATCGTATAGGAAATATTGTGATTTCGAACCGTATTGTGAAGAGTGCAATGTTTGAATACTGCGCGAATCAGGGAAGGATCACAGACCAGCACAGGCAGATTTATGAAGATGCTGCCCGTGGAGGATGCGGGCTGATTATCACTGGTATGGAAGCGATTTCTTCGACTGCCGGTAACGGCCCAGGAATGATACATACGGAATATGATGGCTATCTCGAGGATATGAGAAGTATTGTGTCAAAAGTCCATCGGTATAGCAGCCGTATTTTTGTACAGCTTCAGCATGCCGGCCCGCGCACAGACTGGAAGAATGGCTACGACCGTTTTGCCTCATCACCTATTAAAGTGGCTGATGGCATTATTTATCATGCGGCTACCAAAGACGAATTAGCAAAAGTTGTTCATGATTTTGGTGTGGCTGCCCGCAAATGTAAATTAGCCGGATGTGACGGTGTGCAGATTCACGCCGCACACGGCTTTTTATTAACAACCTTTCTTTCTCCACATTTTAATAAAAGAGCGGATGAATATGGTGGCCCGATCGAGAACCGTTCCCGCCTGCTATTTGAGATTTACGATTCCGTTCGTAATGCCGTCGGTGTAGATTATCCAATTGCCTTAAAACTTTCTTTCAGTGATCTTGTCTCTGATTCCAGTACACCAGAAGAAATGTTGTGGGTATGTAAAGAACTAGAAAAGAAAGGAATTGATTTCATTGAAGTTTCTTCTGGAATCAGTGCTGACAACAGCGGCGCTTCCTGCTCTCCTGTTTTAAGAAACGGCGACCGAGAGGGCAAATTTTTAGAAAGTGCCCTCCTCGTATCTGATACTCTGGAAATCCCAGTATCCAGCGTTGGCTGCTACCGCTCCCCAGATTTCATAGAGCATATACTATCATCAACCTCTCTTACCGCCATTTCTCTTGGCAGACCATTAGTAAGAGAAGCCGATCTGCCAAACAAATGGAGAACCTCAAACGAAAAAGCAGCCTGTATCTCCTGCAATCGCTGCTTTAACTGCACAGACGTAATCACCTGCCTGTGCGGAAAAAAATAATTCTCCACCAATACAAAAATATTTCATTTTAGCAAGATACACCATCCACATATCTATTATGTAAATAAAACATTTGATGTTAATCCACCAGCTTCCTATACTTAAGCCAAGAATAAGTATAGAAAGCCGGTGTATTTATGAACAGCGTTTTACCAAGAGAGGAAGAAGTTGAAGCCATCTTTTCACAGATTCTTGCTTCCCCTGATTCCTGCAAAAAATTAATGGATATTTTCTATGATGTAATGGACGATAATCATTTATTAGAAGCGGATAATCCAAAACATTTTTCTAAAGTCTTATTTTATGCCTATCAAAATGGGGATATCAGTGCTCTTTTATTAAAGCTTTGTGGAAAGAGTATGTTTGACCTTTTAAGAGAGGCGTATCTTATTCCGAAACGATTTCACGGAAAAGCAGGGAAGAACCCTGTACTTTTAACAAATCCAGAAGGTGAACTTCTTCCAGAAGCACAAAAAATAGTTTCTGGCAGAGAGTATAGCAAGTTTAAGGAAACGTATAAAAATCATATTTGTGCTCCCCGTTCAAAATTATATCTCGCAGATGGTTATGACATTGTCCGTTCTTATGTTAATGACACTGATATGGAAATTACGGAAAAAAGAGAAAATAAACGGCGTGGCATTATGATTCTTTATGCACTTCCCGATACGAAAAAGATAGGTCTTACCGAAGCACAGGCTTATGCGGTTGTGTGGGATACGTTCCATAATATTCAAAAAGAAGCACCTCATGCCATCGTTTATTATGGTCAGGAAACCGGATTAAAAAAGGAACAGACCTTTGACGAGATTGGTATTCTTCTCCCTATTCGGGAATTTGAAAAGAAAATGCTTCATCATTTAAGCGAAATCGATGGGCTTGTTTTAGCCTGCCGTGAAAAAATGATGAAAAAGGCTGGAATGGAAAGTCTGGAACTGTGAGAATATCAGCTATTTCTATAAAAATACAGGAAAAATTAAACAATAGCTGTTTCTATAAACTAGTAAGAAGGAATGTTAAAATGAGTGAAACTATGATAAGAAAAAATCATATGGATGTGCTCTGGCATGAATATACCGATAAAGAGGGGCAAAATCTCCCTATTGTACAAGCAAGCCTTACGGAAAAAGCCTCAATTATCGGCCGTGCTGGCATTATGCTTTTATCCTGCGGAACTGGTGCGTGGCGTGTGCGCAGTTCTATGAATACTCTCGCTGAAGTGATGGGCGTGACCTGTACCGCAGATATCGGTCTGATGTCTATTGAATATACCTGTTTTGATGGTCAGGACGGCTTTACGCAGTCACTCTGTCTGACCAATACTGGTGTAAACACTTCAAAACTGAATCGTCTGGAGCATTTTATTCAGGATTTTGAAACAGAAGGAAAAGATATGTCCGGTGAGCAGTTACATAATCTTCTTGATAATATTGAAGAGATTCATGGACTTTATTCACCGATTGCCCTTGGTATCGCTGCCGCTCTTGCCTGCGGAGGATTTACCTTTTTGCTTGGCGGCGGACCGATTGAAATGTTTTGTGCTTTTGTCGGAGCTGGTCTCGGAAACTTTTTAAGATGTAAACTTACCAAGCACCATTATACCTTGTTTCTGGGAATTGTCTTATCCGTTTCCCTCGCCTGCCTTTCCTATGCCGGACTTTTAAAATTGGGCGAAATCTTTCTGGGACTTTCCGTCAAACATGAAGCAGGATATATCTGCGCGATGCTGTTCATCATTCCAGGATTTCCATTTATCACAAGCGGCATTGACCTTGCAAAACTTGATATGCGTTCCGGTATCGAACGGCTCGGTTATGCATTAATCATCATTTTAGTCGCAACAATGTCTGCATGGATTATGGCATTAATTTTACATTTACAGCCTGTTGATTTTATAAAGATTTCTCTGCCTTTAGCTGGTTGGATTATTTTCCGGTTTCTGGCAAGTTTCTGCGGTGTATTCGGATTCTCCATCATGTTTAACAGCCCAATCCCACTGGCAGTCGCCGCCGCAAGTATTGGCGCTATCGCAAATACACTTCGATTAGAACTCGTTGACCTTGTAAATGCTCCCCCTGCTGCCGCAGCTTTTATCGGAGCCTTAACCGCAGGAATCCTTGCCTCCCTCATGAAAGACAGAGTCGGCTACCCAAGAATTTCCGTAACCGTCCCTTCCATCGTTATTATGGTTCCAGGCCTCTACCTCTACCGCGGATTCTACAACTTGGGAATTATGTCCCTCGCCACCTCCGCCACTTGGTTTGCCTCTGCCCTTTTAATCATTCTTGCTTTACCACTTGGGTTGATTTTTGCAAGAATCCTTACAGATAAAACATTTCGGTATTGTACTTAATAGAAAACACAGATATAATAGCGGAGCAGCAAAGTTACGCTATTAGCAAAAGAGCCTCCTTATAACGCTTGATTTTGCTCAGTTGTAAAAAACACAAAGTCACAAAATCAAGCGTTATAAGGAGGCTCTTTTTATAGATGACTTCTTGCCGCTCCTTCTTTACATCTACGATACTATGCTTTCCTCTGTTTCATCTATCTTTATTAAACTACAGAGTTTTCTCTCCGCTCCTATTCCTCACATACAGCACTGCCATTGCTATTGCCGCAATTCCCCAAGATATCGGATAGGAAAGCGCCACTTTATCCGAGGAAGGATTCTGTGCCATAAGTACAAACAGCGCAGCAATGCGGAATCCACAGAAACTTACGACTGTTACGACCATCGGTAAGAACGCCTTTCCAAATCCTCTTAAATTACTGCTGAAACATTCCAGTACGGTATAGAAAAAGTAGAATGGAAAGGTTACTTTTATGATTTCTAATGTCTGTGCTGCTACGGCAGTATCTTTTGTAAATGCTTTTAGGATAACTGGCATTGCGATAATAAGCAGTATACAGGCAATAAATGTTGCAAAAGAACCGCCAAGGATGCTGAATTTATTTCCTTTTTTAATTCGGTTCCAGTTTCCGGCTCCGTAATTTTGCCCGACAAAGGATACGACAGCCTGACCGAGTGCGATAATCGGCAGATATACGATGAGTTCCACACGGAAGTAGACTGTAAAAGATGCAACCGCTGTAACGCCAAGTGTATTAATCTGTGACTGGATGATAATGTTTGATAAGGTAATGATAATCGACTGTACACCAGCGGGTACACCGACTTTTAATATATCCGTAAACTCACGCAGACTACATTCTTTTATACTGAAACGCAGGGCATATGGTTCTTTTAACCGATATAAATGTAGCATAATTCCGATTGCCGCAACTGTCTGGGAAAAAAGGGTTGCCAGTGCAGTTCCTTCCACGCCCATATGGAACACTGCTAAAAAGATAAAGTCAGCAAATACATTGATGATTCCACCAAAGAACTGATACAGTAACGGTGTTCTCGAGTCACCTAACGCTCTCAATACTCCGCTTAACAGGTTGTAGCTGACTATGGATATCATGCTCACCATATAGATTCGCAGATAACGTACCGCCAGCGGAAAAATACTTTTCGGCGTTCCCATCCATGTTAAAAAGATTGGAGAAAATATCAATCCAATCACCATCAATAATAAACCGCCGATGATTCCTGTCCAGAAAATTGTCTGGATTAACTTTTTCAGTTCGTTAAAACGTTTTGCTCCGTAATGTCTGGCTGCAAATACATTGGTTCCGACTGCCATTCCATTGAAGAATCCAATCAGGCAGGTAACGATCAGTCCACTTGCCCCGATTGCTGCAGAGGCTTTTGTTCCAAGAAGCTGTCCGACAAAAATAAGGTCAACCGTACTGTAAAGCTGCTGAATAAGACTGGAACCTAAAAGAGGAAGGGCAAATAACAGGATGCCCTTCCAAATACTTCCTTCTGTCAAAGTATGTGTATTCTTTTTTAAATTTCTCAAATCATGTCCTCCCACATCTCACGGGAATGAATTCCGGCATGGTCATCGTAATGTTCTTTATGATGCTTATGCAGTTCCTCATGGGTATGTTCATGATTCATATCACCGAGATCATCAATACAGGTATCGTAATGGCCATAGGCAATAAGCGGTGAATTTTCTGGACAGGAATCATCGGCGGTTTATTATTGAT
>JABLTS010127953.1_pt1 | contig 11045 bp, 9 predicted proteins | sample 7160081 | NCBI WGS metagenome assembly JABLTS01 (sample SAMN14651231, study PRJNA627086) | human gut metagenome | isolation source: feces | host: Homo sapiens
CAGATTTTATTTGTATCTTTGCCATGTCATATTAGAGTTTTGCTTGTCTTCTTTTCGCAACACTAAGGTAAGTGAAAATTCTGACATGGCAAAATACTGGGTAACTTTTTGTTGATCAGGCACTTATAAATAATGTTAAATATAGTGTTGCGGAATTAAGGTATTAATAAAGAAATGGCGAAGTTGAAAAAACTGAACATTATGTCTTCATAGATTGACTGATTTTCAAAATTTAGGCAAAAAGAATGAAGGAGGCCTTGTTTAGGTCTCCTTCATAAATTCAATATAACAGCTTACTTACTTCTGCCGGATTAAATGCCCACTCATGGGTATAGCTTTCATCTGCCTGTTCTGCAGAACCTACTATTTTCTGACTCTGTGCTTCGGCTTTCATCTTAAGAAGCTCACCAATCTTGAGTTTCCTTTGTAATTTTATGAGTAAAGCCTCTATATCCTTACTTCTAGCCGAACGCAATGTCTGTCCTGCGATAGGCATTTCCAACCAGATGATTTCTCGTTTGGCAATGTCCAGAACCCCGAATACCAATCCTTTGGAGAGATTGTCGTCGGCAACCCTCACCATGTACTGAACACAGGAAGGGTCATAAGCTACTCCATCTTTCTCTGATATTTTCATCTTGTTGGCGGAGTTCATCCAACCAACTACAAGATTTGGAGATAAGGATCCACAGGAGTAGGCGTTGCATGTGAAGATGGCATACTTAGCTTCTGCCGCCTCCAGTTCTGGCAGTGACAGCTCAATGTACTCTGCTGTACCCACCATCTCAGGGATAGAACGTATGTCACCAGAATGCTTGGCACCTGTGCAGGTAAGATTGTAATAGGCACATTCCTCTATCTTATCCTCGTAAGAGATGCGACAGCTCAAGTCCATGTCCAAATGCTGGGCATGCAGCCCCTTTCCCCATTGCAAGAATAACCTTACCGCATCTCCTTCCATAGGGAAGCGAGTTCCCATCAGTGCACAACTGGTATCCTGTATGGTTGTTGATCGGTCGCCGACGCTAATAGGTATGTCATATAACTCAGGGGCGATGTAGATGGTCTTGCTCTCTGTGTCCTGTGCCTTGAAACGCCTGAACATAGAGTCCTTGTACATACCATTCACATCCTCAATCATTTTCTCTCGTTCTACCTTACTGTATAGAGCAAGCAATTTGTTGTGTGGGATGATCTTCTGGAGTCCAGTAATAGTCTTGATTGACCTGATGGAGTCGAGGTCAAAATATCCTTCTGCTGCATTGCCAAGGGAGACGAGTAGTCTGGCTGGCAGCTCATCGGCAATCTCTCCAAATGCTTTCAAGGTTCTTAAGCTACCGAATCTCAACATAGTAGCAAAGAGACATCTGGCAAATGAACCTGGTCTTTCCTTGAGCATGCCTAAAACCTTTTCTGCCTGGTTGTTGTTCGAAGCCTGATCTAAGTTTCCCTGCCACGTGGTGTAGTTTTGTTTATAGAAAATGTCCATGACATCAGCTAACTTCTCATACCCTTTTCTCTTGGCGTACTCCGCCAGACGCAAGGCACGTATGAATCTTACCCACATACCACGCTTGGAGTTCATGTCCTCAGCCATCTTAATTGCCGAAAGCGGGAGATTGTTTATCCATTTGCTCACCGTCTTGCAATTTTTACGACTATACTTGAGCATGAGCTGCTGCTTCATCTGCTCCTGATAAGTCAAGGCTTTGTCACAAACAAAGTTCATGTGAGCTCCCAGTCTTCGAGCATTATTCATAAGAGTTGAAGGTTTGATGATCTGAACGTGCCCTGTCTTCTCAAACCATAGGTATCTCAAGATGTCTGTTGGAGTCTTGAAATAGTCCATGGCTCTATCAGCTTGACCTGTTGACACCCAATGTTTGATGACCAGCATCATGGTCTCCTTCATGCCAATTTCTGTACCTTCTGGAACCTCAAAACAATTCAAAAGCAGATTGAGTGAATCTTTTTGGGTTGTATCAAGAGGAGTAGGAGAGGTAAGTAACGAAAGAAATATTCCCTTCAAATCTTCTCTGTTCAATAACCTAAGTTCCTTAAGCTTGTTTCCCTGTCCCTTGTACGCATAATTTGTTGTTTTGAACGGTGTTCCACAGAAAGGGCATCCATTGTATCTTTCCAGTGGAAATGTACCATCTGGAATCAAGTGACCACAAGGTAGGGTAGTTCCCTTGATATTCAGTTCACCCTTGATGATGTTGGCAACCCAGGTTATAAAGTGGTCAGCGACCCCCTCGCCTGTAGGCATGTCCCATCCTTTGACAAGAGACGACCAATTGAGTCCAACTCCCATCACATCCTCTATGATAGAGACTATATCTGCTAATTTCGCCACAGGTACTTCGTCTAGTGCATGGAGAAGTTCTTCGCTCAAACAAAAGCCATTTTCTTTCAGGCGTTCAGTGAGGGAATAAACAGCAGGTGTCATCTTTGAGGACATGTCTATATCCTCTTTTTCAATATCAAGATACAAAGCCTTGTATCTCAAAGCAACCTTCAATAAATTCTCATCGTTCATAATTATCTATTATATAATAAGGTAATCGAGGAACTTCAAACCATTAAGAACTGCAATCTTATGTCATGTAGTAAGTCCCTCTTGACCTATGTTAATAATTGGGGCTGCGAGCTGGAATCGAACCAGCGACACTAGGCTTTCATTGCAGCAGTATGTGTGAGTTGACCAGCTTGATGATGGTAATTCCCACACAAAACTATGCTCTACCAGCTGAGCTATCGCAGCCATAAACTATCTTCAAGCAATGAAAATTGGAGGTAATAGCCATGCTGAGTACCCATAGCTCTAGTACTACAACAGTACTAGCGATTCATTAATGAAGTAAGCATCGCTTGACCTCCAAATATCCATATTTCTTGTTTTCGGATGCAAAGTTACAACATGGGTATGCAGTCTTTCTGCGTAGATAAGAAAAAATATGCTCAAGCCTGAAAAAACAAGGATTGAGCATGTTGTGAATATTTATCAATTTGCCATAAATCTCCTTTAATAAAAAAGGGGTGATGTGTGTGTACAAATCCATATTTTTATTTAAAAAAACTATTTCTTTCAGAAAAGTGTGGTTTTCGATCCCCGTATTCATAGGAAAAGTGTATTTTTTATTTGGTTATTCCGTAGGAAAAGTGTATATTTGCACCGTTAAAATCATAAGAAAAGTGTAATTATGCTGTATAGAAAGATAGAAAAATATATCGTAAGTCACTTACAATCAGGGTCTGACAAGATTCTGATTGTAGATGGTGCACGCCAAATCGGAAAATCGTACATTATCCGAGAAATCGGAAAGAAGCTTTTTCCCAACTATATTGAGGTGAATATGGAAACAGATAAGCTTGGAGACCGGACTTTTGCTGACGCTAAGACGGTGGATGATTTCTATTTGGCTTTGAGTACGGTGGCAGGTGATAGGATGAAGGAAAAGAATAACACTTTGGTATTTATAGATGAGATTCAAGCCTATGATCATTTGCTTACTTTGCTTAAGTTCCTGCGTGAAGATAATAAGTTTACTTATATCGCCAGTGGTTCGTTGCTGGGTGTTACGCTTAAGACAACATCATCTATTCCTTTAGGCAGTATCATTATCCGTCACATGTATCCGTTAGACTTTGAAGAGTTCCTGATAGCCAATGGAATCGGGCAATTGGTGCTTGATGCGATTCGCAAGAAGTTTGCTGCAAGGGAGTCGATACCGGAAGCTATCCATAACAAACTTCTAGATTTGTTCAAGAAATATCTCCTGGTAGGTGGATTGCCTGATGCTGTCAATGAATTCTTAGCAACCAAGAATATCACAACCATTCGTACCATTCAGAATGAAATCCATCATCTCTATGGAGTGGATGCGGCACGTTATGAGGAGATGCACAATCGCTTGAAGATTCAGCGCATCTACAGTATGGTTCCTTCTAATTTGGAAAACAAGAAAAAACGTGTGGTGGTGAAGGACATTGAGGACAAGAAGGGAAAGCGAATGAGTGATTATGTAGAGGAATTTGATTATCTGATTTCTTCTGGCATTACCTTGGAAGTGAAGGCCATCAGTAAGCCAAGTTTCCCTCTGATAGAGAATAGTGGTAAGAATCTGCTGAAGCTTTATATGAACGATGTGGGTATTCTGACCGGCATTTTCTTTGGCACCAACATCAAGGCGGTGATGGATGATGTGGCAAGTATTAATCTCGGTTCCGTTTATGAGACGGTGGTAGCACAGGAGTTGAAGGCGCATGGCTTCAATCTTTATTATTATGATAACAAGAAGACGGGGGAAGTAGATTATCTAATAGATGACATGGAGCACCTTTCTGTTCTTCCGTTAGAAATCAAGTCTGGTAAGGATTATCAGGTGCATAGTGCCTTGGATAAGTTCCTGCAAGTCAAGGAATATAACATCCAGCAAGCCTTCGTTTTATCCAATACTCAGCAGGTGAAGGTGAAGGATGGAATAACTTATCTGCCTATCTATTATATAATGTGTATAGAGCCAAAGCAGGCAGAAGATGAAGTGTTGCTTTAGGACGATTGGTAAGATATAACGAGAAAAGTGTAAAGAATATTTATCATAATCATCCTTATGTGTACATGTATTCCAGACCTTGCTTGTAACGAAGAACTTGTCATGGCTGATGCCAATGATAGCTCCAATCGGTACAAATGGAATGGTGCAGGTATCATATATTTGCTATATATTTCCCAAGTAAATAAATTTCATCCCTTCTTCCAATGCAACCTTTTTTGCCAAATATATGGTTTCTTTTGGCGTTGGAGAAGCATCCTGCATCTTATAAAGAGGGAAGAACCTGCTGAAATGTAGTGGATTCTGGGCAAAGCCATTCGAGACGAGCCAGCGACACATCTTCCTGATCATCTTCTCACTATCATTGACACCTGGAATCAAGAGATTGGTTATCTCCAGATGAACATCAGACTTCTGCATGGCTAGCAAGGTATCAAGTACTGGTTTTAGATGTCCACCACATTGATGCATATACATCGTATCGGAGAAAGCCTTGATGTCTATGTTAGCGGCATCTATATAAGGAAGGAGTTCCTGCAAGGGCTCTGGATTGATGTAACCTGCCGAGACGAGAATATTCCATAGCCCATACTCATGTGATACCTTCGCTATGTCATGGATATACTCATAATAGGTAAGAGGCTCTGTATAGGTAAATGCGATTCCTGGCAGATGATGCTGCATGGCGATGTCAACAATTTCATGGGGTGATAGCTCATAAAAATTCACATCAGAGGGCAGCGCTTGCGAAATGTCATAGTTCTGACAGTTAAGACACCGAAAGTTACACCCCGTACATGACAAGGACAGGCATCGGGTGCCGGGATGAAACTCATTGAGAGGCTTCTTCTCGACAGGGTCATCTGCCAAGGCACATGGCTTGCCATAAACAATGGAATACAATTTGCCCTTGAAATTCCATCGGCTTCCACATATCCCATGCTTTCCATCCGGGATGACGCAACGATGGGGGCAAAGCTCGCATCTTACCTTCAGGCTTTTGCCTCCATCTTTGCCCTCCTCTATCTTCGTATAATATCTACATTCCTTCATGTTTCCTAACCTTTTGTTTTATCATACGATTTTGAATTCTTTGGATGTTTAAAATCAGAATATGATTGCCTCGTAGGTATAAAGTTCGGCAGTTCTCCAGCCTTCCCAGCCAATGCCAGCTTTATCTTGCGCACAATGTCCGAGAAATTCCTCCTTAGTCCAAGACACCTCATCGGCAACTTGTGGCAAGAAGGTTCCTGCACGATTGCCCTTACGCATATAAATGCCTTGTTTGCCCAGTTGAAATTTGTCGATGGAATGGATGCGCTTCATCGGGGTAAGCACGGAAATCTCTATGTCGATGTCTGGAAGCTCGGTTATATTGACTGCAGGAAATCTTGGGTCTTCAAAGGCTGCAGCCTTCGCCATTTGGCAGACCGTCTTATAAAGTGGCATATCCTCTCCGAAATGTCCGATGCAACCTCTCAGCCTGCCGTGCTTATGCAGAGATACAAAAGCTCCACATAGGGTCTTTAGTTTTTCCGACAGATGGCTGGGAAATTGATAACTCCTACCCTCCAAGGTCATCCTGATGGCATCGTAAGCTATCTCCTTGAGCATCTTTTTGTCTTCGTCACTTAGTGAAAAGTTTGCCTCGTCTTTTTCTCTTGATTCAACCAGCTTTACTTCATCTCTTGTAAAGATAAATGAATGATACCCCACTACCCTATCCTTTCCTCCGTAGGGCGAATCACCCGAATTGCGGTACATGATGTGATGTGGATGGATGTTGGCATCATTTTCTGTCATCATCAGGAGTGTGGCAATAGCCGCTTCTCCACAAGCACTTGTGGCAAGACTGTTGATGTTCAATTCCTGGTTGTGCAAGATGGCTTTTACGAATGCTTCCGCCTTGCCCGTCATGATGGCATCCTTAGTAAGTCCATCCACCCTTTTGGCATCAAGATAAGCTGGATAATGTGAGAAATCACTACTGATGATAAACAGATTTCTTTCGTTCATATATGGCTGGAGGACACGGGCTATCTCTTGAAGTATGCTCAATTTTTGCGTGGCAATGATGATTGGAACGATGGGAACTACCTTCTTGAAGTGATACTGCAAGAAAGGAAGCTCCACTTCCAGACAGTGCTCGCTGTCGTGTGCCTTATTATTATAGGTAAAAGCATCGCTCTGTTCCAACAGAGATTTGCAGAGTGCAGTATCCACCGGGACATTACCAAGTGGCGTTGCATATTCTGTCGCTTCAATATTCACCGAAGCTTTGTCAAGATAAACATGATGACTAGGTCCCAACAAGAAAATGTGTTCATATTGCGCATCTGATTGGATGCAGGCAAAAGCAGATGCTGTGGTTACGCCAGAGAAGACATAACCGGCATGTGGGACAATGATAGCTTGCACAGGTTTCAAGGGTGAAGCCTTGCATTGCAGAAAACACTCCTTCAAGTCGTGGCGAAGTTCCTGAGCATCGCCCGCATAAAATTGTCCTGCTACGGCAGGTTTACGTATCTTTGCTTCCATCATCATACACATGGTTAATAAAACGACTAAAACAATTTTTCTCATATCTAAAAGCGTGAGAAGAATGGCAACTTTCCATCCTTTTGGCAAAGATACAAAATAATATGATAGAATGTACAAATCCAGCTAAAAAAATGCAAAAATGTCGGCAATGATTATATTATTTCTGGGTCCACTTAAAAAATGGGCGTATTCTGACTTCATGCAAGAAACTGCAAAACCAACAAGGCGAGCATTGGCTTGGATAAGGGAAGCTCATGTGGAAAACCTGGTTAGCGATATTGATTTGATGGAGAAAAAAGCCAGGGAAATGCCATTCTCTTCATATGTATTGTGCTCCAAAAGTAAATATGAAGAGCTAGGCAATTCACGAAAATCATTTCTCAATGAGAAAGTACGCCGGGAAAAGGAACTCGACGAACTGTACTCACAAGAAGTATATTCGGAAGAGGCTTTTAAAAACTGGGAAGGCAGGTACAAGTCTCTGTTCTCCTCTACGCATTATGAAGGCAAAACGGTCATTTCATACAATCCTTCGTACTTTCAGGAGAAAACTTTGTTATCACACAATCCAGGTATAGTAATTCCTTTTTAAGCCATAATGATTTAAAATATTACTATATGAGTGAAGAGAAAAAAGACATATTGGATTTCTTCTTTGATGGTGATATAATCATAACTGGGGCACAAGGATATACGAATATCAGCAAAGTTCTGGAGACAGAGGAGTATAAGTTCATAACAAATGACAATGATGGGGATTTGAAAGATTTCTTCATGCATGTTTTGCTAGAATCATCTATTAGGGAGGGCAACACCATCAACATGGTACTTCGTGTACCTTACGGTAAGCGAGACATACAAGAAGAACTGCATCAACTGATTCAAGCCCTGGAAATATTTGGTATCATTGGAGCCTTGAATGCGCTGATTCTAAACCGTCTGGTGACACGAGTAAATAGCGGACAGGGAAAGAATGTGCCGGTGAGCATCATCGTGGATGAGCTTCCTACACTCTACTTCCACAAGATTGACCGCTTGATAGGTACTGCTCGAAGCAACAAGGTGGCCGTCACCCTGGGTTTCCAGGAACTCCCACAGCTGGAGGCTGACTATGGAAAAGTGGGTAAGGACAAAATCATCACCACCGTGGGTAATGTGATTTCTGGATCTGCAAGAAGCAAGGACACCCTCGATTGGCTTTCCGGCGACATCTTTGGCAAGGTCGTCCAGCTCAAAAAAGGTATCACCATCGACAGAGATCGAACTTCCATCAACCTCAATGAGGACATGGACAGCTTGGTTCCTGCTTCTAAAATCAGTGACATGGCATCAGGATGGATATGCGGTCAGACGGCTCGTGACTTCACCGTCACAAAAACTGGCAAGAATGGGGCAATGAACATCCAGGAGGCCGAGGAGTTTAAAACCTCCAAATTTTTCTGTAAGACAAATTTGGACATGCAGGAAATCAAGGCAGAGGAAGAAGACTACAGGAACTATCCGCTCCCTGTCTATTATAACTTCAAGTCCACCGATGCCAAGGAACGCATCCTCTACAATAACTTCAATCGCATTGACCAGGAAGTGAAGGATATGATCAAGAAGATTCAAACAGAGTTTGGTAAACCAGAAATGCCTAAAGCCAAGCCCCAATAATAAGAGAAAATCCAAGAAACCGTTTGAGCGGTTTCTTGGATTTTCCTTTCATAACTATTCAAGCCTAAAGATAACAGGAACAGTATACTTAACTCTTACTGCAGAACCATTCTGTTTGCCTGGTTTCCATTTGGGCATAGACTTGACTACTCTCATGGCTTCTTTATCCAAAGCGGGGGCTACACTTCTCAAAACCTTTACATTACTGATAGAGCCATCACGTTCTACCACAAAACCTACAATCACCCTTCCTTGAATCATGGATTCTCTGGCCGTTGCGGGATAAACGAGATTACTGGCAATATATGCCATCAAAGCCCCTTGACCACCAGGGAAACTTGGCATTTCCTCCACCACATCATAGCATTTGGATTCATAAGGAGATTTATCTCCCATATCAGACTCATAACCGCTGGTCAGTTCATCAAGATGAAAAACGTATCCCTTGAGATAAGTATTGGACACACCAAGTTCATCAAAGGCTATATTTATATCAGAAGATCCAGAATAGGCCAAGGGCAAATCACAGGAAAACGCAATAGAACGATCTTCAATAAACAGGGACTTCGGATATAGTCTGTCGCCGATAAAGACCCATTTTTTACCATAGGTAACACGCACGGAAGGAAAATCTTCCTTAAAACTTTGAGCTATATCAATCGGAACATGAATCCCTCCACTTACCATTTTCCCATTCACCGTAAAATGCACTCTAAAAGTCTCTTCCTCAGAATCATAAGTGGAAATGGAGCGATTGGAGCCCATTGAAAATTGACCATGCTTACCAATTTGTCTAGAGATTGCCTCTTGACAGATTCTATCAAAAACTTCCTTGGATTGGGTCCTAAGTCTTTCATCCACTGTAGCCAACTTCTCAAACTCACCTTTTTGACACCACTTGGCAAAACGTGTCTTTACATCTTCCATAATAGACAGCCTATCAGAGAGCCTGACTATAGAAGGTAAAACTGTGCTTTTGGACACAGCACGCTTACTCCTTAAATTCTGCTGAGCCATACATGGAGATGCAGACATCCATAAGCTAGCTGCTAAAATCTCTATTCGTATAAATACTTTTATATATTTCATATCTCACGTACTTTCTTTGAGGTATCCATCTTCTTAAGATAGAAACAAAGGAACCATGTTTGATTAATACCTTATTCAATGGACTATGATTTCACTTGTATTCTTAAACCTTCTTCAAATAGGCTTCTTGTGCAACTTTGATGATGTCATAAGGATCTTTTGGATTCACACTGCATCGAGAAAACAACTAAAAGGGAAGAGTTCCATTCGCTGATGGTGGTGGAGGAATAGAATCGTCCTTTTTCTTATTGACATTACCCCCATCTCCCAAAATTTCATCAGAGGCTTCAGTCATCAAGCCTGTGGAAGGGTTGAAGTTAACATAGCATTCCCCTAAATCCCCCATACGATTCTTTGCCACAATTAATTGCACCTTACCGTGAAGGTCATTACCTCTTTCATCCTGATAAATATGATAATACTCTGGACGATGCACCATAATGACCAAGTCACTGTCTTCCTCAATAGTTCCACTATCTCTCAAGTCACTTATTTTAGGTCTTTTTCCCTCCAAGCCTTCTTCATCTTTTAAGTGACGATTGAGCTGAGATAGAATGACTATAGGAACCTCAAGTTCCTTGGACAGTTCCTTTAATTTCCTGGTAACATAGTTCAAGTCAAGGTACCGATTGTCTGAGTAACCATCCTTGGCGTTAAGAAGCTGAACATAATCCACAAATATGATATGTATACCATGTTCTTCCTTCATTTTTCTGGCAACCTCACATAATTTGTCTATATGATTCACCTTCTTGGCCTCCAGATAAATAGGAGATTCGGCTAAAAGGCTTGCCAGCTGGTTTATTTTTTCCCAATCATCATTACCTAAAGTACTGTCCAAGAAAGAAGAGGTAGAGACACCAGAAACTATTGAAAGCAACCTGGTAGCCCACAGAGATGCAGTCCCTTCCAAGGAGAAGAAGAGCAATGGATGCTTCTGTTTGACAGCAAACTCATTGACCAGATTTAGCGCAAAGGCCGTTTTGCCCACAGCGCTCATGCCTCCAATGGTCACAAGCGTACCAGCATAAAAATTATGTAATATATCATCCAATGACTTAATATTACTTCTCAATCTATATTTCTTTTTCTGCTTAGAATCTTGTTGAACCTTAATTCCGCAACACTATATTTAACATTATTTATAAGTGCCTGAGCAACAAAAAGTTACCCAGGATTTTGCCATGTCAGAATTTTCACTTA
>JABLTS010036364.1_pt1 | contig 11041 bp, 9 predicted proteins | sample 7160081 | NCBI WGS metagenome assembly JABLTS01 (sample SAMN14651231, study PRJNA627086) | human gut metagenome | isolation source: feces | host: Homo sapiens
AAGGCAATTACTATAGTTCTCTGATGGCAGAAACCGTTCTTTGGCGGCTGCAAAATATCATATAGTTATTGACATAATAAGCAATATGTGGTTGTGGAGGATTTGAGGTATGGGAAGTTTGAGTTACGTACATAATAAACAATATGCGGTATGGCTACAGTTAGGTTGTGTGCAAGGTTTGCATTTAGTAATGCGGATTTGGACTTTTCCGAAAAGGGAAGTTCGGAAAGGTAGAAGGGAAGGTAAAAGTATGGTTCGATATAATGAAGATGCCGAGGTTGTTGCTCGTATCAAGGAAGGCTTAAAGAAAAAGAATGGTTACTGCCCATGTCGTCTGGAAATGACAGAAGATAACAAATGCATGTGCAAAGAATTTCGGGAACAGATTGCAGATCCTGATTTCGAAGGCTATTGCCATTGCATGTTATATTACAAAACCAAAGATTGATAAGGGATATATTCTCTCAAAATGTTTTACGGTATAAGACGAAGGCACTCGCATTATCTGCAAGTGCCCATAATTACTACTCATCCTATTAAAAGGCTTTTATTTCTTTTGCTAAGCTAAAAGGAATTATTTCTCCGGGTTTGGTCTCCATGTATGCCCTTTCATCGTGCATATATTCTATAATATCTTTTGCCTTATAATCCTTAAACTTTGCGATCACTTTATCCAATATATTTATTTCGCTATCTGTTAAAACCGAATAATCCATATTCGCAGTTGGATATATATGAAGCATCGTGTCATAATTATAACTCATTTCTTCTTGAACATTTATATTTTCTAAATTCATCAAACTATAATGTCCAACCGGAAGTGCCCCCATAGGCTCATGTCGATATACCATACCGGTCATTGCACATCCATTTTTAATGTATGATACGGCATCTGAATACCAAAGCATTTTCATCAATTTGACCTTAAACAAGTTATCTACTTTTTCTGCAATATAAGAAATCATTGCTTCGATTTTGTCAATGTTAAGCATTGCAAACCCATTGGAGTCAGATAACTCTTCAAAATTTGCATACTCACTTTCAAATGTTTGCCTTGTTAGAAATTCCTTGCCATAAGAATCTAGTTTTTCTATAATCTTTACTTTTATGTCTAACCGCTTCATGACCGAAAACTTTTCAGAATTCTTTTTCAAAAATTCTAACGCCTGCAACGGATTGTCTTTTACTAATCGAAGCATCGTGTCATAAGCCTCATCTTGAATTCCTTTACTTTCATAGCGAGATATTGTTGCTTCTCCCCATCCAAGCAGTTTGGCAAGATCAACCTGAGAGAGCCCATAGCTTTCTCTAATGGCAACAATCTCATCGGAAGTGAGAAGTCCCATCTTAACCCGGTATGCATTCCTTGCATTAAGGAGATTTTCATTTGTCATTGCTCCGGTTTCAAATTCGTTCTCATTCTCATCCGCGTTTGCACAAAAATAGAACCGTTCTTCATAGGTTACTTCCTCGCCTTTTAATATAATACTCGTAGTTCTCTTTCTCTCTTCGATTTCATGTGCCTTGTTACATAACGGACATGACATATGAACTTTTCTAATTAATGTATTACTCTCCATTGTCTTCCCTCCTTCAACATTCCATTATGCATATGGATACTGCATTTTATCCTTTGCATAATGAAATGACACACATACTATTTGTTTCTGCTGATCACGAATCTTCAACTTTACATAAATAAGTCTATCATTTATGTCTTTTCCAAACACAAATAGTATTGGTGGATTTATATCATCTGTATCAATTTTTGTTTCTGCATACTCTTCAACTTTTAACTCTTTTAATCGATTAACAACATCTTCTGCATTGTACTCAAGATCAAGCAATGTATACGGTGTCGAAAATTTCCAATCATCCCCTTGTTTTTTCTTTCGAATAAGGATTAAATCCATATTTATGTCAAAGTCATCGCTCTCAAGTAACTGATGCAGTTCATCTAGAAAAGCAGCTACTTCTCTTTTTTTCGATTGATAGCTAAGAAATATACTAATCACCCCCAACGCATATACCATCAATTGATAGTATATATACTAATTGATAGTTTGTCAAGATTAAAATGTAATCAGCATCTTCTCTTCACCCAAAATATACTTTCATCACTTGGGTATACTCTGCTCTACACAGAGTCGGCCATATCCTGCTGCCACATCCGGATAATCTGTGATCCCCGGCAGCGGTTTGGCACCGCGCATCAGATAAGCCTTTCCCTTTTCGCCATACAATTCCACATCATTGCCACGAACAATTCCCCACTCCATTAATAATGCCGCTACGCCTGTCACAAATGGAGCGGCAATCGACGTACCCGTGCGTCTCGCATATCCCCCGCCGGGAGCAGCCGTCAGGATATCTACACCCGGGGCTACAAGTGTCGGTGCGACCTGCCCGGAAGCTGTAAATCCTCTCCCCGAAAATGGGGCAACTGCCATCGTATCTGCCTGATACGCCCCCACAGAAACAATACGATCTGCTGTTGCAGGAATTGTCAACGTGGTATTCGTGACTGGCATTAAAAATCCGGTCTGACTGCCGCTTGCCTCTATCCCGGACATCCACAAATTACATACTCCTTCTCGAATCTCTCTCGGATACAGAACAATGCTCCATATACCGGCAGGCAGGGCAACTCCCTCCCCGGCAGTCCATTCCATATATATTTCCTGTGAAATCGTATACGGTGTCGGCGTGCCATGTACAATAGATAATGTACTGCCACCACCTAACATATACCGCACACCGGTACCTTCCTCCGGCATCCGTAACCGCTCCCCGGATGGTGAAACCACATATAATTCCAAACGATCGACATAGGATTTCCACAATTGAATCGTAAGTGCTCTCTCTCCTTCTGCTAAAGCAAATTCTACTTCTGTAGAATTATCTGAATTTATTCTTGAACCATCGAACCCGCCATTTCCGTATATCCGGAAATCCCCCTTGGGCAGCGCCACCTGTGTGTGGTGCCTTGCATTTCCCTCATTACCTGCTGCCACAACAATCATGTTTTTCCAAACACCATTCAATTCAGAAATATAGTTTTCAAACAAAGACCGGCCGTCGTGAGGACCATAATTATTGCCAAAACTTAAGTTGACTGCGATCGGCTGCTGCAGTCTGATCGCCTTACGCAAAACATAATCTAAGCCCTCCATCACTTCTGTCGTTCTCGGAAATCCATCGTCCCTTCCGGCCAGTTTTACGATGATCAGATCACTTTCTGCAGCTATGCCGCGATTCCGCCGACTGACAGAGCCTCTTCCATTCCCCGCCGCCACACCTGCAACTGCCGTTCCATGTCCCAGGACACGATCATCAACAGCCACGATCTCCCACCGGCTCTCTTCCGGCATCCGCAATGCCTTATCAAAGTCTTCCGCTGTATATTCTACTCCGATTGAAAACCCTTCCGGGGCACGCCCTTCCTGCTCCCCGGATTGATCCCAGCAAAATGCGATCCGGCTCGTTCCATCGTCGCGGATAAAATCCGGATGGCTATAATCAATTCCTGAATCAATAATACCGACCAGCACACCTTTTCCCTGCAATCCCTCCACATTTTGATCCGGTAATGTCGTCGATGACAGACAGGAAACTCTCCGTCCCTGCTCCAGATCAAAATAAAGACGTTTTGGCAGCTCGATATATTCCACCTCAGGAAGGGCACGTAATGTCTCAAGCTGTCCATCCGGAATCGTAACCACGCCATATTCATTAAATAGTTCTACAGTTGTAGCCCCCGGGATCTCCCGTTCTACGCTTTGCGCCAATGCCCCTTCATAACGTACGATAACAGTCTGCATAACCCATTCCTCCTTTTACCTTACCTTATGTGCGTTGGCAACGCTAGGGACGATCTAAAAACTGCATTGAAACAATATCAGACATCGATATAATGCGTTCATCCGCTAGCACAAGCTGTCGTTCATATTCTTTTATCTTTTTTACGGTGCTCTGTACGGTTACATATTTGCCGCCTTCTTTCCTGTCATCCGGGACAAAATACGTTAGCGAGATCCACGGCTGCTCTGCAAAGCGTTCTAACAGCTCGTGATACCGCTCATTGAGCAATCTGGTGCTCTCCTCATCCATTTCGTGCCGTCTGTCTGTCAGCCGCGCTGTTTCCTGTATCGCCTCTTCATGTCCGGTCAATGCGGCAAACGGCGAAAACTGTGCAGCACGGTTGTCGACCGACATTGGCAGATGATTGGCAGATACCGGATGCTCCTGATACAAAATATCGCCATATTTTTTCATAACCTGCTCTTCGATCATCGATGCAAATTCCTGCGAAAATTCATTTTGTGCTAAAAGGTCAAGCACGATGTCCTCCAATCTGGCGGTTTCGGTCCTTTGCCGTTGCCCCCTCCTCAAAATTCATTCCACGCAATACTGCATTCTTGCCATATTTCTTCTTGATCTTAAGCAATGCTTCCTGCATATTACGCTCTTTTTGTTTGGCTTCTGAGTCCTGCTGCTGTTTGACTTCCTGCGCCTCATAATCCTCAAACAAACTCATCTGTATGCATTCCTGTTTGGGGATATCTGCCTCATCAATTACCTTTGCTGCAACGACCGTAATACGACGAACTAGCAGCTTCGGATCTACGATCCGGTCATACAGATCGCTCACAGCCTCCATGATCTCCCGGGTTGAAGAAGTCTTCTGCGGCAGATTAACAGTGCCATGAGCATGTTTGGGCACTTTGCGGCCATATCGATCTGTTGTCACACTACCGCCGTACTTTATCTTCTGATCACGCAGATTATCAATATCATATCCTATCGTTAATACCATCTGATCGGTCACCAGACGCTTATCTACAAGCTCCAGCACGAGCAGATCCGTCATCTCCCGCACCACTAGCTTTGCCTTATCAAAATCATACGGTTCCTGCAAAACCTGTCCCGAACTGATACTGTTCGTCGATGGCTTATACGCCTTTACCTGTGCGATCGTACACGGTTCATATCCCCACGCATGATCGATCAACAGCTCTGCATTGACTCCAAACATTTTGTATAATAAATCTTCGTTATAATAGTCTGTCCCCTTGCCTAATGAACACCTCGCAATATCTCCCATCGTATACAGGCCTTCCGCAGCCAGTTTCTTCGCATAACCGGCGCCGACGCGCCAAAAATCCGTGATCGGCTGATGCGACCACAACAACTTACGATACGAGATCTCATCCAGACTGGCGATCCGCACACCATTCTCATCCGGAATGATATGTTTTGCCAAAATATCCATTGCGATCTTGCACAGATACATATTCGTTCCAATCCCCGCCGTTGCTGTGATCCCGGTGTTCTCCAATACATCTTGGATCATTTGCTGTGCAAGCTGTCTCGGTGTCTTTTGATACGTTTTCAAATAATGTGTTACATCCATAAAAACTTCATCAATGGAATATACATGTATATCTTCCGGGGCTACATATTTTAAATATATCTGATAAATTTTGGTACTGTATTCTAAATAATATGCCATTCGCGGAGGCGCCACAATGTAATCCAGTTCTAATTCCGGTGACTCACGAAGTTCCTCTGCCTGTGCAGATTTCCCGGTAAACTTATAACCCGGTGCCTGCCTTCTGCGCAAGGCATTCACCTCTTTGACGCGCTGCACCACTTCAAATAATCTGGCTCTGCCGGAAATGCCATGTGCTTTTAATGGCGGTGACACCGCAAGACAGATTGTCTTCTCTGTACGGCTCTTGTCAGCCACAACAAGATTGGTAGTCAATGGATTTAGTCCTCTCTCGACACATTCCACAGATGCATAAAAGGACTTAAGATCAATTGCAATATACGTTCGATTTGCCGCCATACCAAGCACCTCCGTTCCATTTCTCATTCTTGTTTATTGTAGCAGAAATTCCAATAAATGCACACTTTTTTGTCCTGCCACACTTCAATCTTCTGGATCATCTCCTCTAAGAGAATTCTCCGCAGTTCTTCCCTCTCCCACATAGTCCCATCGGTCCCCGGTGCGTGTGATAACGCGTCTGCCTCCGTTCCGATCCCCAAGATCACACGAGCCCAACCGCAAAAATCCGGATCATCTTTATATTCTTTACATAACTGCTCTCCACATAGTTGTAATAGGGTTTGAATATCGATCCGCTCGCTTTCTCCCTCACCGCAATGACGACAGCAAAGCATTTCGGGATGTCTCCGTCTGCGCACTAGAGCCCGTTGACAATGACCGCATTTCGTAATTCCATGGAAGATATGACGTTTCTTTGACGTTGTGGAATACTGACGCCCGGCAACCGCATGAAACAATTCTTCGGATACGATCGGCTCATGTCCGTTTTTACGGACACAATACTGTTCTTTTGGCACAACGACCGTGCGTCGGACCTGGTCAATATGATTTTCATAACGATGCCATACATGACAACCGGTGTAAACCGGATTATGCACAAGATACCATACTCTTGCAGCCTCCATACCTACTATTTTCCCCGCATTTTTGTAAGTCATTCCCTCCGCGATCTGTTCAAATAAAAACCGAAGGGCTTTTGCTTCCTCCGGTTGTATTTTTAAGCTTCCGTTTACTTTTCGATATCCATATGGCACTTTAGCGGACACATAATCCCCTCTCTCGTTTTTAGCCCAAAGTGCACCTTTTACTTTCCTGGAAATATCATGACAATAATATTCATAAAACAGTTCTCGAAAGGAAATGTCCAGTCCTCCACAAAATCCGGCGGACTTATAGTCATCACTATCATATCCGTCTCCTAATGAAACCAACCGTACCTGACATTCCGGCATTACCTGTTCACGCAGTCTTGCCAATACTAAATATTCTCTGGACAAACGAGAAAAATCCTTAACCACAAGCACTTTCACACGTCCCATCAACACTGCCGCCAACAATCTTTCATATGCCGGCCGTCGTTGAGTCATGCCACTGTACCCTTCGTCTTTATATTCGATTATCGTATATTTATTTGTTGGATTATTTTTATTATCTGTCAGATAATTTTTTTGTGTAACATTTTCCTCTTCTTGTAGAAATTGTTGGTCATGCAGCCAATTTAAGATCATTTTTTTCTGATGCTCAATACTGCCTTCTTTGGAACCGGTTCGATCCTGTTTAGAAATGCGCAAATACATCGCAATCTGTCTGTCTCCTGCATCCAAATTTTCCATCTCTATTCATCCATATACGGCAGCTCGATCATGACGGTTACACTCGTACCATGCTGAATATCCGTTTCTACATCAATACTGCCCCGCATCATTTTTACTATACTATTCACGATTTTTAATCCTAGACCACATCCCGGAATATGCGCCTTTTTCACACGTTCCGAGCGGCAGAACGGTTCGTACAGATATTCCATAAATTCAGGCTCTATCCCCATTCCGTTATCCTTTACTTCCATAACGTAACAGGATTTCCCCTCCTGTGCCGCACGTTCTGTCAAGGTAACAGTGATCATTCCCTGCTCCGGGGTGAATTTCACGCTATTCTCCATCAGATACTGCAATATCTGCTGTATTCTTCCCCTGTCACCAACAACTCTTTTATGTACCAGTCCGTCACTTATGATCTTGACCTGCTGTCGTTTCGCCGTACTTTCCGGCTGTAATTGTGCAGCAACATATTCTATCATTTCTGTCATATCAAACAATTGATCTGCCAATGTTACTTTGCCGAGTTCGATCTGGCTCATATCCAATACTTTGTCCAATATATTCAATAATTCATCGCCGTAGTCTGCAATCTTTTCCAAATATTGTTCCAGTTTATCCGGTTCCTCCAAATGAATATACATAAGAGATAACATCCCCGCTATTGCATTCATAGGCGTCCTGATTTCGTGGGAAATATTCGCATATAATTCACTTTTGAAACGTTCTGTCAACATCTGCTTGGAAATATCATTGACGATGCAGGCACAGTATCCAGGACCTGCAGAAAAACATTGTACACGAATGTATCTGCCATGTTCTTCTGAAATATCCTCTATCTCACTTTTATGATTTTCATACGCTGCATTATAAAATATACGCAGCCACCGCGGATTCATATTTTGAAATAGCATAGGACACTGTTCTTCTATTGTTCGTCCCTCTTCAACACGAACCAGATTCATCAAAGCTTGATTGAAAAATACCGGAGTATATGAGAAAGGCTTTCCACCTTCATCCAGATCAACACGGACAATACAGAAAGCCTGACTGCTGTTGGCAAAAATATTAATATCAAATTCTTGCACTGAGTGTCCTCCTTTATTGATCCATGCGTTAATGATCATCTATTTCATTAGGATACTCTGTGACAAGGATAAAGTCAACAACCCGTTGCAAATAATCCATTTTATTCGACATTTTTCAACGCTTCGTCCATTGGGATCTTCTGTATCTTATGATATTGTGTCGCTGCAACAACTGCATAAGAAACCATGATCATAACAAACATTTTCGGATAAATATCCGGTGAATAATATAAGGTAAGCCAGCCGTTAAATTCCATCATGATTGCTTTATAGATCACGGTCATAAATAATGTTGCTATGACAAAACCAACCAGAGCACTGAGAGCTACGACCCAGCTGGTCGCTAACAGGTACAGCCTTGCGATCTCCTTATTTTCATAACCGAGAATTTTAACCATCGAAATGGACGTGGTATTCCGTTCCAAGATCAATTTGGTGAGCAGATAGATCAGGAGCACTGCCAACAGTACCGCAAATACATTGATCATTTGAAACATAGATCCCATGGAAACATCCAACTGTCTGGATAACTTTGTCATATCGTCAACGGTAATACAGCTATCCACATATTTTTCATCAATATCGGTCAATTTGCGATCCGACAAATACCCGGTAAAATATTTACCTTCTTCCGGTGTGGAAAGCTGTGCCAACAGCACTTCCGGATAACTCATCGCAAGCTGCATCATATCCACTTCTTCATCAAACGTATCACGGTACTTGTCAATGTCCATAAATACGGACAGACCCGCTGCATAGGCAACGGTTTCCTTTACACGGAAACGATACTTTTTACCGGAATATTCATCCTGCAATTGTAAGGTATCTCCCTTTTTCACACCGTATTTTTCCGCAAAACTATCCGAGATCATAACTCCATCTTCGGGCAGTCTATGCTTAAAGTATTTGCTGTTTTGTTCTAATCCCATAATGCTGATCGACTCATCTTTGGAACCTTTATATATCAGAGAGGTCATGCAATATTTTTCTGCCTGATCATCTGAAGTCCGTACAGGCGCTTTCAAAACATATTGATAATCCGCAAGCATTCCGTTTACCACTTCATTTTTGTAATGAGACAATAGCGGAATCATCATCATACCAAACAACAGCAGAAGACTGGCAAATAACATTCCGACAAACAACGTAATGTAACTGGAACGGTTTTGTGTGATCACGCGAATACGGAAACGGTTAAAAAACGACCACTTCGGCAAACGCATCGCTTTCTTTTTCTTTTTGCAGTCAAGGTCTCGGCGCAGGAAACGCAACGGAGATAATTGCAATTTACTCTGCAATGACAGCACGTTCACGATCAGCATAATGATCAGCGGAACCACTGTCGTGATAACGAACGCCTTTGCATTCCAAATCGTCACATATGTCGGCAGACTGTAACTGCCGTAATACATATCTGCTACTATGCCCTTAAAATACGTGTATCCAAGTACATTTCCAAGTGCACAGGCAAGAAACGTGACAGTCATCGGAACCGCTAAGTAATGACGCATCAGTTCTCCTTTGGTGTATCCGGAGGCGCGTAATGTACCGATGACTGCGGACTCCCGTGTGATCGTATGACGGATCGTTACCGAAAAGACGAACGCCATAATAGCGATCAGTATATACAATAACGCGATCATCATTCCCATATCACCACCGATATCATCACTTGCAAAATGAATCGCCTGATTAGCGTATGCCGGTAATGCTAAGGAAATCGTAACACCTGCCTGAAATGTTTTTTCGGCCAATGCATTAATAAAATCTTCCGACTGTTTCTGCTCCTGTTTCTTATCTTTTGGTGCCGTATTATATTTCCAGTCATACTGATAATTTTCATGCTCTTTAGCGAGAGAATCATAGCCTTGCTTTGTCATAACCGCCACACCAAACTTGGTCGCGTCAAACATCATATCACTGTTATCCGAAAAAAGAGCACTATAATCCGACAAGGCAACATAGCCGCTTACTTTCTTTTTCCTGTTACCAATGCAGATCGTGTCTCCAACGTCAATATCATTATTATCTGCATACATGCGGTCTACAGCGATCTCATCCTTACCCTTTGGCATACTTCCCTTCATCACGCAGATAAGATTGACCTTCTCCCGCTCTGCAAACACGCGGATCGATCCGTCACTCTTCCCATCATTATCCGTATCGACAGCTTCTTCCTTATAGAAATCCTTGTATATTTTGACATCTTCCTGTTCCAATTTGCGCTGCAAAGATGCTGAGATCTCATCCTTTACAACAAAATGTCCATCTTCAATATTATATTTATCATAACTTTCTTCACTTGCCTGCAGCATACTGCTGTTTGCTACAAAATATCCGGATGTAAATCCGATCGTCAACATCATAAACAGGAAAATCACCATGTATTTTCCCATTTCTCCTTTAAGCTCTCTTGGCAAACGCCTGTTTAATGGATTTTTCATCTCGTCCCACCTCTCTTACCAATCAAGCTCTTCTGCCGGAATCTTTATTTCGTTATGATAATCCTTGCGGATCTGCCCATCTTTAAAACGGATCACACGGTCTGCCATCTGCTTGATCGCATCGTTATGAGTAACCATAATGATCGTATTGCCGTATTTCTGATTGACATCCTCTAATAATTTGAGGATTTCCTTAGACGTTTTATAATCAAGGGCACCTGTCGGCTCATCACAAAGAAGGATATCCGGGTTTTTCACAATCGCTCGGCCAATTGCCGTTCTCTGCTGCTGACCACCGGCACTTTGTTAGAAGTTGGCATTGGGCTAAAAAGTCCTGAA
>JABLTS010069350.1_pt1 | contig 11029 bp, 10 predicted proteins | sample 7160081 | NCBI WGS metagenome assembly JABLTS01 (sample SAMN14651231, study PRJNA627086) | human gut metagenome | isolation source: feces | host: Homo sapiens
CGTGCCGATAAAAGCAGCGATGAATTGGGCTAATCCTTTCAGGGCGTGCCAGTAAAAGCAGCGCTGAATTGGGCTAATCCTTTCAGGGCGTGCAGATAAAAGCAGCGCAGAATTGGGCTAATCCTTTCAGGGCGTGCCGATAAAAGCAACGCTGAATTGGACTAATCCTTTCAGGGCGTGCAGATAAAAGCAGCGCTGAATTGGACTAATCCTTTCAGGGCGTGCTCGTATGATTATTTAATTTTCGCCAAGCGCCCTGTAAGGGCAACCCCTCCTAGCCCAGGGCAACGCCCTGGGTATAAACAGCAATGCCCTAAACGCCCTGTAAGGGCAAAAGCTTTAAGACAAAACTTAAATATCATACGAAAAAGAATGCTTATTCTGCCTCCTCAGAAGCCTCTGGCTTCATATTGGTATAGACGGTCTGAACATCGTCAAACTCCTCCAGCTTCTCCACCATCTTGTCGATAGTCTCACGCTCCTCAGGAGTAACGTCCTTCAGGTCGTTAGGGATATAGGTGAACTCAGCACCGGTCACCTCGAAGCCCTCAGCCTCCAAGTGCTTCTGGATGTCGCCGAAGCTTGTAGGAGCACCGTAGATAGTGACCTCGTTGTTCTCCTCATCCTCGTCGAACTCATCCTCTACACCATAGTCGATCAGGTCGAGAATCATCTCGTCCATATCCATGCCTTCCTTCTTCTTGAAGGTGAACACAGCCTTGTGGTCGAAGAGGAAAGAAAGAGAACCTGTGGTACCCATGTTGCCATTGAACTTATTGAACACTGAGCGCACGTCACCTACGGTACGTGTGGTGTTGTCTGTCAATGTGTCAACGAAGATGGCAACACCGTGAGGACCATATCCCTCGTAAGTCACCTCCTTGTAATCGCTTGTATCCTTGCCACAAGCGTTCTTGATGGCACGTTCGATGTTATCCTTAGGCATGTTCTCACGCTTACAGTTGGCGATGATAGCACGCAAGGTAGGGTTGTTCTCTGGCTCTGGACCGCCAGCCTTTACTGCAATTGCAATCTGCTTACCTAACTTAGTAAATGTCTTGGCCATGTGGCCCCATCTTTTCAGCTTTGTAGCCTTACGATATTCAAATGCTCTTCCCATTGGAATAAAATTTAATATGTTTTGTTGTTATACTTATTATATGATGTGAAGGAGTTAACTCCAAAATTATCTCAATTCAGCATTCAACTTGCCTGTGAGGTTGGCAATGAGTTTCTTCATGATGGCATCGATCTGCTTGTCGTTGAGAGTCTTCTCCTCGTCCTGCAGGATGAAATTCACTGCGTAGCTCTTCTTGCCCTCTGGCAGGTTCTTGCCCTCATACACGTCGAAGAGAACCACACTCTTGAGGAGCTTCTTCTCTGTCTGACGGGCGATCATCTCTATCTGCTCAAACTCCACACTCTTGTCGACCAGGAGTGCCAGGTCGCGGCTTACAGAAGGATACTTGCTGATATCGGTATAGGTGAGGCTCACCTTCTTGATGGCCTTCATCAGGTTGTCCCAGTGCACATCGGCATAGAACACGTCCTGCTCGATATCGAAAGCCTTCTTCAGCTTCAGGCTCAGGATACCCATCTCTACCAATACCTTTCCGGCACGGGTCTCATACTGCACACCCTTTGAGAAGATATTGTTGTCGCTGTGCTTCAGCACCACATTGTTCTGTGGCATACCCACACGGCGCAGGATGTTCTCCACCACAGCCTTCAACTCGTAGATGTTGCTCTGCTCGTCGGCATGAGCCCAGTTGCCTTCTACGCGCTTACCGGTGATGAAGAGCGAGATGTGACCTTCCTGGCTGTAGCCCTTGATAGGATTCTCGGCATCCCATTTCTCCTTATTATATAAATAGGTGTTGCCCACCTCGAAGAACTTCAGGTTTTGGCTCTTGTGGTTGATGTTGCGCGACACACTCTCCAGTCCACCGAAGAGCATGGTCTGGCGCATCACTCCCAGGTCAGCACTCAGAGGGTTCATCACCTTCACGGTGTGCTCGTCGGGATATGCGTTGAGCTCGAAGTCGGTATAATAGCTTGCCTTGGTGAGCGAGTTGTTCAGTATCTCCATGAAGCCCTCGCCTACCAGCTGCTCTGCCACGATGTTCTGGGTGTGGTAGTGCTTGTCTTCCTCGCCCTGTACGGTGAGCGAGCTCTTCAGCTGAGTAGGAATCTCCACGTTGTTGTATCCGTAGATACGCAGGATGTCCTCCACCACGTCGCAAGGACGCTGCACGTCAACACGGAAGGCAGGAACGAGGAGGTCGAGGCCCTCGGCGTCTTCCTTCACAATCTTCATCTCCAATGAGGTGGCGATATTCTTGATGGTCTCTGCACCGATCTCCTTACCGATGAGACGGTGTGCATACTCATAGTTCAGGCGCACAGGGAAATCCTGGATAGGCTCTGGATATACGTCCTTGATCTGCATGCTGATCTTTCCGCCTGCCAACTGCTTGCAGAGGATGGCAGCCTGCTTGAGGGCATAAATCTGTCCGTTGGGGTCTACACCGCGCTCAAAACGATAGCTGGCGTCGGTGCTCAGTCCGTGACGGCGGGCACTCTTGCGAATCCATGTTGGATGGAAGTAGGCACTCTCCAACACCACGCTCTTGGTGGTGTCGTAGGTTCCCGAACCCTTACCGCCAAAGATACCTGCGATACACATAGGCTCCTCGGCGTTGCAGATGCTCAGGTCGTGCTCGCCCAGGGTATGCTCCTCACCGTCGAGGGTCACAAACTTGGTTCCCTCTGGCTGGGTGCGTACCACGATCTTATGTCCTGTCACCATGTCGGCATCAAAGCAGTGCAGTGGCTGTCCGTAAGCCATCATGATATAGTTGGTGATGTCCACGATGTTGTTGATAGGACGCAAACCAATGATGTTCAGCTTGTCCTGCAGCCACTTAGGACTCTCCTTCACCTCGCAGTCGGTGATGCTCACACAGGCATAGCGCTTGCAGGCTTCGGTGTTCTGAATCTCCACCTCGATAGGCAGGTCCTCGTTGTCGACCACGAACTCATCGCACGAAGGACGATGCATACTGGTCTGATATCCGTTCTGCTTCAGCCACGCATAGAGGTCGCGTGCCACTCCCCAGTGACCCAGGGCATCAGCTCGGTTGGCTGTGATGTCTATCTCGATGAGCCAGTCGCTCTCCAAGTGATAATACTCTGCTGCTGGCTGACCTACGGGAGCATCCTCTGGCAGCACGATGATGCCGTCGTGAGAGGTTCCTACTCCTATCTCGTCCTCGGCACAGATCATGCCGAGACTCTCCACGCCGCGAAGCTTGCTGCGCTTGATGGTGAAACTCTTGTCGCCGTCGTAGAGCACGCAGCCCAGGTCGGCTACGATGACTTTCTGTCCTGCTGCCACGTTGGGGGCACCGCATACAATCTGCTGGGGCTCGCCCTTGCCCAAATCTACAGTAGTGACATGGAGGTGATCGCTATTGGGATGCATCTCGCATGTCAACACTTTACCTACGTAAAGACCCTTCAGTCCACCCTTGATGGACTGTACTTCTTCCAAAGCATCGACTTCGAGACCGCAAGAAGTCAGCGCGTCCGCTGTCTCCTGGGGAGTAAGGTCGAAATCGACGTATTCTTTAAGCCATTTGTATGAAACGTTCATTATAATGATTTTTATTGTATTCTATAAAACTTTGCAAAATTACAAAAAAAACTACATTTAGACGAAAAAAAATTCCTATATTTGCAGAAATTAAAGATTAAATGAAGATTTCTGGCGCAAAGACAGTCCTCAGAAGGCGAAAGTTCTTCAATTCGTGCCCCACTCAGGCTCTCTGCTTGATGCTTGTGTCGGGCATTGTCATTGCGCACTTCCACGTCGTCACCCTTCCTCCCTCCTACTGGCTGCTCATCATGCTCGCCGCCTCTGCCTTCGCCATCTTGGTGAAGAACGAGCTGCACAAGTCGCTCCTCATCCTCGCCGCCTTCCTGCTGGCTGGCGCCCTGCTCACCTCTCTGCAGGAAGAGCAGAACCGGCAACCCGCAGCGACACGTTCCTACAGCCATCTGTCGGCGCTCGACCGCACCCGTCTGAAGGCTCTCAGTCTGCGAAGCGAACTCACAGAACGCATTGGCAGCCAGCATCTTGCATCGCAGCAGCAAGCCATCATCACCGCCATGACACTGGGCGAGAAAGGCAGCCTCAGCAAGGACACCCGACAAACCTTCAAGGCCTCGGGTGCCAGCCACATCCTGGCCATCAGCGGACTGCATATCGGCATCATCTTTCAGCTCTTCATCCTCCTGGCAGGAGGCAGAAAACGATGGCGGCTCATCGCCGTACCCATCAGCGTGACTGCCATCTGGGCATACGTGTTCCTCATCGCCCTGCCTGCCAGTGCCGTCAGGGCTGCCTCAATGATCAGCATCTACTGTTTCGCCCTGCTCACCAGACGCAACTCGACGGCTGTGAGCAACCTGACTCTCGCTGCCATTGTGATGCTCATCATCCAGCCTCTCCACCTCTTCGACATCAGCTTTCAGCTGTCCTTTGCCGCCGTGCTGTCCATCCTGTTGCTCTACAGGCCCATCTACAGCCTTCTGCCTGCCTCGGTCACCCGCCGCAAGCCCTTGGGCTGGGCATGGGCAATGGTGGCGATATCGGTGGCTGCCCAGGTGGGAACCACACCGCTGGTGTGCTATTATTTCGGCAACATCGCCTGCTATTCCGTACTCAGCTCGTTTGTCGCCATTCCCGCTGCCACGGTCATCATCTATGTCAGTCTGTCGCTGCTGCTCTCGTTCTTCCTCCTGCCGGGATTCTCCCTGCTGCAGGGTGGACTGGCATACCTGCTGAGCCTCACCACCTCTGCCACCCAGCATGCCCTGCAGCTGATAGCCATGCTGCCGGGAGCCTGCATAGAGGGGATAAAAATAAGCATCCTGCAATTAGGCCTCATCTATATTGCCATCATTGCAGGATGCTTGCTTATTCAAAAACTTCATCGATGCCTTCTTCACCGAATTCATCTTCCGTCTGACTCGCACAGGGATTATAGTCAGCAGGAATGTCAAACTTCTCCATCGGACTGAAGCCCAGCGTTGGGTCGGCATAAACCTTCTTCATGAAGATGGCCCAGATGGGGAGCGCCATCGTGGCTCCCTGTCCCATACTCATGGAGTCGAAGTGGATGTCGCGGTCCTCGCCTCCCACCCAGCAGCCTGTCACCAGCTGCGGTGTGAAGCCAATGAACCATCCGTCGCTGTTGTTGTTGGTGGTTCCCGTCTTCGCTCCTATCTGTCCCTCCATGTTGTAGCGGTATCTCAGTCGTCCCGCCGTACCCTGATCTACCACGCCCATCAGCATGGTAAGCATCTTCATGGCGTTGTCGGCGCTGATCACCTCGTTCATGCGGGGCTGGAAGGTGGCTATCGTGTTGCCTTCGTTGTCCTCGATGCGGCTCACAAAGAGCGGCGAGGTCCTGATGCCGTGGTTGGCAAAGGCGGTATAGGCGCTCACCATCTCCGACACACTCACCTCGCAAGGACCCAGACAGAGACTCATCGAGGCATGGATGTCGGGATTGTTGATGCCGTAATCGCGCAGCAGCTGCACAAACTGCTGTGGGTTCAGCTTGCTCATCAGATAAGCGCTGATCCAGTTGTTACTCTGTGCCAGACCCCACTTCAGCGGAACCATCTGTCCATAGCGCGAATGGTTGGCGTTGCGGGGTGTCCAGCGTCTGCCTGCCACGATATAGGTCTGCTGACGGTTGGGCGCCATGTCGCAGGGGGTGAATCCGTTCTCCATCGCCAGACTGTAGAGGAATGGCTTGATGGTGGAACCCACTTGTCGGCGTCCCAGGCTCACCATGTCGTACATGAAGTGTGTATAGTCGAGACCGCCCACATAGGCTTTCACGGCTCCCGTCTTGGGATCCATGCTCATGAAGCCTGAACGCAGGAAACCCTTGTAGTAGCGTATGGAATCGAGCGGACTCATCAGGGTGTCGATGTCGCCATGATAGGTAAAGACGGTCATCTCCACCTTCTTTCTGAAGGCGTCGTGTATCTCCTCGGGCGAATAGCCTGCCGCCTTCATGGTGCGGTAGCGCTCGCTCTGGGTGATGGATCGGTTCAGGATGGAGCGTATCTGATTGGGCGTCAGCTTGTCGGAGAAGGGAGCACTGGGCTTGGGCTTGTTCTCACGGTCGAAGGCGGGCTGCAGATAGCCTGCCACATGCTTGTAGACTGCCTCCTCGGCATATTTCTGCATACGGCTGTCTATCGTGGTGAACACTCTCAGGCCGTCGGCATAGACGTTATAGGGCGTGCCGTCCTTCTTGAAGTTCTTGTTGCACCAGCCATAGAGGGGATCTGTGTCCCAGGCTATCGAGTCGATGACAAACTGCACTCTGTTCCACGAAGGATAGTCGGAGCGCACGGGGCGCTTGGCGGTCATATACTGGCGGAGGAACTCGCGCAGATAGGTGGCTGTGCCGTCCTTATGGTCGGTACGGTGGAAGTCGAGGGTAAGGGGTTCGGCAGAATACTTGGCATACTCCGAGCGGTTCATATAGCCTGCCTTCACCATCTGCTGCAACACCACGTTTCTTCGTTCCCGACAGCGGTCGGGATAGCGCACGGGGTTGAAGAGCGAGGGGTTCTTGCAGAGTCCGATGAGTGTGGCTGCCTCGTACACCGTCAGGTCTTTGGGCTCTTTGTTGAAGTAAGTGTTGGCAGCGGTCTTGATGCCCACCGCATTGTGCAGGAAGTCGAAGTAGTTGAGATAGAGGGCGATGATCTCCTGCTTGGTGTAATAACGCTCCAACTTGACGGCTATCACCCACTCTATGGGTTTCTGGAAGAAGCGCTGCACGGTGCTGCTGGCTGTCTCGCTATACAACTGCTTCGCCAACTGCTGGGTGATGGTGGAGCCTCCTCCGGCATTGGTTTGTCCCATGAGTCCTCGCTTCACGATGGCTCGGCCCAGGGCACGGAAGTCGATGCCTGAGTGCTCATAGAAGCGCTCGTCCTCTGTGGCAACAAGTGCCTCTACGAGGTGGGGCGACATCTTGTCGTAAGGGATCACGATTCTGTTCTCCTTGTTCAGGTTCCAGGTTCCCAACACCTTGCCGTCAGATGAATACACCTGTGTGGCAAAGCGGTTGATGGGGTTCTGTAAGTCCTCTATCTCGGGCATATAGCCTATCAAACCATTCCAAACGGCTACAAAGCCCAGGATACAGAACAGGATGCCTGCACCCAACAAAGCCCATAATATGTGGATGAATCGTTTTCTCATTTATTTCTTTATCAGTTTATCTTGCAAAGATACACAAAAAATATCGTAACACAAAAGAAATTAAGAGAAATCCGCATTTTCAAGAAAGTTTTTTTTGCCCTCTGCCAATACTGCCGTTATGCCGGGCAAAAAACAAAATTGGGGATTAGAAGCACTTTTTCTAATCCATTTTTCTTGCATTCCCCTTATTATTAATACTTTATACCATTTTTCTCGCGTTGTTTATATATAAATGTTGAAATGAATCGGCACGGCAGCAGTTTTGGTAGTAATAACTGTTCAAAAAGGGTGGTAATTTCTGTTTCCATCCACTTTTTGTGTTGTGGATTTGGTCGGGTTTTGCGAAGTGCATCCACAGGGGATGCGCCTTTTTTGGGAGTGCCCAAATCCCCTGTTTTTAGCCCCGCATCCCCTGTTTTGGGCCCAGCATCCCCTGTTTTGGGCCCAGCAAATCCCCTCATTTCTCCACTTTTTTCGTTTTCTTTTACATCGTTTTCGCGATTTTCTTCATGTTTATTCATGAATTATGCGCATTTTCCCGATTTTTTGTCAAATTTTCTTTTCGCACCAAACACATAATGGCAGTTTTTCAGGGTGTGTAGCGCTTATTTGCGACTGTTGAGTTCAGCATAATAGTTACCATTTCCCGGTAAGTCACTGAGACGGCTCAATGACTTACCGGGAAATCTCTGTTAGTCATTGGCTGGTCTGAATAACCTATCGGGCGAGACCTTTGTGTGAAGCTGTGAACGTCTATAATAATATATATATATTCTTTTATATGTTTTAATGGCATTACCCATACTGCTGTTTTCTTTCTTTATTTATTTTCTTTCGCGTATGCGTATAAAGCAAGAAACGAGGGTTCACCCTTCACATCTGCGCCGGAAGCCCGATAAACAGAGGGGATTCATGGCGTGAACCCTCCCTTCACAGGTATTCACGAAAACGTCACAAATGGCGTAAAACGGTGAACCCTTTGTGACAGAAAAGCCCAAAATGTGAACGCTTTTTCTTTGCAAAAGACGCAAGGAGCACGCCCTGAAGGGGGCAGAAGCTCACAGCCCAGGGCAACACCCTGGGTATAAAGCAATTAGCAGGACAAAAGACGCAAGCAGCACGCCCTGAAGGGGCAGAAGCTCACAGCCCAGGGCAACGCCCTGGGTATAAGGCAATTAGCAATGCGCCCTGTAAGGGCAAAAGCTTTAAAACTCCAGGCATTTTTTTAAAGCTTCTGCCCCTACAGGTAGGGTGTGTGGGACAAACATTCGAAAGAGGAATATGACAACAGAATCATGGGAGCGAATGCGACAAACGCGGGACCGAATGTGACAAACGTGGAAGCGAATGCGACAAACGTGGAACCGAATGCGACAATCGTGGGAGCGAAAAAAGAGAAAAAACAGCAGAAAAAGGATAGATTCTCAGAAAAAATGATTATCTTTGCAAAATGAAAAAATAAGCCTTGACAGAGCTTTCTGCACCGCTTGAAGTAGAAGTGACTGACCTTCTCAGGGAAGATAATATAGACTGATAAAATGGCAACAGACAATAAAGACAACAAATCCCATACATTCCGCTCGATTTAAGAAAAAATAATATAACTTTGAACCAAATTTCCCATCTAAATGAAGATATCATCCATATTAAAACAGAAGCGGACATGGAGCATCATGCTTTTCTATGTTCTGGCGGTATTAATAAGAGTCGTCTCAACCCGCTTTGAGACCATAGACCCATCCCACGTCAAATTGTGGGATTTCGTAGGTGGCTTGAGTCCACTCATAGGCGCGATTGTCGTTATCTTGGCGCTTCGAAGAAAAATGAAGACATCTCTTTTTGGTACATCGGTCACCAAGAGCATCCTCACATTGGCGGTGCCTTTTGTTCTGTTTGGCATTGTTGATTACAAGGAGATTGGACTCTGTTTGTGGTTATTGTTTGTATATCTGCTCTATGCCTTCTTCGAAGAGGTGGGCTGGCGTGGATACCTTTATAGCGAACTAATTGGCTGCAAAATCATTCACCGACTGCTGCTCACCACTTTGCTTTGGTTCTTTTGGCATTGCAAAGCATGGCAAATAGGGGATGTGGGCTTCTTTGCCTTGTTGTTCCTTGCTTCTTTTGGTCTTGACAAGCTTATCCGTGATACGCATTCTCTTATACTGGTGGCCTGCTTCCATGGTCTGTTCAATTTTTATTTCAAATGCCTCTCCGACCCAAGCCATTGGTCGTCAATCGTTTGTCTCGTCATCACCATCATGCTGTGGCTCTACATTTGGTATGGGCCAAAAGTCAAGATTTGCTGGAGATAATGTAATGCTTGGGACAAAAATACAAAAAGGAAGGAATACTTTATGTATTATTAGAATGGTAATATGATAGATTATATATTTTATAGAGTATATTGGGCTTATAATAAAAAAAGAGAGTCCGCAAAGTTTCTTAGCCCATTGTATATGGCAATGGTCTTTGCGTTTCTCTTTTTCCCATTCGCATTATTTTTGTGCGAACTATTAAGGGATTCATACCATAGAAATGATGGATATTTGTTATCCATTTATCTACTAATGATATTAATATACTCTTATTTAAGATTTTTCCCTAACAAAAAGATATGGTTGATAAATAAAAAATTCGAAGGGAATGGTTATAATTATAAGATTCCTGATTGGTGTTTTTTCGTGGTTCTTCCATTATCCATAGTTTGGGGAATTATAACATACTCTCTTTTGGTAAAGTTTTTCATAAAACCTTTTGCCTTGAGAGGTATTATATATAATATGCTGTAAGCGTTCTATAAAAAATGCAATCAAAAACTTATAGAATTTTTCTTGTCTGGAGTTTTTGATTGCATTTTCAAATATATAGTACAACCTAAAAATTAATAAATATAAGTAGAAGAGGTTTTGATTGTAAAAATATAATTCTTTTCTTGCAATCTTACTGATTGCTCGTAATGCACTGATAATCAACACTAATTGGAATGATAAAATGACGAAAGAAACAAATTGGGAACAACAAAATCAAGAAACCCCAAAATGAAAGCATGAGAAAACATAAATTAACACTGAAAACAATGATAAATTTCCGATTTTGTCATTTTAAGAGTATGGCAAAGAGAACAAATATTTATGAACGCATACTGGTATCTTACCGTATTGGAAAACCAATTGTTTTGTTCCATTTTTGCAGATTATATTTCTATTTTGTCTAAATTACGACGGAATACAGCAGATTTTCAAGGGATTTGGATGGATTATCACGATAAAATATTATTGTTGTAGCGTAAAAACGATAAAAACATGAAGTTAAATCGCATAAGAGCGGTCTTAGAGGACAAAGGGATAAGCCAAACATGGCTTGCAAAGAAGTTAGGAAGGAGTTTCAGTACGGTCAATGCTTACGTATGCAACCGTTCTCAACCCAACCTTACCACACTTCTTGAAATTGCACAGTTCTTGTCTGTGGATATGAAAGAACTTATCACGGACAAAAAGGAACGCAATGATTGAAGAGATTATGAGAGACAAAATAATATCATAACATCATTTTGTGGATAAACTAAAATATAATATTTGCAAAATAAATTGAACTTTTCTCATAAGAAAAGAAATATACTATAAGAGTTCATATCTCTCTACATGTTAAATTATTAATTGCTGATAACTATGAGACTGAAGCCAAAACTCCTCAATGCAATAATATTAGGATTGACAATGTTCCTTTCAA
>JABLTS010111273.1_pt1 | contig 11028 bp, 8 predicted proteins | sample 7160081 | NCBI WGS metagenome assembly JABLTS01 (sample SAMN14651231, study PRJNA627086) | human gut metagenome | isolation source: feces | host: Homo sapiens
CGGCAGGGCTAGATGTGCGCGGCGGCGGGCCGGCCTCGCGGGAGAGCGAGTTGCTCAAGCCGCAGGCGGCGGCGCAGGTCATCCACGCCATTGTGCTGGCGGGCGGCAGCGCCTTCGGACTGGATGCCGCAGGCGGCGTCATGCGGTATCTCGAAGAACGCGGCATTGGTTTTGACGTAGGTGTGACGAAAGTCCCCCTCGTCTGCCAGTCCGACCTGTTTGATTTGACCGTGGCCGACGCCCGCACCCGGCCCGATGCAGCCATGGCCTACGCGGCCTGCGTCAACGCCGAAACCGGCAACTACCGCGACGGCAACCACGGCGCGGGCACCGGTGCAACTGTCGGCAAGCTGCTGGGCATGGACCACTGCATGAAATCCGGCATCGGCAGCTACGCCGTCCAGGTGGGCGACCTGAAGGTCGGCGCGCTCGTCGCGGTCAACGCGGTGGGCGACGTCTACGATTTTGAGACGGGCCGCAAGGTCGCCGGGCTGCGGGCTGACGACGGCAAAACGTTTTTGGATTCCGAGCGGGTGCTGATGCAGCAGCTCGACGCGCCGCAGGAAAAATTTGTCGGCAACACGACACTTGGCATCCTTTTCACCAATGCAAAGCTCGACAAGGCACGGCTGTGCAAGGCCGCGGGCATGGCGCACGACGGCTATGCCCGCGCCATTCGCCCGGTGCACACCTCGATGGACGGCGACAGCATCTACGCGGTCTCGCTGGGCGACGTGCCCGCTGACCTCGACGCCGTCGGCGTGATCGGCGCGCGGGTCATGGCTAAGGCTATCGTCCGGGCCGTGGAGGCCGCGGACAGCGCGTACGGCTTCCCGGCGGCGCGTGACCTGTAAAGCAGCCCGCCCTGCCCCAACACCGTAGGGGCGGATTCCATATCCGCCCGGGTACCGTGCCGCAGCCGCAGGTCGGCGTCAAAACAGCATTGCGCCCGCCCCAAAATCGCGGTATAATAGTGCCAGAATCACAACAGGGGAGAACCACCACACGCTATGCCAAAATTGGACGAACAAATCAAAACGCTGGCGGGCTACTTTGCGGCGGACTGTGAGCCGGACGGCAAGCTGACGCTGCAATTGGAGGTCGAGCACTTCCTCACCCGGTCCGACGGCCAGCCCCCGGCCTTTTCCGATGTGCAGGCTGCGCTGCGCGATTTGCAGCAGCAGACAGACGCGCCGATCATCACCGACGGCGAATATTTCGGCTACAGCGGCCCGGCGCTGACGGCCACGCTGGGGCCCGCGTGTCAGCTGCGCATCAGCTTGGCCCCGCTGCGCGACGTGCAGGACATCATGGATCTGTACAACCGCTTCTATTTGCAGCTGGGGCTGGCGCTGGCTGCACACGGGCTGCGCGCCTGGACGGCGGGCTGCCACCCGACCTGCCATGCCGAGGACCTACCCCTGGTGCCCCGCACCCGGGACGAGGCCATGGACGCCTACCTGCGGGAAAAGGGGGCCTGCAGCGTGCAGATGATGCGCGCCACGGCGGCGACGCAGGTGTCCATTGACTATCAGGATGAGACCGATTTTGTCCGCAAAATGCGCGCGGCCAGCCTGCTGACGCCGTTCTTTGCGCTGCTCAGCGACAACGCCCCGGTCTATCAGGCCAGCCACAACAGCAGCTATTGCATCCGCACGCGGCTCTGGCAGGATGTGGACCGTGACCGTTGCGGCGTAACGCCGCATCTGATGGACGCAGATTTCGGTTACGCCCGCTATGCGGAAAACGTGCTGACCAAGCCCCAAATCACTGCGCTGCGGCTGGGCCGCGTCAGGGCTGCGGGCGGAAAGATTGCGCCGGAGCTTTACGCCGGGCATGTCAGTCGTCAGGAAACCGCGCAGATTTTGTCCAATTTCTTTTATGATGTACGTCTCAAATCCCGCATTGAGCTGCGCGCCGCGGACAGCATGCCGCCGCGGTACATCGCCGCGTATGTGCAGCTGGTCAAGTCGGTGTTCGGCAGCCCGGCAGCGCTGCAAAATGTGCTGCGCCACTACGCGGGCGCGACGACGCTGGACATCACGTCGGCAAAGCTGGCCGTCTGCAAGGACGGCTACAACGCGCTGGTCTATGGCCGCCCCGTCAGCGGCGAGCTGGCCTGGTTGCTGATGCAGGCCCGCAGCCGCACGCCCTCGCAGGAGAAACGCGCACTGCTCGACCCGTTCATGCAGCTGCTGACGACCCGCAAAACCATCCGCGAGACGGAAAATTACAACGAATAAACGTGCTTTCTGCGGGCATACTGACCCTGAAAGGGGGCATGTGCCATGCGGGAAACATCCTACCACGCGGTCATTGCCGAGATGACCGTCCGCGCACTGTGGGAGCTGCAAAACCTGCTGGACTGCATCCCCGACGCGCTGTGGGACCGCTGCTACGGCGGCGCACCGCTGTGGCAGCACGTCTACCACACCCTGCACGAGCTGGACCAGTGGTTCATCAACCCGCGGGACACCGACTTTGTCGAGCCGCCCATCCACACGCCACACTTGCAGGAACTGCACATTTACCCGGCAGTGCGTCTTGACAGACCGGCGGTAGATGACTATTTTTATACAATCAAGGCCAAGCTGTCCATCTATCTGACCTCGCTCCACGACGAGGATCTGCTGCAGCGGCCCGACAACTGCGAGTGGACGCGATTTACGCTGATTTTGTCGCAGTATCGGCATTTATACCGCCACATGGGCATGGTGATGGGTTTTATTGAGGCTGAGACCGGCCTCTGCCCGCGCACGCTGGAGGTGGGGGAGGACCCGCCCGCCGCGCCCTACGACCCTTATCAATGAGAGGAACTTTTCAATGAAGTATCGCTGTTTTGCGGCGCTTGCGCTGGCGTTGCTACTGCCCGGCTGCGCCGCCGCGCCCGACCTGACGCCGGTCTGGCAGCGCGACCTGCCCGCCAGCGGCGTACATATAGAGCTTGCCAACGCGGCGCTGCTCTCCGACGCGGACGTCTACTACGCCGCAACGCGGGAGGAACTGTACGCGCACAATGTGTCGGTTTTGCCCGCCGTCAAGGCCGACGGTCAGCCCGTTGTAACGTTTTACGGCGCTGCAGCGCAGGATATTGACCTTGTGTATCTGGAGGACATCGGCGACGTGTACGTCGATTATGACCGCGTCAAGCCGCAGATCAAGCTGGATTACATACTGACAGAAGGGGACGGGTACGTCTCCTACGAGTTGGACACCGCATACAATTTTGAGTTCACGGTGACGACGCAGACTGGCGAGGATAAGATTCTGGTCGTCAGCGAGAGAAGCGACGTGAAATGAAAATGCCCCGCCCGGGTTGGTCGAGCGGGGCATTTTTTGTGCGTTAAATGCCTTCCCCCTTGGGGGAAGGTGGCCGAGGCCCCGCCCGAGGTCGGATGAGGGGAAAGTCCGCGCGATTTCCCAGATACGGGCAGTCACGGGAACTCAGCCCTCATCAGTCGCCTGCGGCGACAGCTTCCCCCGATGGGGAAGCCTTTGCGGTCGTTGCCGCGTGCCGCCTCACTTCCTCTCCGGCAAATCCACCGTCGTCGTCGGAAAGGCAAACTCGCAGCCTTCCTCCTTCATCAAATCCAAAATTTGCAGATTCAGCGTGTTTTTTACCTGCATAAAATCCCGCAGATTGACTTTGGTGATGTACACCCGGCACGCCAGATCAATGCTGTAGTCGTTGAATTTATCCAGCGCAATCGTCACGCCGTCGGGCTGCACGTCGGGCTGGGCTTGCAGCATGGCGGTCAGATCGGCGGTCAGCTGTTCGATTTTTTCGCGTGGTGTGTCGTAGGTCAGACCAATCGTAAACTTCCACAGGCGGCTCTGGCGGCGGTCATAGTTTTGGATGTACTCCGCTGTGATTTTGGAATTTTCTATCGTGATAGCGACATTATCCGGGCTGCGGATGCGGGTGGAGCGGAAGGAAATATCCTCAACGGTGCCCTCGCAGTCGCCCAGCACGATGTAATCCCCAATGCCGAAGGGCCGCTCCAACACCAGCGTGATGCCCGCAATCAGGCTGTTCAGTGTGGACTGCGCGGCCAGCGAGACCGCCAGTCCGGCGACACCCGCGCCGGTCAGCAGGCCGGAGACCGGCACGCCGAGGCGGTCCAGCATGGCGATACCCGCAAACAGACCGACCAGCGCATGAAAGATGTTCTCAAAAAAGTGTCCCATCGTCTGATTTGTTTCTAAATCTAGATGGTTCTGAGCGCTGCGCAGCAAAAGCCGGGTGACCGGGGCCGCACGCCAGCAGCCGAGCGCGATATAGAAGATGACCAGCAGGTCGGCAGCCAGATTCAGGTATTGCAAAAAAACGGCGTCGCGCACCAGCTCAAACGGCAGCGACTTGACGGCAGCCGCGCCCAGCAGTACCCGAAAAAGTCCCGCCACCGGCGTAAGGAAACTGTCCAACAAGATGTAAAGCCACGATGCCATGTGACTTTTTGCACGGTCCAGAAAACGCCGGGCGGCGAGCTTGTACACCTCGGGTGCACCGGCAGCCGCCAGCGCCAGCAGCGCCGCGGGCAGAAACGAGAAAAAATCGTGGGTGAATTCTTCCATGGTGGGTACCTCAGTTTATGGTTGTGGAAATCCTTGGCCCCCTCTGGGGGGGCTCCACCCGCAGGCGGTGGGGGAGAGAACCTGACGCGGCCCGAAATATTTCGGATAGCCGCAAGGCTCTCTCCCTCCGGCCCTGCGGGGCCACCTCCCTCGCAGAGGGAGGCAAGAAGGTGGTGGGCAAGAATTTTCTTAATTATACCACACCCCCTTGCATTTTGTAAAATCTATGCTATAATACTTCCCGGAAAGTCTGTTTCAGGGCGGGGTGTGATTCCCCACCGGCGGTGAGCGGCATGGCCCGCAAGCCCGCGACCAGCTGCAAATGCGGCTGCTGACCCGGTGTAATTCCGGGGCCGACGGTTAAAGTCCGGATGAAAGAAACGGAAAGCTGTTTGCTTTGCTTTTTTTGCGCCCTGTCGTATATTTTGCGGCAGGGCGTTTTGTTTTCGCAAGGGCAGGGCAGAGCCTCCCGGGTTCGTGAGCTGACTTTCACAAATTTTTACGGGAGGCATCTTCTCATGCAAAACAAGACTACCAACATCCGCAAGCTCACCGGCACCGCCATGCTCGGCGCTGTCGCCGCCGTACTTATGTACATGGAGTTTCCGATCCCCATCATGCCGTCCTTCGTCAAGCTGGACGTGTCCGAGCTGCCCGCGCTGCTGGCCGCCTACGCCTACGGGCCGGTGTCCGGCATCGCCGTGTGCCTGATCAAAAACCTCATCAAGCTGCCCAGCACCAGCACTGCTGCAGTGGGTGAACTGTTCAATTTCGTCATGGGTGCGTTGTTTGTGGGCGTCGCCGGCTTTGTGTACAAGCGCAGCAAGACCCGCCGCAGCGCACTCATCGGCGCAGGGCTGGGCGCACTGATCATGGCCGTTGTGTCCGTGCCGTACAACTACTTCATCGTCTACCCGGCCTATGTGGTTTTGTATCATCTGCCGCTCGAGGCCATCATCGGTATGTACCAGGCCATCAACCCCAGCGTGGACGGCCTGCTGACCTGCCTGATCACCTTCAACTTCCCGTTTACCCTGTTTAAAGGTCTGCTGGACGCGGCGCTCTGCTTCCTGATTTACAAGCCGCTGTCCGGCGTGCTGCACGGGAGAAAGTAAGAAAGGCTTCCCCTGCGCAGGGGGAAGCTGTCACCGAAGGTGACTGATGAGGGCCGGGTTGACGCAACCACTCGTCTATGGGCGGCAAGGAGAGCTTTGTCCTCATCCGGCCTCGGGCGGGGCCTCGGCCACTTTCCCCCGATGGGGAAGGCTCTCCTCCAAAACCACACACGCTGCCGCATCTGCCCCACTTTTGTGCAAACCGTCTGAACTGCACAACGAAATATCGTTGACTTTGCCAAAAACCTGTGGTACACTAACTTCACAACAACAGAATAGCAACTTATCAAGAGCGGCTGAGGGAACAGGCCCGATGAAGCCCGACAACCTGCGTGTATGCGCAAGGTGCCAAGTCCTGCGGGAAACCGAAAGATAAGCGTTACCGCGCGCAGTCTTTCCGGCTGCGCGCTTTTTGTTTCCACGGTTGCGTTTCTGCCGAATATTTTATAGGAGGCTTTCCCCAATGTCCAAAGTTCTTTTCACGTCCGAATCCGTCACCGAGGGGCATCCCGACAAAATCTGCGACCAGATCTCCGACGCCATCCTCGACGCCATCCTGGCGCAGGACCCCGGTGCCCGCGTTGCCTGCGAGACGACCTGCTCCACCGGCCTCGTCCACATCATGGGCGAGATCACGACCAGCTGCTACGTGGACATCCCCGGCACGGCGCGCGAGGTCATCCGCTCCATCGGCTATGACCGCGCCAAGTACGGCTTTGACTGCGACACCTGCGGCGTCATCACCAACATCGACGGCCAGAGCCCCGACATTGCGCTGGGCACCAACGACGACGTGGCCGGTGCGGGCGACCAGGGCATGATGTTCGGCTACGCCTGCAACGAGACGCCCGAGCTGATGCCGCTGCCCATCAGCCTGGCCCACAAGCTGGCCAAGCGCCTGACCGAGGTGCGCAAGAACGGCACGCTGGATTACCTGCGCCCGGATGGCAAGAGCCAGGTCACCGTGGAGTACGACGACGGCAAGCCCGTGCGCATCGACGCGGTGGTCATTTCCAGCCAGCACAGCCCCGACATCAGCCAGGAGCAGCTGCATGAGGACATCCGCCGCGAGGTCATTGAGAAGGTCATTCCCGCCGAGCTGCTGGACGAGAACACGAAGTACTACATCAACCCCACGGGCCGCTTTGTTGTGGGTGGCCCGCAGGGCGACTCCGGCCTGACGGGCCGCAAGATCATCGTGGACACCTACGGCGGCTATGCCCGCCACGGCGGTGGTGCGTTCAGCGGCAAGGACCCCAGCAAGGTGGACCGTTCCGCCGCGTATGCCGCCCGCTGGGTCGCCAAAAACGTGGTTGCCGCGGGTCTGGCTACCAAGTGCGAGGTCGAGCTGGCCTATGCCATCGGCGTGGCAAAGCCCGTCTCCATCATGGTGGACACCTTCGGCACCGGCACCGTTGCCGACGAGAAGATTGTGCAGGCTGTCGAGAAGGTCTTTGACCTGACGCCCGCCGCCATCATCCGCGACCTTGACCTGCGCAAGCCCATCTACCGCCAGCTGGCCGCCTACGGCCACATGGGCCGCGAGGACCTGGGCGTGAAGTGGGAGAACACAGACCGCGTGGACGCCCTGAAGGCCGCCGTGGCGGAGTAAATCAGCAGGAATTTTCCGGTTCCCCGTGCAGCGTATGCGCGGGGGATTTTTGTTTGTGGGGGCGGTGTATGGTTCAGGCCCGCGGCGGCGGGAACGGCCACGGAGGGGTCAAGACCCCACCCGACGACCCGCCCGTTCACCCCGGCCCGTAGGGAGCGGTCTTGACCGCTCCGGGACGTTAGCGGCGGCAAAAGACATCCCGAGTTGTGCATCTCCTCCCACACACAAATAAATTTGCCAAATGCCGCGCAATGCGGTATAATATCCTTATCTGTGAAAGTGCGGCGATTTTGCGGGAAGGGGGCGGCTATGGAACAGCAGGAACAACAGCTTATGAAGCTGGAAGGCACCGTCGAGCACGTCATCTACGAGAACGCCGACTCCGGCTACGCGGTGTTCGAGGTGGACGCGGGCGGCACCGATGTGGTCGTCGCCGGCAACGTCGGCGGGGTGGACAACGGCATGAGCGTGACCGTCTACGGCCACATGGTCAACCACCCCAGCTACGGCGAGCAGTTCCGCGCCGAGACCATCGAAGCGCGCCTGCCCGAGGACCGCACCGCCATTTTAAGCTATCTGTCCAGCGGCGTGCTGCCCTACATCGGGCCGTCCACCGCCAAAAAAATCGTGGCAAAATTCGGCGATGATACGCTGACGGTCATCGCCGAGACCCCGCAACGGCTCTGCGAGCTCAAGGGCATCACCGAGCAGAAGGCGGCTATCATCTCCAACGAGTTCCGCCGCATGTACGGCGTGCGAGAGGTCGTGGCCTGGTTTGCCCGGTACGGCATGACCGCCCAGCAGGCCGTGACCTGCTACCGCGCGCTTGGGCCGCACACCGTCGAGGCGCTGACCCAGAACCCGTATCTGCTCTGCGGCGAGCCGCTGCAATTAAAGTTCGGTCAGGTGGACACCATCGCGGCGGCGCTGCAATTTGAGACAGGCTGCCGCCTGCGGGTGGCGGCGGGGCTGCTCTACGCGCTGCGGCACAACGCGGGCAACGGTCACACCTGCCTGCCGCGGGATAAATTGCTTGAATCTACGTCGAAATTTCTCCGCCTGCCGCTGGGCGACCTGGAAGCCGCGCTCGACGAGCTGCTCTCCTCCGAGGAGCTGCGCACCCGCACATTTGACGGCGTCGAGTACATCTACCTGCCCGACCTGCTCTCCGCCGAGGAGGACATTGCCGCGCGGCTCGGCCAGCTTTCGACGTTCCCCACCGAGGCCCCGCCGACGCTGGATGCGGACATCCGCGTGCTGGAAATGGCGCAGGGCTTTGCGTACGCGCCGCTGCAGCGGCAGGCCATACGCCTGGCGCTGTCCAGCCGGGTCATGGTGCTGACCGGCGGCCCCGGCACCGGCAAGACGACTACCGTCAATGCGATTCTGAGCCTGTACGAGGCACTGTATGACCGCGTGGCTCTGTGTGCCCCCACGGGCCGCGCCGCCAAGCGGTTGAGTGAACTGACAAACCACGCTGCATCGACGATTCACCGCTTGCTTGAGGTGGACTACAGCAGCGGCAGCGTGCGGTTCATCCACAACGAAAAGAACCTTTTAAAATATGACGTCATCATCCTCGACGAGATGAGTATGGTGGACGTCAAGCTGTTTCAGGCGCTGCTGGCTGCGGCGCGGTACCACTGCCGCATCATTATGGTAGGCGACGCCGACCAGTTGCCCAGCGTCGGGCCGGGCAACATCCTGGGCGAGATTTTAAAGGCGGGCGTCGTGCCGACGGTACGTCTTACCGATATTTTTCGCCAGGCGCAGCGCAGCCTGATTGTCCAGAACGCCCACCGAATTGTGGAGGGGCAGATGCCGCAGAAGGGCGGGCCGAAGGACGATTTCTTCCTGATCGAGTCCAACGGCCTTGCCTGCCAGAAGCTGGTCTGCGACCTTGTCAGCACGCGGCTTCCGAAAGCCTACGGCTTTGACCCCGTGCGGGACATTCAGGTGCTTTGCCCGACGAAGGTCGGTCCCACCGGCAGCGTTGAGTTGAACAGACGGCTGCAGGATATTCTGAACCCGCCCGCCAAGGGCAAGGGGCAGATCGGCACGGCGGAGAGTGCCAAAATATTACGTCTGGGCGATAAAGTAATGCAGGTCAAGAATGACTACGACATCACGTTTGAACGTGCCGGGGCCGAGGCCGGTGTCGGTGCGTACAACGGCGATTTGGGCATCATCACGTCGGTGGACGTGGACGCGCGCAGCGTGACGGTCCAGATGGATGACAAAAAGTACACCTACACCGCCGACCAGCTGAACGAGCTGGAGCCCGCCTACGCCGTGACCGTCCACAAGAGCCAGGGCTCGGAGTTCCCCGCGGTGATCCTGCCCGTGGCCGATGTGCCCGCCCGGCTGTGCTACCGCAACCTTTTGTACACCGGCGTGACCCGCGCGCGGAAACTCTGCGTCCTGACCGGCACCGCCCGCACCGAGCAGACCATGGTCGAGAATGTGCGGCAGAATATGCGGTACAGCGGGCTGCGGTATTTGCTGAAGGACGCGGCGACACCGACAGAGGAAAAGCAGGAACAGCTCTCGGCGACGTGAACGGGCACGGAGGGGGCAAGACCCCTCCCTACGAACCGCCCGTTCACCCCGGCCTGTAGGGAGCGGTCTTGACCGCTCCGCAGGGGGGCTGGGGTTGACGGGAAAGCCACGCACGTAGGGGCCGGACATGTCCGGCCCTGCACCTACCCGCAAACGCCCGCCAATGGGACACCACCGGGCCGGGCATGCCCGGCCCCTACAGCAGGGCATACTGGCGATAGAACGACGATAATTTACCAATGGAGAACTATCCATGAAACAATACGACATCGGAATTGACCTGGGCACGACCTCCATTATCATTGCCACCGAGGAGCAGGGCGTTGTGTTCCGCCAGCCGACCATCGGCGCGGTGGACACGCGGACGAACTCCATCCTTGCGGTGGGGGACGAGGCATTAAAAATGGTGGGCCGCGCACCCGCGCACATTGACTTGGTGCGCCCGCTGCGGGACGGCATCATCCAGGACCACCGCATGACGAACGAGCTGATCGTCCGGTTTGTCAATCAGGTCTGCCGTTCGCGCATCTTCAAGCCGCGCATTGCGGTCTGCGTGCCTGCGGCCATCACCGGCATCGAAGCGGACGCCGTTGTGGAGTCCGTCATGGCGGCGGGCGCCAGGCAGGTCTACCTTGTGGACGAGCCTGTGGCAGCGGCGCTGGGCGCGGGCTTGCAGATCCGCCAGCCCCACGGCTGCATGGTCGTGGACATCGGCGGCGGCTCCACCGACATTGCGGTCATCAGCATGGGCGGGCGGGTCAAGGCCGCCAGCCTGCCTGTGGCGGGCAACGCCTTTGACAGCTGCATTGCCCAGTACGTGCAGGAAAAATACCAGATCGCCATCGGCCCGCTGACCGCCGAGCAACTGAAAAAGCAGGTCGCCTGCTGCACCAGAAGCGAGTTTGAGGGCGTTATGGAGGTGCGCGGCCACTCGTGGGAGACGAACCTACCCGCGCGGCGCATCATCTATACCCGCGACCTGTACGAACCCGTGCAGGAGCTGGCCGCCCGTATTGCCAACGCAGCCCGCAACGTGCTGGAAAGCACCCCGCCCGAGCTGGCGGCGGATGTGTCCGGCACCGGCATTTTGCTGACGGGCGGCGGCTCGCTGCTGCGCGGGCTGGCCGGAATACGGCGCAATCATTTCCAACAATGCCGGCGCTCATC
>JABLTS010001000.1_pt1 | contig 11027 bp, 7 predicted proteins | sample 7160081 | NCBI WGS metagenome assembly JABLTS01 (sample SAMN14651231, study PRJNA627086) | human gut metagenome | isolation source: feces | host: Homo sapiens
ACGAGGACGAACCGGCCCCGGAGGACGAGGAACCCGCGCAGGATAAGGAGGAATAAGGAATGAGTATTCAGTTGGTAATTGCAGAGAAACCGAGCGTCGCCCGCAGCATTGCGGGCGTGATCGGCGCGGACAAGAAACAAGACGGCTACATGGAGGGAAACGGCTATCTGGTGAGCTGGTGTATCGGCCACCTTGTTTCCCTTGCCGACGCTGGGACTTATGACGAGCGTTTCAAAAAATGGCGCTATGACGACCTGCCGATTCTGCCGCAGGAATGGCAGTACATCATTCCCGACGATAAGAAAAAGCAGTTTGACACCCTGCGTTCTTTGATGGAGCGCCCCGATGTCACCGGCCTTGTGTGCGCCACCGACGCCGGGCGCGAGGGGGAATTGATTTTCCGTTTCGTCTACCAGATGGCGGGCTGCAAGAAACCGTTTCAGCGCCTTTGGATTTCCAGCATGGAGGATGCGGCCATTAAAGACGGCTTTGCCCACCTGAAACCGGGAGCCGATTATGATAACCTGTATCAGTCGGCCCTTTGCCGGGCGCAGGCGGATTGGCTGGTGGGGATCAACGCGACAAGACTTTTCTCCATCCTCTACCACAAGACCCTGACCGTGGGCCGTGTCCAGACGCCGACCCTGAAAATGCTGGTTGACCGGGAGGCCAAGATCAGCAGCTTTCAGAAAGAGAAATACCACATCGTCCAGATCGCGGCGGGCGGCATGGAGGCGGCCAGTGAACGCATGGGAAACGCAGACGACGCCAAGGCCCTGAAAGCCGCCTGTGAAACGGCGCAGGCCGTTTGTGTGTCGGTAACACGGGAGAAAAAGACGGAGCAGCCGCCCCGCCTCTATGACCTCACCACCTTGCAGCGGGAGGCAAACCGCCTGTTTGGATTTACCGCCAAGCAGACCCTTGACTATGCCCAGCAGCTTTACGAAAAGAAGCTGCTGACCTATCCCCGCACCGACAGCCAGTATTTGACCGACGATATGCTGCCGACGGCGGAAAGCCTTGTGTCCGGCCTGTGGCCGTTGCTGCCCTTTGCGGCGGGGCTTGATCTGTCCCCGCAGTTTGGCCGGGTGCTGAACAGCAAAAAGGTGAGCGACCACCATGCCATTGTCCCGACAATGGAATTTGTGCAGAAAGGCTTTGACGGGCTGGCCGAGGGGGAAAAGAAACTGTTGTCCCTTGTGTGCTGCAAGCTGCTGTGCGCCGTGGCCGCGCCCCATGTGTACGAAGCTGTCACCGCTACATTCACCTGTGCCGGGAACACCTTTACCGCCAAGGGAAAAACCATCCTGACCCCCGGCTGGAAAGAGCTTGACCGCCGCTTTAAGGCGTCGTTCAAAACAGACGCCGACGACACCGCCCCGGAGCCTGCGCAGGAACTTCCCAAAATTACCGAGGGACAGACCTTTGACAAGGTAACTGCCGCCGTCACCGAACATTTCACAACACCGCCAAAATCCTACACGGAAGATACCCTGCTTTCCGCTATGGAGCGCGCCGGTGCGGACGATCTGCCGGAGGACGCCGAGCGGCAGGGATTGGGAACCCCGGCCACCCGCGCCTCCATCTTAGAAAAGCTGGTGCAGATGGGCTTTGTGGAGCGCAGGGGCAAACAGCTACTTCCCACCAAGGACGGCCACAACCTTGCCTGTGTGCTGCCGGAGGTGCTGACCTCTCCCCAGCTTACGGCACAGTGGGAAACGGAGCTGACGGCCATTGCCAAGGGGCAGGCCGACCCGGAGGGCTTCATGGCTGGCATTGCAGAAATGACAAGGGGTCTGATCGCAAACTACTCCCAGATCAGCGAGGACGCGCAGAAGTTGTTTCAAACCGAGCGTGTGGTTATCGGCAAATGTCCGCGCTGCGGGGAAAGCGTCTACGAGGGCAAAAAGAACTACTACTGCGGAAACCGAAGCTGCCAGTTTGTCATGTGGAAGAATGACCGATTTTTTGAGGAACGGGGCAAGGCGTTCACCCCGAAAATCGCCGCCGCGCTCCTTAAAGACGGAAAGGCAAAGGTAAAGGGCCTGCGCTCCCTAAAAACCGGCAAGACCTATGACGGAACGGTGCTTTTGGCCGATACCGGCGGCAAGTATGTGAACTACCGCGTGGAACAGAGGGGCAAAAACTAAAAACAGCAAGCATAGGGAGTGTAGCCACACTCCCGGCAAAATCCCTGACCCGGCGCACCTGCCGGGCCGGGGATTTTCTCTTTGGGGAAGCCCCAACCCCCTTGTATCAGATCACCACCATAGAAAGGATGTGAAACCAAAATGTCTTACAGCTCCTACGACCATGACGATTTAGAACCGGCCAGCACTATGCGGATCGAGCGCCGGATTTACTTTGAAAGCGGCAAGGCCGATCTTTCCGAAATGGTAAAGCTGCCCCTTGCGGAGCTTCTTTCCCTGCGGGCGGAAAGCGCCGCCGCAGAACAGGAAGTGTTTGACCGCCTGAAAGAACAGGCCACCGCATGGGAGGAACAGGCCGGAAGAACCCTGTTTCTGGACAAAGCTCTTGAATATGCCCGGACGCTTCCCGTCACCCACACCGCAAACCAGTGGGAGGCCCCGGACGAATACCGCCATATCCGCAGCAACATGGTTTACCAGATGGATTACTCCATTTCCGAGAACACCCGGTATGACAGCGCCGCCCCAAAATCCGTTCCCTACTCGTGGACGCTCCGCTGGAGCCTACGCACTAACGCGCCGGGCAGCTACCAGCAGGCCAAGATCGCCGGACAGGATCGGAAAGTCTTTTCCAGCCGGGAAGAACTGGACAAGTACCTGAATGGCCGGATTAAAGCCCATGAACATTACTTTACCGAAATTTCCCCGGCCATCCCCAAGGAATACGCCGACTATTTCAAGGTCAACGGCTGCCTGCTCCCCGGCTACACCATTGAGGGAGAGGAACCGGCAAAAGCCGCAGAGCTTCCCGCGCAGGAAGAAACCGCGCAGCCGCAGCAGACCACAACCACCCCGGAAAGGAGGGAACCCGTGAACGAAGTATTTTCTATTTTTCTTGATAACCGCGCCGAGGCGCAGACCGGCGGGCCGCATGGCTACTGGCTTTCCCTGCCGACTTCCGCTGAACAGGTACAGGAAGCCCTAAAGGAAATCCACATCACCGCCGACAACCAGCAGGACTTGTTCATTGGCGGCTTTTCCGCCCCGGAGGAAAAACCGCTGGAACTGCCGGAGGATTTAATCAAGGCCGCCAGCGTGGACGAACTGAACTTCCTTGCCGTCCAGCTTCAAAGGCTGGACGCCGTGGAGCTTGCGGAGCTGAACGCCGCCATGCAGTCCCCGGCAAAAATGCAGACCATCGGGCAGCTTTTGGACTACGCCGAAAACACCGATTGTTTTGTCTTAATCAACGCCAAGGACAACCGCAGTCTGGGGGAATATTATCTGAATGATTCCGGGCTGTTTGTCGTTCCTGACCCGTGGAAACCGGCCATTGACACGGAACGGCTGGGAAGTTTTATCGCCAACGAGGAACAGGGAACCTTTACCGATTACGGCTATATTCTGCGAACCAGCGACAAATGGCAGCGCGTCCATGAGGGACGGCCAGTGCCGGAGGAATACCGGGTGATGGCCTATCCTGCGCCGGAAATTCTGCGGGAGGAAAGCAAGGTACAGCCGGAGGCGGCAGCGCCTACAAAGGCCCCGCAGCCTGTTACCCCCATTCTCTTAAACGGCCAGAACAGCGCCGAGCGCATGAAAGAGATCACCGACCGGCTGGAAACCGGCATACAGGAGCTTTTCGAGAGTGAACGCTACAAAGCCTATCTCACCACCATGTCCAAGTTCCACAGTTACAGCTTCAACAACACCCTCCTGATCGCCATGCAGGGCGGACAGCTTGTGGCGGGCTACAACAAGTGGCGGGACGATTTTCACCGCAATGTGAGGAAAGGCGAAAAGGCCATCAAGATACTGGCCCCAGCCCCGTTCAAGGCAAAAAAGGAAGTGCAAAAACTGGACGCACAGGGCAGGCCGGTGATGGGAAAGGACGGAAAGCCTGTTACCGAAGTACAGGAAATACAGGTTCCGGCCTTTAAGATCGTTTCCGTCTTTGATGTGAGCCAGACCGAGGGGGAACCGCTGCCCTCTATCGGCGTGGAAGAACTGACCGGCAGCGTGGAACGCTACGGGGAATTTTTCAAGGCGCTGGAACAGACCTCCCCGGTTCCCATTGGTTTTGAGGATATTCCGGGCGGTTCCCACGGCTACTACCACCTGACGGAAAAGCGGATCGCCATTCAGGAGGGCATGAGCGAATTACAGACCCTAAAGACGGCCATCCATGAGATCGCCCATTCCAAGCTCCACGCCATCGACCCGGAAGCCCCGGCCATAGAGCAGGCCGACCGCCCCGACAGCCGCACCCGCGAGGTACAGGCCGAAAGCGTGGCCTATGCCGTCTGCCAGCACTACGGGCTGGACACCTCCGACTATTCCTTTGGCTATGTGGCCGGTTGGAGTTCCGGCAAGGACTTGAAAGAGCTGAAAGCCTCCCTTGAAACCATCCGGGCCACCGCCCATGAACTGATTACCACCATTGACGGCCACCTTGCCCAGCTTCAGAAAGAACGGCAGGCCCAGCAGGAACAGCCGCAGGCCGCGCCGCTGGAACAGGCCGCCGAGCAGCCAGACCCGGACAGCGTATTTTCCAAGCTGCCCCCGGAGCAACAGCAGGAAATGACCGACAGCGTAAAAGCCATGCTGCAAACCCTCATTGAAGCGGATTTGAAATCTACCGGCGAAGTGTCGCAGGGAGCCAAGGAGGCGGCGCAGGCGCAGGGCTTTACCATTGCCGGGGATGGAACGCTGGAACAGGCAGAAGCTCCGCAGGAGGCCGCCTACCGTCTGGAAAGCGGCGATTACCTGTATATCCAGACATCGGAAACCGGCTATGATTACACACTGTATGGCCCCGACTACAAGGAACTGGACGGAGGCCAGCTTGATAATCCCGACCTGTCCCTTGCGGAAGCCGGAAAAGAAATTCTTGCCATCCATGAGCTACCGGCTGGGGCAAGGGAACCCCTGACCGGCGACAGGCTGGACGGTTTTCTGGAAGCCGCTGAACAGGCCAACGCCATTCCCCGGCCGCAGGCGTGGAACGGGATCGACGGCCTTTTGAATGGAAAGCCGTTCATGCCGGAGGCGTCCCCGGCTGACCGGGCCACCGCCCTGATCGAGCTGGCAGAGAAAAACGCCCCGCGTTTGGGCAGCGATGAACGGCAGTTGATCGTGGCCTATGCCGAGGCCGTGGGCGATACTGACAAGGTGATCGGGCTTATCAACCGCCTGTGTGAACAGGGCTACGAGCTGCAAAAGGGCCAGATGGATTCCTTTGTGAAAAGCGAGATCGAAAGTGAGATCGCCGTCGCCAACGCCCAGCGGCAGATCGCGCAGAATCCGGCAGCGGAGCCGGTTGTCACGATCCTTTGGAGTGAAAGCCCCCATTTGAAAGACGGCCAGCAAATGCCGCTGCATGAAGCCGAGGCCGTTTTCAACGAGCTGGACAGCGCCAGACGCCATGAACGGGAGCAGCCGGGCTATACGGGCCATTGGTACGACAAGACCAAGTTCCGCATTGACTTTACCATGCAGGGCCAGCCGGACAGCTACGAGGGACGGCAGGACTTTGGCGACGGCGACGGTTCCCTGATCCAGCATATCCGGGGCTACCACGAATACTACGCACAGGATGAAAGCTGGAAAAACCATGTGCTGCACCATGAGGGGCCGGAGGCATGGGAGGCGGACAAGGCCCAGCGGGATACGCTGCTGCATGAGTTCATCCCGTATATGGAGCTGCACTGCAATCTGGCCGCTATGGAGCAGGAGGCCCGGCGTCCGCTACGATCCGGGGAAACCCTGACGCCGGAACAGACCGCTTATTTCAATGCGGTTTTGGACTATGTAAAGGAGTGCCGCCCGCTTCTCAATCAGGGCCAGTACCATTTGCCGGAGCCGCCGCAGCTTGCCGACTTCGACCAGAGCTTGCAGGACTACAAAAAACAGATCGAGGCAGAGCTGGAACAGGAGGCCGCCGCTGCCGGGCTGACGGTGGAGGAATATGTTGCCTCTGACTATGAGGCCCCGGCGCAGCCCAACTTTTCCATCTACCAAGTGCCGCCCGGCCCGGAGGGGCGCGACTTCCGCTACCGTTCCTATGAGGACTTGCAGGCAGATGGGCTTTCGGTGGACAGGAAGAATTACCAGCTTGTCTACACCGCGCCGCTGGACAAGGACACCACACTGGACGAGATTTACCGCCGCTTCAACATGGAACATCCCGCCGATTACAAGGGACATTCCCTCTCAATGGGGGATATTGTGGTGTTCCGGCAGGATGGGAAACAGACCGCCTACTATGTGGACGAGGGAGCCGACTACCGGCAGGTGCCGGAGTTCTTCGCCCAGCCGGAAAAGCAGCTCACGCCAGACGAGTGCATGACCGGCGAACAAATCCAGACGCCACGGGGCCGTTTCTATCTGACCGACAGGAGCCGGGAACAGATGGAGGCCGCCGGGTATGGATTCCACCATCAATCGGATGACGGCAGGTATCTCATTATGGCAAACGGCACAAGGGCCTTTGCCATCCCCGCCCAGCAGGAAAGCCATATCAAGACGGCGGAAATGTCCACCGAGCAGAACTACAACATGATCGACGGCATGATGAACAATGCCCCGTCTATGGAGGAACTGGAAGCAAGGGCAAAAGCCGGGGAACAGATTTCCCTTTTGGATGTGGCCGAGGCAGCCAAGGCGGAGGCCCAAAAGCCCAAGCAGACCCGCAGGACGACGCAGAAACAAAAGAAACCGTCCATCCGGGCGCAGCTTGCCGCCGCCAAGGAGGAACAGAAAAAGAAGCCCCCGGCGCGGGAAAAATCAAAAGAAATGGAGGTATGAGGAATGTATTTCACCGTGGAAGAAGAAAACCTGATCTGTCTGTACCACAACGCTGACCGCCGCAGGACGGCGGCAAATCTCCGGGCAGCTTTGCCGGACATGGACAAGGAAATGGCGGCGCTGGCCTGCCAGACCGCCGATAAGCTGGACGCCATGAGCGACGCCGACTTTGCGGCGCAGCAGTTCCACTTCACAGACGAATAAGCAAAACGCCGGGCGCGGGGGCTGTCAAAGCCTCTGCGTCCGGCGCTTCTTTTTTGTCCATTTTCCCGCATTTAGAACCCTGTTTTGAGGGGAACAGGATAACTTTATCCACCTGCCTGCCGACCATGCGGAAAAACCCTTGATTTCCGTGGACTTTTACCGCCCTAAATGCGTAGACTTGACTTTTGGGGACTTCTTAACTATAATAATACTCAAGCAGGGGGACTACCTTGTAGTTGAGAAGGTTAAAACCTGACCCTTTGAACCTGTTGGCTAATACCAACGCAGGGAGCTGAAGAATACAGATTCGTATTTTTTGGACATTCTCTGTTTTGGGAATGTCCTTTTTTAATTGAATAAGATATGATATGTGTTTGCGAGGGAACTGAACAAGTTGAAAAAGGTAAGACCTGACCTCTGGACCTGTCGGCTAATACCGGCGTAGGGAAGCAATTTCTTACGCTCGTATTGCGTCTGAAAGAGCTTCTAATTGTTTTAGAGGCTCTATTTTTTTATCTTAGGAGGATCAAACATAGCATTTATGAAAGACATCTTAACCCACAACATCCCCATTTGGGAAGAATGTGCAGCTACCCCATTTGTGCAGGAAGTGCAAACTGGAAAGCTACCTCTTGAAAAATTCAAGAGATATATGATTCAGGATAGTATCTATCTGAAAAACTATGCCCGTATATACGGCAAGGCAATTTTTCATGCTGATACATTAAGAGAAATTCAGCTTTACTATTCCATGCTGAATTTTGTAAATGATACGGAATCAGAAGTGCGTCTGGATTATCTAAAGCAATTTTGCATGACGGATAATGATATTGAACTGATCGCTCCTCTGCCTGAAAATCAAAATTACATTGATTTCATGTTTGAGATTGCGTCACATGGAAAGAATGAAGAAATTTTAATGGCGGTTCTTCCCTGTATGTTAAGTTACAGCTATATATTCCGCAAACTGGCGTCTGTCCCCACAAGCAGAGAATCAAGATATTGGGACTTTATCAAAGATTATGCCGATGAACAATATGCAGAAAGCTGCAAAGAATGGTCTGCTTTTGCAGAGCATAAATGTGCTGGGTTATCAGAAGCAAATAAAAAGTATCTGGCTGATATTTTTGAGAAAGCAAGTTTGTTAGAACTTGCTTTTTGGAAGATGGCCTATCGGAACGAGAGAATGGAGGAAAATGCAAAATGAAAAAAGTATTGTCCATTGCCGGATCAGATTGCAGCGGAGGTGCAGGTATTCAGGCTGATTTGAAAACTTTTTCTGCTCACGGCGTATTTGGAATGAGTGTTATTGTTTCTGTTGTTGCAGAGAACACCAGCCGCGTTATCGACATCCAAGATATTACCCCGGATATGATTGAAAAACAGATTGACGCCGTATTTGAAGATATTGAAGTGGACGCAGTAAAAATCGGTATGCTTTCTACACCAGAATGTATGAAAGCGGTGGCAAAGAAACTATTACAATATAAGCCCCAAAATGTTGTAATCGACCCGGTTATGTATGCCAAAAATGGCTGCCCATTGATGAATCCTACGGCGGTTTCCACCTTGATAGACACAGTAATTCCACTTGCCGATGTACTTACTCCGAATATTCCAGAGGCAGAGAAAATAGCGGATATGCAGATTTCCACAGTTTCAGATATGGAGGCTGCCGCAAGAAAAATATATGCCATGGGTTGTAAGGCGATTGTTGTCAAGGGTGGACATCATATAGGAAATGCTGTTGATGTCCTATTTGATGGAGAAAATTTCTACCATTTTGAAACATCCCGCATTGATACGAAAAATACTCATGGGACAGGCTGTACCTTTTCTTCTGCAATCGCTTCCCAGCTTGCAAAGGGAAAAAGTGTTCCGCTTGCAGTCGAATCTGCAAAGGCATATGTCACAATGGCAATCGAACACTCTCTTGCGATTGGGAAAGGCTGTGGCCCGACGCACCATTTCTACGAATTGTATCAGCATGGTTTATCTAAAGAATAGGCAGGTGCAAAATGAACTTTGATTATACACTTTATCTTGTTACTGATCGTCAACTAATGAGCTGCGATAGCCTGACAGAAGCGGTGGAACAGGCAATTTTAGGAGGCTGCACAATGATACAACTCCGAGAAAAAGAATTGTCCTCATTAGAATTTTACAATCAGGCTGTTGCCGTGAAACAGGTTACGGATAAATACCATATTCCCCTTATCATAAACGACCGGATAGATATTGCAATGGCTGTGCAGGCTACGGGGGTACATATTGGACAGCATGATTTACCTGCGGCTGCCGTCCGCAAAGTAATTGGGGAAAATATGCTGTTGGGAGTATCCGCATCTTCCATTGCAGAAGCAATACAGGCACAACAGGATGGTGCAGATTATTTGGGAGTTGGCGCAATGTTCCCTACTGGAACTAAAACCGACGCTGATTCTGTATCAATGGAAGAATTACAGAAAATCCGCGCAGCCGTTTCTTTGCCGATAGTTGTTATTGGCGGTATCAATAAGGGAAATGCAGGGCGTTTCAAGCCCATGGGAATTGACGGGCTGGCTGTTGTATCTGCCATTATAGCGCAGTCTGATATAAAAGCTGCTGCGGAACTGAAAGATTTATTTTGCGGAAAGGAAAAGAAAAATGGATTTTAATGCGGCAATCTTTGATTTAGATGGAACAATTCTGGATTCAATGGATGTATGGGAGCATATAGATATTCAGTTTTTGAAAAAGAGAAATCTTCCCGTCCCGGAAAATTATGTAACTGAAATATGTGCAAGGAGTTTTGAGGAAGCCGCACAATATACCATTGATCTTTTTGGATTGCAGGAAACGGTAGAGGGAATTATTGAGGAATGGAATAATATGGCGGTCGAGGAATACAGCAACCATGTCGGTCTGCTGCCCCATGCCCTTGATTATCTTCTGCGCTTAAAAGAACATGGAATAAAACTTGCAGTTGCTACGGGGTTGCCGGAAAAGCTCTATATGCCATGCTTAAAGAACAATTCGATTTTAGAATTATTTGACGCCTTATGTTCAACAGATGAGGTGCAGCGGGGAAAAGAATATTCGGATGTCTTTGAATTGGCTGCAAAAAAATTAGGGGTCGCACCTGAACACTGCATTGTGTTTGATGATGTACTTCCAGCAATTAAAAGCGCAAAGGCAGCCCGTATGTTAGCAGGTGGGATTTATGATAAGTATTCCGCAGATCAGCGTGCAGAGATAGAAAGGATTGCTGATATTTACTTACTTGATTTTCGGCAAGCACCGATCCCACACAAAGAGGCATGAAAATGGAAAAATGGGATTTATATAATGCAAAACGGGAAAAGTCTGGAATAACAGTGTGCCGTGGAGAAATCATACCCAAAGGGCTGTATCATTTATCTGTGAGTGCATGGATCGTCAATCAGCAGGGGCAGTATCTTTTATCACAGCGGCATCCGAAAAAGCAATACCCTCTTTATTGGGAATGTACGGGTGGTTCTGTACTTTCCGGGGAAACCAGCTTGCAAGGAGCAATCCGAGAGGTAAAAGAAGAATTAGGAATACTGCTTACTCCCGGAAGTGAAAAATTGATTTATCAGACCAGACGGGAAAATGTGCAGGATTTTTACGATGTTTGGCTGTTTCATAGGGATATAAAGATTGAAGAAATGCGTTTACAGGAAACAGAAGTTGTAGATGTTCAATGGGTAAGTTCAGATAAGTTATTTGAGATGTTTCGCCTGAAACAACTGCATCCCCTGATTACCTATGTAGAGCAGCTAATAGGCTGAAAAAACGCCGGGCGCGGAGGCTATCAAAGCCTCTGCATCCGGCGCTTCTTTTTTGTCCTTTTTCCCGCATTTAGAA
>JABLTS010069559.1_pt1 | contig 11004 bp, 8 predicted proteins | sample 7160081 | NCBI WGS metagenome assembly JABLTS01 (sample SAMN14651231, study PRJNA627086) | human gut metagenome | isolation source: feces | host: Homo sapiens
TGCAAACGGACAGAGGAAACACTGTATTTATCGGAGATCAGCTTTTTACGGATGTGTGGGGAGCGAAGCGTACCGGGATGAAGAGTATTCTGGTGAAGCCGATCAATCCAAAAGAAGAGATCCAGATTGTGCTGAAAAGATATCTGGAGAAGATTGTATTACATTTCTATAAAAAAGAGAACGAAAAGAGAATGTCCTGCAAGTAGGCAGGGCATTTTTTGATAGGAAATTCCGAAGGAACTTCCTATCAAATAAAAGGCACTGCGTGCCAAAGATGTGCACTCGCACGAAGATGAAGAATGTCGCAAGCGACTGCGCTCGGCGCGAAAATGTGCCTTGGCACATTCTTTTTAGTAAAGTAAATAGAAATCCCCCCGGTTCTCATAACGAGAACCGGGGGACATCAGGGGGAATATTATATTTACAAAATCTTATAAGTAGTCATGTTTGGCAAGAACATTCAGGATATTACGTCCTTCTTCTGTACCTTCGATGATACGGCGGGCACGTACACTGTCACCGATGTTCATGATTTCAACATCTTCATCTTCGAATTCTTTACGGACTGCATCGAGGATCGGAGCGTTTGCTCTCATACCAAGACATACAAATCCATAATCAAATAGCATTTCTTCTTCATTTCCTTCTGGCGTTTTAACAAGGAAGGAATCTGCTTTAACTTCAAGAAGAGCAGTATTCGGACACTGTTTTACACCATATTTATCCATCAGTGCAAAGGTTCCGACTTTGGATACCGGATCAATTCCGTTACCGATTACCGGCATCATTTCCACAATGCTTACATCAGCACCACGTGGAGCAAAGAATTCTACTACGTCAAGACCTACGGCACCGCCACCGATAACAACGACTTTTTTGCCTTTCAGATCTTCTGGATATTCCATAACATGGTTGATCATATTTGTAATAGAAGAAACTTTTCCGCCCTCTTTGTCAATATTCTCATGAAGGCCCTTGATCGGTGGAAGGAGCGGATTAGAACCGGTAGCATTTACAATAATGTTCGGGTTCATGCTTCTGATCATTTCAATCGTAGCTTCCGTGTTCTTGAAGATGAACAGGTTTTTCAGCTTGCTTGCGCGATGGATCAGATAGTTCGGGAAGTCAGCAAGTCTCTTCTTATCCGGGATCTTGGAGATCAGGGCGGCAAGTCCGCCGAGTTCCGGTTTCTTCTCGATCAGGAAAGTAGTGCATCCAACCTCGGCAGCTGTACATGCAGCTTCCAGTCCGGCAGTACCACCACCGATCACAACAACGTTGCAAGGCTTGTTGATTTTCTGCTTTTTGTAATTTTCGCCGCCATTTACAGACGGGTTAACAGTACAACGGATCGGACGGTTGATTCCGATACGGTGTCCTGCACATCCGATGTTACAAGAAATACATTTACGGATATCACATTCATCACCGAATTCTACTTTATTTACCCATTCCGGATCAGCGATCAGTCCACGTCCCATACCGATCAGGTCAGCATCGCCTCTTGCAAGAATATCTTCGGCAACCTGTGGGTTACGGATGTTACCCATTGTCATACATGGTTTGCCGTAACGTTCTTTTACAGCTTTTGCCATATAAGAACGCCATCCATCCGGAAGGTAATTGGCATCAATCTGGTACTGAATGGATCCGTTCAGACCGGCAGATACGTCGAATACGTCAACTTCTTCCTGGAAGTACTGAAGGTAATCAAGACAGTCATCCAAAGTATTTCCGCCTTCCATAAATTCATCCGCACTGATACGAACAAAGATAGGGAAGAATGGTCCAACCTGTCTTCTAACTTCTTCAATAACAAGTTTTGCAAGTCTTGCACGGTTTTCCAAAGATCCGCCGAATTCGTCTGTTCTCTTATTTGTAAGAGGTGAAAGGAACTGGCTTATAAGGTAAGAATGTCCTGCGTGGATTTCTACAGCGTCAAACCCTGCGATCTGAGCACGTTTTGCGGCTTCACCGTATTTTTTTACAATATGCATGATTTCATCTTTTTCCAGTGGACGCGGGATTTCACCGCCTGCTTTTGAAGGAACATCAGAAGCAGAAACCGGCTGCATATTGATACGTGCTGACTGTGCAGAAGCACCGGCATGATTGATCTGGATTGCAATGCAGGATCCATGTTTGTGTACTGTTTCGCAAAGTTTGAAAAGTCTTGGAATGTAGTTATCCTGATCGATACGAAGCTGTGTGGTTCCGTTAGATCCCTGTGGAGAATCAACGCTGGCGTTCTCTACGATGAGAAGTCCTGTACCGCCTTTTGCACGCTGCTCGTAATAATTGATATGAAGAAAACTCATTTCACCATTCTGTTCACCGTAGTTGGTTCCCATTGGAGTCATGACGATACGGTTCTTGACCGTCATATGTTTGATGGTAAATGGCTCGAAAATGTGTTTGTATTTGCTTTTCATTAGAAATTCCTCCGTAAAAATGACTTAATAATCAAAATAAAATGATGTGAGTGTCAAAAGTAAATTTTGCCACTCACTGATGTAATCGGATTGCTCCATTGCTATGCAATTCCTGCAATCCTCAAAAAATCTTAGTCACACGAGGTTGTCTTATACCGGCTTGGGCGTACCGGTTTTTGTTAAATCCATTATAACTACAAAAAACTGAAAAATACAAATTGAAAATACATAGAAAAATAATAGAATATAACTATAGAAACAGCGAAAAAGATAAAAATAAAATTATACTAGGAAGACGGGAAGTGGAAAAAGATAGACAATTTAAACAAAACTATAGAATAATTAAATAATTTATGCTATGTTTAATATAAGAACAGGAAAGAGGGTGATGGTTTTATGAATCTGAATCAGTTGCATTACTTTGTGACACTAGCACATATAGAACACTATACCAGAGCGGCGGAAATGCTGTCCATTACGCAGCCAAGTCTCAGCCATGCCATAAGTATGCTGGAGCAGGAGCTTGAGACAAACCTGTTTGAAAAAAGAGGGCGTAACGTTGTACTGACAAAGTACGGAAAAGTATTTCTGGAATATGTAGAAGAAGCTTTAAAGATTCTGGACAGTGGTGTAAAAAAGACAAGGGCGTTGACAAGTGACACCGGCGGGGTGATCGATCTCGCATATATTTTTACGCTTGGAAGTGTATTTGTTCCACAGCTTGTAGGCGGTTTTTTGAAGGAACACGAAGACTGGGATGTGAATTTCCGTTTTTCTGTCGGAAATACGACAGAGATTATACAAGGGTTGAAAGAGGAGAAGTATGACATCGCTCTCTGCTCGCGAAAAGAAAAAGAATCCGGGATTGATTTTGTACCGATCGCTAAGGAAAAATTGGTTGTTGTTGTTCCAAGAGACCATGAGCTTGCCGGAAGAGGATCTGTTGATCTGAAGGAAACACTTCCTTATCCCCAGGTATATTTCACCAAGAACAGCGGGCTCAGACCGGTGATCGACCAGTTGTTTGAACAGACCGGAGGGACACCGAAGATAGCATATGAGATTCTGGAAGATGCATCGATGGCAGGTCTTGTGGCAGAAAATTTTGGAATTGCGGTAATGCCGGAGATTCCTATACTTAAAAATCTGAATGTAGATGTACTGGATATTGAGAATCCACCATACGAACGTTATATATATCTGGCGAAGCTGAAGGAAAAATATCTGGCGCCGGTTGTAAAAGAATTTATTGAATATGTAAAAGAAAGCAATGGGAAGGCACTTTAATAGGCCTTCCCATCTCTTTTGACAAACTGGATGAAACGTTTGACAGCGGGAATCTGGTATTTGTCGCGGATGTATCCCATATAAACGGTGTGGGTAAGGTCTGCATCGGCAAGCGGGAGTACGGTTACATTTGCCTGATCAACCGCATCGACCCTGGCAACCAGGGCGATTCCGAAATCTTCGGCAACCAGGGCAGCAATTGCGTTTTCATCCGGACACTCACAGACGATGTTTACCTTCAGCTTCTTTTCTTTATAGAAGTTACGGGTGAAGCCACCGAGTCCGGAATAGCGGTCATACCCGATCAGAGGATAGTCAGTAAGGTCACTGCAACAGACGGATTCTTTCTGGACAAGAGGATGTTCTTTTGGAGTAATTACAACCATATTCTGGTTCAGAATGGGTACAAAGGAAATATCCGGTTCATCCGCAACGAAAGAACCAAAGATCACATCGTGGCGGTCGGATTTGAGCCCCTGGATCATATCTGCAGTGTGCGTTTGGTTAAAATTGAAGGTTACATGCTTGTTGCGGTCTATATCTAGGAAGGATCGCACTGTATGCGGAATATAGTAGTTTGCCAGCGGAAATACATAGGCGATATCAATATGTCCGCCGCTTCCGGCAAGCTGCTTCATCTTATGCTCGGCAATATGTACCTCCTCGAGGATCCGGTTGACATGTTCCAGGAAGACGCGGCCGGATTTGGTGAGGACAACATTGCGTCCCTGATGTTCAAAAAGCATCAGTCCAAGTTCTTCTTCCAGAAGCGACATGGACCGGCTGAGGCTTGGCTGGGAGATCTTAAGTAATTCTGCAGCCTGTCGGAAATGCTGCAGGGTTGCTACTTTTTGGAAATATTCAAGCTGATTTAGCGTCATGGTAAAAAATCCTTTCTATATTATATAAAATAATCATACCATAACTGATGCCAAAAAGCTATCAAAAACACACATAAGATATATTTGAACTATCAAATGATATCGTCTATAATTTAACTATCAAGAGGTTGTTTAAAAATTAACAAAATTGGGCAAACGTTAAAAACATTCTCAAAGAACAAAGAAATAAATTTCGATGGAAGAAGAAAAGGAGAACAAATCATGGCAGAGAGAATTACAGGACACACAGAACTTATCGGACTTATGGCTTATCCAATCAGACATTCAAGCTCACCGGCAATGCATAATGAAGCATTTGCTTACCTTGGACTGGATTATGCTTACCTTGCATTTGAAGTTGACAACAGCACACTGGAAGATGCAGTAAAAGGACTTCGTGCTCTGAAAATGGTAGGATCTAACGTGTCTATGCCAAATAAAACAGTTGTTGGACAGTATCTGGACAAATTATCTCCGGCAGCAGAGCTTTGTGGAGCAGTTAACACAATCGTAAATGAAGATGGTGTTTTAACAGGACACATCACAGATGGCATCGGATTCATGCAGGCGTTAAAAGATAACGATATCGATGTGATCGGAAAGAAGATGACAATCGCAGGCGCAGGCGGAGCTGCTACAGCAATTGAAATCCAGGCTGCACTTGACGGCGTAAAAGAAATCTCTATTTTCAATATTCATGATAAATTCTGGGCAAACGCTGAAGAAACAGTAAGAAAGATCAATGAAAAGACAAACTGCAAAGCTACTCTTTACGATCAGGATGACAAAGAAAAATTAAGAGAAGAAATGAACGATTCATACATCTTCGTAAACGGAACAGGTGTTGGTATGAAACCACTGGAAGGAATGTCAGTTGTACCGGATAAATCATTCTTCCGTCCGGAACTTATTGTTATTGATGTTCCTTACTCACCACTGGAAACAAAGATGCGTTCTATGGCAAAAGAAGTTGGATGTAAGACAATGAACGGTCTTGGAATGATGTTATTCCAGGGAGCAGCAGCATTCAAACTCTGGACAGGAAAAGAAATGCCGATCGAACACATGAAAGAAGTATTAAACATCAGATACGATGATTAATACCCGGCAGGCTTGTATTGAATTTAAGAAGAAATCGAAAAAATTTGAAAAACAGGAATGTGAGGAAAAGAGATGAATAAGAAATACATACCCAGCGCCCTGATCCTTTATTTAAACTACTTTATCCACGGTGTCGGATGTTCCATCCTTGGACAGGCAGTCATCAAGGAAGCACTTGCCGCTTCCTGGGGCGTAGAAGTTATGGCAATCACTGCAATTTCAGCAGCACTCGGACTTGGACGTCTGATCGCGCTTCCGTTCGCCGGACCGCTTTCTGACAAACTCGGACGTCGTATTTCAACAGCGATCGGTAGTGGATCCTATGCAATCTACCTGATCGGACTTGCACTTGCATTTAATGCAGGAACAAATGGTGGATACCAGATCGCATATATCTGTGCAATCGTTGGTGGTATCGCAAACTCTTTCCTGGATACAGGAATTTACCCGGCTGTTTCAGAAATCATTTACAAAGCACCGGGCGTTGCAACTATGGGGATCAAATTCTTTATTTCTGTATCGCAGATGCTTTTACCGTTCGTACTTGGTGTAACTGTCGCTACAACAGCAACAGGAGCAACCTCTTACAACACACTGTTCTATGCATGTGGAATCGCTTATCTTGTACTTCTGGTACTGGTTATGATCTTTCCACTCCCGGATACAGATCAGAAAGCAGCGGGAAAGAAAGAAGGCCTGATCGACAGCTTAAAGCATACACATTTCTCTGTAGAATCCATCGCAATGATCCTGATCGGATTCACATGTACAGGTACTTTCCAGTTATGGCTGAACTGTGCACAGAACTTTGCAAAAGAGAATGTTGGCTGGGCTGATCCGTCCATCATGCAGACATACTATTCAGCAGGAACAATGCTTGCACTCGTTGTAACTGCACTTTTAACAAGAAAGATCAAAGACGTAAGATTTATCCTGGGATACCCGGTAATCTGTCTTGTAACAATGATCGCTGTTCTGGTTGGAAAGAGCCAGACACTTATGATTGCAGGTGCATTCCTGATCGGATGGGCAGGAGCAGGCGGACTTCTTCAGATCGCAACTTCTGTATGCAACATGCTTTTCCCGAAGATCAAAGGAACTGTAACAGCACTTGTTATGATCGCATCTTCCCTGTGTAACTACACCATCCTTACAGCAGCATCCAAAATGCAGCCGTCACAGGTTATGGTTATGAATATCGTTCTTACAGCAGTTGGAGTCCTTCTTGGATTATTTGTAAACTTACGTTATACTAAGATGGTAGAACAGGCTCAGGCTGACAACTAGAAAAAGGAGAAAACAGACATGAGTAAATATGTAGAAGTTCGTGGCGTTAAGATCGGTGAAGGAGTACCGAAAATCTGTGTACCGATCGTCGGAAAGACAAAAGAAGAAATTCTTGCAGCAGCAAGATCTTTTGAGGATGTTGCGCTTGATGTTGTAGAATGGCGTGTAGACTGGTTCGAAGGTGTATTTGACTTCGCACAGGTTGAAGATGTATTAAAAGACCTTCGTCCGGCACTTGGCGAAACTCCGATTCTTTTCACATTCCGTACTTCCAAAGAAGGCGGCGAAAAAGCAATCGAAGCTGACGCATATGCAGAGCTGAACAAGAAAGCAGCAGCAACAGGACTGGTTGACCTTGTGGATGTAGAAGCATTTACAGGGGACGAAGTTGTAAAAGATATCATCGAAGGCGCGCATGCACACGGCGTAAAAGTCGTTGCATCCAACCATGACTTCGATAAGACACCGGACAAAGACGATATCGTAGGACGCCTTGTGAAAATGCAGGAACTCGGCGCAGATATCCCGAAAATTGCAGTAATGCCACAGTGCAAAAAGGATGTACTTACACTTCTTGAAGCAACACGTGAAATGGCAGAAGAACATGCAGACCGTCCGATCATTACAATGTCTATGGCAGGTACCGGACTGATCAGTCGTCTGTGCGGTGAAGTATTCGGTTCAGCACTTACTTTCGGGGCAGTAGGAAAAGCTTCTGCACCTGGACAGATGAATGCATCAGATTTAAGAGAAATCCTGACTCTGATCGATAAGAGCATCTAGTGAAGAAACATCCGGAGAAGTCCTGTGGCGGATCCGTTATGTTTAACCTGAATGAAGAGTGAAAAAGGCAGGATAAAGACCCGCAGTCATACCGGGGATTCCGGTGGATTGCGGGCCTTTATCATATTCTGGTTTTGTTAAAAAACTAACCGATTTCTGAAAGTGAAAAATTATAGAAAATTTTGCTATTTAAAGAGAGAAAAGCAAATAGAAAAAATAGACAAATTCTTCGGTAATTGATATCATTTTTGTATGATTACATGAATGGAGGGCAAATGCGAATGAAGAAAACAGTAATCTGGCTGGATAACTATCTGGAAGAATTTTTTATGGTGATAAGCCTGATTCTGATGACAGTGATCATGGGGATCCAGGTGTTTTCCAGATATGTACTCGGCTCAGCGCCGTCCTGGTCGGAGGAGATTACCCGTTACCTGTTTGTATGGTCGGGATTTTTGAGCGTCAGCTATTGCACAAAAAAATGTATTTCCATTAAGATCGAACAGTTTGTGTCAATTTTCCCACGAAGAGGGAAGGCACTTTTTAAACTGGTTAACCATACCTTTGAACTGATGGTATTTCTTTACCTGATACCGTTTGCGTTTAAGTATATGATGTCAGCAGTAGAGAGCGGACAGGTAAGTCCGGCGTGCCACATCCCGATGTATTATGTGCAGGCAGCACCGCTTGCAAGTTTTATCCTGGTAGCGATCCGTATTATCCAGCGATGGTTTGCAGAATTAAAAGTAGTAAGAGAAAAAGATGAGAAAGGAGAAAAAGCATGCCGGCAGCAGTAGTATTTATCTTATTTGTAATCTGTCTGATCATTGCCATTCCGGTATCGATCGCACTTACAATCGCATCGGTCCTTCCGGGTGCTTTTGATCCATCCTTCACAGTCAGCGGACAGTTTGTGATCCGTTCTATGCTGGGAGGAATTGACAGCTTTCCGCTCCTTGCGGTTCCGATGTTCGTACTTTCCGGAATCATCATGGCAAGAGGCGGCATTTCCAAAAAATTATTTGATGTATTTTCCTATTTTCTTGGAAAGCTGACAGCGGGTCTGCCGTGCGCGGTCATTGTAACCAGTCTGTTTTATGGTGCAATCTCAGGCTCCGGACCGGCAACGGTTGCAGCAGTCGGAAGTATGACGATCCCGATTCTGATCGAGCTTGGATACGATAAGGATTTTTCCGCGGCGATCGTAGCCGTGGCAGGTGGTCTTGGAGTTATTATTCCACCAAGTATTCCGTTTATCATGTTCGGAAGTGCTTCCGGTGAATCAGTAAGTGACCTGTTTATCGCAGGGATCATTCCGGGACTTCTGATCGGCGGACTTCTGATGGTTTATGCAGTTTATTACTGTAAAAAGAATGGAGAGGACAAAGAAAAGATCCAGAAAGTAGTCGGGGAACTTCATGAGAAAGGACTTCTGAAGGTTTTAAAAGAAAGCTTCTGGGCACTTTTGAGTCCGGTTATCATTCTGGGATGCATCTATTCCGGAATCGCATCGCCGACAGAAGCGGCAGTCATTTCGGTATTTTATGCACTGATCGTCAGCCTGTTTATTTATAAGACGATGACGTTTAAAGATATCTGGCCGGCACTGGTGGAGGGCGTGCGCACCTATGCACCGATCATGTTTATTCTTGCAGCATCGATTGCATTTTCAAGAGTTCTGACTCTGATGCAGATCCCACAGATGGTAAGCACCTGGATCCTGACGCACTTTACCAATAAGATCGTCCTGATTCTGGTGATCAATGTATTCCTTCTGATCGTGGGAATGGTCATGGATACCACACCGGCAATCCTGATCCTGACACCGATCCTTCTGCCGATCGTAACAGCAGTCGGCATGAATCCGATCCACTTTGGAATCATGATGGTTGTCAATCTTGCAATCGGATTTGTAACACCGCCGATCGGAGTCAATCTGTTTGTGGCAAGCTCGCTTACAGATATCCCGATCATGCGGATTTCCAAACATGCGATGCCAATGATCGGCTACTTCCTTGTTGCGCTTTTGTTAATTACATTTATCCCGGCGATCAGCCTGGCACTGATATAGGAGGTAGCAGCATGAAGAAAGCAGTAAGAATGGCGGTAGCGGCAGGAATGTGTGCGGCACTTGCACTCAGTGCGGGGTGTCAGAAAAAGACGGTTGCGGATGATGAGGTACAGCGATATGCATGGCCGCTTGCAACGGCGAGTCCGGAGGATACCGTAACACAGATCTATGCAGAAAAATTTGCGGAAGAAGTAGAAGAATTAAGTGATGGCAAGATGAAGATCCAGGTCTATCCGAACGGTACGATCGGAGGGGACAGAGAGCTTCTGGAGAGCTGTAAGGATGGGGATATTCCGTTTGTGATCCAGAATACCGCACCGCAGGTAACTTTCATGCCGGACCTTGCGGTGTTTGATATTCCGTGCCGATTCAGTACAATTGATGAAGTACGTGAAAAGGTAGATGATCCGGAGTTCTATGGGCTTCTGGAGGATGTCTATGAGAATGGCGGATATAATCTCCTTGGCTATGCAGACCAGGGATTCCGTGTTATGTCAACGAATAAAATGGTCGAATCATTGGCTGATTTTAAAGGACAGAAGATCCGTACCATGGAGAATTCCTACCATATGGATTTCTGGAAAAAACTGAAAGCATCTCCGACACCGATGAGTTTCAGTGAGGTGTATATCGGGCTGCAGCAGGGAACCATTGATGCCCAGGAGAATCCATACGAGGTTATCGTATCCAACAAGCTTTATGAACAGCAGGATTATGTTGTGGAAACCAATCACCTGCCGCATCTGATCTCTCTGATCGTCAGTGATGAATTTTTTCAGGATCTGCCGGAAGATAAGCAGGCAATCCTTGTAGAAGCTGCTGAGATCGCCAAAGAAGAGGCTCGCCAGGCATCGGATGACCGGATTGCAGACAAGATCAAAGTAATTGAGGACAGTGGAACACAGATTGTTACACTTAGTGATGAACTGGGAGCGGAAATCCGTGAGGCAGTGCAGCCGGTTTACGATGAAATCGAGAAAAATGTGGATAAAAAACTCTATAATGCCTATATGAAATAGCAAAAAAATACGGAAAATCAGGGAAATCTGTAATTGATTGAAATTTTTTGTTGAAAAATAGAGTTTTTTATTATAGAATTATAAGTAATGTATATAAAAAGTAAAAGGAATGCCCCAGGGCATATATAAGGAGGATATTACAA
>JABLTS010028504.1_pt1 | contig 10986 bp, 8 predicted proteins | sample 7160081 | NCBI WGS metagenome assembly JABLTS01 (sample SAMN14651231, study PRJNA627086) | human gut metagenome | isolation source: feces | host: Homo sapiens
AAATATATAAATAATATGAAAAAATTATTAAATAATTATAGAGAATATAATGATGGTATAGAAATATTAATAAATAAATTTGAATCTGAATTTGAGGAAAGCGAAGAATTAAAAACATTAAAAAAACAATACAAATCTATTGTTGAAAATAGCATAAAGTCTAATAACTTGGATGAAGCTACGTCGATGATAACAGAGTATGAAACTATGTTTAGTAAAGATAATGATATATTAAATATGAAGGGGATTATAGCTATGCACAATGGAAACTTTAAAGAAGCGGAATTATTATTTAAAGAAGCTACCCTTCTAGAAGTCAACTATAATACTATGTTTAATATAGCATATCTAAAAGAATCCATAGGAGAAATAAATGAAGCAACAAGTTTTTATAAAAAAATAATATATAATTGTGAAGATAAAGATATAATGTTTGATTCACAACAAAGACTAAAATTTTTAAATAGATAAATTGTTGCATTAAGTGTAATATCTAAAAGTAAAAGATAGTTCATAAGTTTGTATTACCGTGATAATAATCTTAAAACGGCTGTATGTGAAATTAAATAAAATTTATAAATAGATTACTATAAGTTTATTAAAATATTTAGAATTGATAAAGGTTAAGAATTTTAGGATTATTATGAAATTTAGAAGAGGTAGCTTATATGGAAATAAATATAGTTATAAAAACTGGTAATTTATATGAAGAAATAAATAAAAATATAAATTATATCTTGAGTAAAATAAATAAAAAAATAAACATTATATTTGTTAGTTATGATTCTAAATGCAATCAAAATTTAGTATATGAATCATATGGTGAATATGAAAATATAAAAGTTGTAAAATATAAAAATTATAATTATGGGTTTATAAAAAATTTTATTATTAGTTTAAAATTGTGTAAATATATAACATTTTTAGATATAAATAATATAAAAGAAATAAATGATATTAGTAAAATTTACACAGATAATGAAGACATATTAATTTTAGATTTAGAAAATAAAAAAGAAATATGCACAGATAGACAAATATATATATACAAAAATAAATTTTTATTAGATTTAGATTTATTTTTTGATAAAAATATATTGGAATTTGATTACTTACAAATCATAAAAAGTATATATTTTGCTAGTAAGATAAAATATATCAAAAATAAAAATACAATAGAAGATAATATTCTTATAGGGGGAAAGATATTTGAAACATTCACAAAAATATTTATAAATAATAATAGACAGAACTTTAAAAATAAATCTTTTATTATCTATATTTATGACATTTTAAATTTTATGGATAGTTATAATTTATATAATGAAAGAAAATATTTTGTTAATGAAATAAAAAAGGTAATTTTAGATATTCCAATTGATTTAAGGATTCAATTAGAATCACCTAAATTATATTATTTAAATAATCTAAAAAAGGATAATACTAAAAATTTATTTATAGTTCATACACTGTATCATATATTATTAGCTGTTAGTTTATGTACTAGTAATGAATACAAAATATTTGATAACCATATTTTTATAAATAAAACATTTGATATAAGTGATGATTTAATAAAAAAATTAAAATATATTTTCAAAAAAATTTATATAATTGATTTGCCAAAGGATACAACTTATATAGAAGAGTTAACTTATATAAATGAGTTGTTAGAAAATAATAAGTATGAAAATATATTTGTAAATAATGAATCTGAAGTAAAAACTCAGTATATCTTAACCACAAGATTAAATACAGATGGAAAGATAATATATGTTGAAGATGGAATGGCTAATTATTATAACATAGTTAACCGTAAGTTTGGTATGGAAATCCATTTAGCTAATACTTTTTCTGAAGAATTAAATATGAATATAGAAGGTATTGATTTATTAGGAATGTATAGTTGTATAAAAGAAAGATATTTTTTATATCCAAATTTAATAGTAGATAAATTAAAAGATAATAAGAAAAATAATAAAATAGAAGAAAATTTATTAAATGATTCCATAACTATATTATACTCTAATAAAATTTATGAAATTAAAAATAATAGTATACTTATAGCTTTAGAGCATAGCAGTTTTTTTTATGAAATTAATGAATACAATTTACATGATTATATAAATATTATTGAGAAAATATCTAAATATGCAACAAAATTAAATCATAATATTTATATAAAATATCATCCTAGAGAAAATAATGAATACTTAAATGAATTTATATTAAACAACGATAATATGTTTTTATTAGATAAAAACATACCTATGGAAGCATTTTTTAAGGATAAAAATATAATTTTATTATCATTAAGATCAACATCGATAATTACATTTTGTAAAATACTAGGTCCTAAAAATGCAATATGTATTCAAAATTTAATAAATAAAAATAAAGATGATTTATATACTGCATTTGGTAAACTAGGCGTATTTTTCCCTAACTCAGTAGAGGAAATAATTTTAAAAATAAAAAATACTGTGTAAAAAAAATTATATATATATATAAGACTTCAAGTAACGAACAAAGTCATTGGAAGTATTAAATATTTAGCAAGCCCATAGCTCATGCAAAGTGAGTTATTTATAGAAAGAAGGTGGACATTATAATTAAAGTCAGTATAGTTATTCCAGTATACAATGTGGAGAAGTATTTAGAAGAATGTATAGAAAGTGCTATAAAACAATCATTAAATGATATTGAGATTATTTGTATAAATGATGGTTCTACTGATTCTAGCTTAGAAATATTAAAAAAATATGAAAAAAAATATAGCAACATAATAGTTATAAGTCAAGAAAATAAAGGTTTAAGCGCAAGTAGAAATGTGGGTATAAGAAAAGCAAAAGGTAAATATATATACTTTTTAGATAGTGATGACTTTATAGATACTAATTCTATGGAACTTTGTTACAAAGAATGTGAAAAATACAATTTAGATATGGCAACTTTTGATGCAATATGTTTTTTAGATAAAGATTATGTAGGTAACGATATAAATGAGGATTATGATAGGCGCGATTTACTACCTAAATATATGTTAACAGGTGAAGAGTTTTATGTAGTATCTAACAAGAGTGGTGGATATAAGGCACCTGTTTGGCTAAATTTTTATAATACTGATAATACTATAGTTGAAAATATAACTAAGGGAGAAATTTCAAAGTTAATTGTTGAAATAAAGGGTAGTGTTAACAAAAAAATATCTATAAATAAAGTGATATCAAAAGAAACTGAATTTATTTTAGAATCTAGACGAAATATTTTTCTTCCAAATGATAATGAAATAAAGGAAATAACTGAAAGTCTTATCAAAAAATATTTTAATAAAGTTAATGTATAAAAAAATTGCTCTGAACAATTTATATGTTCAGAGTAATTTTTTTATTATATAAAATGAATAAGGTAAAAAAATAAAAAATTTGTCGAAAAATATAAAGTTATATTAATACTTATCCGTATAAATAAAATGTAAATTATAGGATAGATTAGATTCATTAGAGTCGGGAGGAAAAAGAATGAATTCATTTAAAAATTTAAAAATAGGAAAAAAGCTTATATTATCTTTTTTAACTATATTAATTTTAACGAGTAGTTTAAGTATATATATATTAGGAAAGTTATCATATACAGCTAATTTAACAGATTATATGTATGATGGACCATATAAATTAGTTAATGAGTCTTTAGGGATTCGTATGGAAATTATCAATATATCAAGATGTTTAAATAGTGGTTTTGTTGATAACAACCATACTGGAGAAAATAAAACTATAGCAGAGTCATTTAATAAAATAGAAGAAAATATAAAATCAATAAGTGCAAATGAATTAATAGCATCATCTATAGGTGATCATTTAAAAAATCTTGAAAATGCAATAGAAAACTATAAAAGTGCATATGAAAATTTATATGCAAGAACACAAGTAGAAGGATTTACTAATAATGTTAATGATATAGATGCATCAGTTATTTCAACATATTCAAATACATACAACAAAGTAATAGAAGAGGCATCAATATTAAATGAAAATGCCAATAAAATTATGGAAGAGTTTTTAACAGATGCAGATAAAACAGCTAAGCAATCTACAATAATAAGTATAGCATTATTAATAGTAGCTATATTAGGAGTATCATACATAAGTATATACATAACAAAAACTTTAAGAGACCCATTAGTTGAAATTGAAGATGCGGCTAACAAAATGGCTGAAGGAGACTTTGATGTTTATATATCTTATGAATCTAAAGATGAGTTAGGAACTTTAGCTGATAGTATGCGTAGAATGGCTAATAATACAAATGAAGTTATAAATGATACAGTAAATGTATTAGGTGAAGTAGCAGCAGGAAACTTTAATGTATCTACAAATGTTGAGTTTATAGGCGTATTTAAAGAAATAGAAGACTCTATAGAAAAAATAACTAATGATTTAAGTGAAACAATGTCACAAATAAGTTCAGCATCAGAAGAAGTTGGAGCGGCATCAGATCAAGTATCAAGTGGAGCTCAAATGTTAGCTCAAGGAGCAACAGAACAAGCAAGTGCTGTTCAAGAATTATCTGCAACTTTAACTGAGATATCAGAAAAAATAAAGAATACAGCAGAAAATGCTCAACATGCTAACAGCTTAACAATAAGCGCAGGACATGAAGTTCAAAATGGTAATGAACAAATGAAAGAAATGGTTAAAGCAATGGACGAAATTTCATTTACTTCAAATGAAATAGGAAGAATAATAAAAACAATAGATGACATAGCATTCCAAACTAATATATTAGCACTTAATGCTGCAGTTGAAGCTGCTAGAGCTGGAAGTGCTGGTAAAGGATTTGCTGTTGTTGCTGATGAAGTTAGAAATCTTGCAGCTAAATCTGCTGAAGCTGCTAAAAATACAGCAGTACTTATTGAAAATTCAATAGCAGCAGTAGAAAATGGAACTAAAATAGTTAATAATACGGCTGAATCTCTTGGAAATATAATTGAAATAACAAACCAAACTATGAATTCAGTTGAAATGATAGCAAAAGCATCTGATGAACAAGCCGAAGCAATAGCTCAAGTAACTTTAGGAGTAGAACAGATTTCAGCTGTAGTTCAAAATAACTCTGCAACATCAGAAGAAAGTGCAGCTGCTAGTGAAGAGTTAAGTGGACAAGCACAAATGTTAAAATCTCTTATTGAAGGATTTAACGTAAAAGGTGGAAACCAATCTCGAAGAAGCATGGATTTTATGAATAATGATGCAAGTTATTTTGATATGTATTAAGAATAATATAATACAGTAAAGTCATATTAATGTTTATTTGTAAAAAGGAGGCTTTTATGCTTCCTTTTTATATAATAGACAACTAATATATTTGTTTAACAATAAAGGAGATAAAAAATGAGTGGAATAGATTCTATGACTGAGTTTTATGTATATGAAAATATGCAATTGCTAGAGCAATTAGAAGAAATTTTGCTTTCTGGTCAATCTGATACTGGAGAATTGAGTCAAGAGGAAATAGAAGAAATCTTTAGAGCTATGCATACTATAAAAGGCTCATCAGCTATGATGGGATATGATAGTTTAATGAATCTTACTCATAGTATTGAAGATGTTTTTGATGAAATAAGAAGTGGTAGAAAACTTACTCAAAGCAAGTGGGAAGAAGTTATTGACGTAGTACTTGCAATAATAGACTTTTTAAAAGATGAAATATCAAAAGTTCAAGAAGGGTTGTTTCCTCAAGCTAGCATAGAAGAACTTTATCAAAGATCAAGCAACTTATTAAAAGAAGATATAGAAGAAAATATATCATATAATACACAAGTAGATGAAACAGTTGATGAAGTTGTTAACTTAGATTCAAATGGAATGAAAATAAAAGTATTTTTTGAAGATGGATGTGGAATGGAATCTATAAGAGCACTTGGAGTTTTAATGTCTCTTGAAGGAATGCATTCATCAATAAAAACAGTACCAGAAAATTTAGAAGATGACTGTGATGGAGAAATAGCACAAAATGGACTTTTACTAGTTCTAGAAAATCCAATAGACAAAGAAGCAATTGAAAAAGCTATACAAGGAACAATGTTCCTTAAGTATTTTGAAATAGAAGAACCTAATGAAAATAATAAAGAAGAAGTAGCAGAAGCAGAAGTATCTGAAAAAATAGAAGAAATAGAGATAAAAGAAGATTTAAATAAAGAAGAAACTGCAATCGAAGAAACTATTACTAATAAAGAAGAAACACATGTTTTAGAAGTAGTTAAGGAAGAAAGTCAAACAGAGGTTAAGGAAAATAAAATAGAAGAAAAGAAAACTTTAGATAAAAATAAATCTAATAAAGAAACTAAAAATAATTTCCTTACTGTAAACATAAATAAAATTGATATGTTAATGAATTTAGTAGGAGAGATTGTAACAACAGAGTCTATGGTAGAAAAACAATCTCAACTTGAAAACTTTGATAGAGATAACTTTGAAAAACAAGCTAGAAGATTACATCAATTGACTGCTGAGTTACAAGATGTAGTTATGTCTATCCGTATGGTACCTATATCATCTACATTTACTAAGATGCAAAGAGTAGTAAGGGATATGAGTAAAAAAACTGGCAAAATAGTAGACTTAGAACTTATAGGAGAACAAACAGAAGTAGATAAAACTATACTTGAAAATATATCAGATCCACTTATGCACATGATTAGAAATAGTATGGACCATGGTGTTGAAATGCCAGAGGAAAGAAAGGCAGCTGGAAAGCCTGAAAAAGCAACAGTAACACTAGAAGCTAAAAATACAGGTGGAGATGTTGTAATAGTTATAAAGGATGACGGTAGAGGTTTAAACAAAGAAGCTATTGTAAAAAAAGCTATAGAAAAGGGAATTACAACTAAGAGATTAGAAGAGATATCAGATAAAGAAGCATACAACTTTATAATGGCTCCAGGATTTTCAACTAAAGAAGCTGTTACAGAATACTCTGGTCGTGGAGTAGGGATGGATGTAGTTCATACTAACATAAAAAAATTAAGAGGTTCTATAACAATTGATAGTGAGAGCGGAAAAGGCACTATGTTCATAATTCGTATACCATTAACATTGGCTATAATAGATGGAATGAAAGTTGAAATAGGAAATGAAATATATATAATACCATCTCTTAATATAAAAGAAGTATTTAGAAGCGGGTCTTATGAAATTGTAAAAAATCCTAATGGTGAAGAACATAGTATTGTTAGAGGCAATTGCTATAAAATTCATAGATTAGCAGACATATTAGGAATTGAATCTAAAGATAAAAACGAAGGAATAATGATATTAGTTGAGTCTGAAATAGGAAATATATGCATAATTGTAGATAAAATAATAGGCCAACAAAATGTTGTTATAAAACCAATACCTCAATTATTAACTCAATTTGAAAAAGTTCAATCATATATGTCAGGATGTTCTATATTAGAGGATGGATCTATAAGCTTAATATTTGATGTTAACTCAATAATAACTAGATAATACTTTTATAGGAGATATACTATGAAAATTAATAGAAAAATAAAAGTAGTAATAGTTGATGACTCAGGAATATTTAGAAGAGTTTTATTTAATCAACTTAAAGACAACTCTCATATAGAAGTTGTTGGTATGGCTAAAGATCCATATGAAGCTAGGGATGTTATTGTAGAGTTTAATCCAGATGTATTAATACTAGATATAATGATGCCGGGACTTGATGTAATTGAATTTTTAAATATATTAAAGAATAAAAGATTTATACCAACTATTGCAATTAGTGGTAGTAGTATTAATGAAAGTAATGCAATTGCAGCGGGAGCAGTTGATTTTATCGAAAAGCCAACTGCAAAAACTATGCGTAATTTTAATGAAACTTTGGTTCAAAAAATAATAAATGCATCAGGATTTTATGATGATAGCTGTTCTAATACAGAACTTAAAAAGACTAACATTATAAAAAATAATGTTAGTTATAATAGTAAAAATATAATAGCAATAGGTGCATCTATGGGTGGAGTAGATGCAATAAGACACGTTTTAAGAGAGTTGCCATTAGGATTACCTGGCATAGTTATAACTCAACATATGCCCCCAATATTTACAAAAAAATATGCACAAAGACTTGATAAAGAATGTAGCATAAAGGTCGTTGAAGGTAAACATGGAGATGTAGTTTTAACTGGACATGCATATATTGCACCATGGGGATATCAAATGGGAATAGTAAGAGAAAATAACAAGTATATCTTAGATATAAAAAAAGCTGAAAAAGTAAGTGGACATTGTCCATCAGTAGATTATTTATTTGAATCTGTAGCAATACATGCTAAAAATAATTCTATTGCAACAATACTAACAGGTATGGGAAATGATGGAGCTAAAGGATTATTATCTATAAAAAATGCAGGGGGATACACAATCGGTCAAAATAAAGAAACATGCGTTGTTTATGGTATGCCTATGGCAGCTAAAAATATCGGTGCTGTTCTTAAAGAAGTTCCTTTAGAAGCTATTCCAAATTTGATAGTAGATAAATTTAGAACGATATAAACTTAATAAAACTTAGAGAGGGAAGGAACATACCCATGAATTTTGAACAAGAAAAGTTAAATGTATTTCGTGAAATTAGTAATATAGGTTCTGGTAATGCATCTACATCATTAGCTCAAATGCTAAATGAAATAGTAGACATAGGAATACCTAACAGTGATTTAAGAGAATTTTCAGATATAACTAACAGTTATAGTTCACCAGAAGAACTTGTTGTTGGAACTGTATTACAAATATCAGGAGATTTAGAAGGTTTTATAATGGTAATAATGGACGTTGATTCAACACTTACTTTATTATCAAGATTATTAGGTAGAAAAATAGAGTGTGATAAAGAAAATTACGAAGAACTTTACAAAGAATTAAACTCTGTAGGAGAAATATGCAATATACTTTGTGGAACTTATTTAACTGCAATGTCAGATATGACAGGATTAACAATAGACCAATCAATACCATACTTTAGTGTAGATATGGTTATGGCAATAATGAACTTACCAGCTTCATTATATGGTGGTGAATCAGATTCTATACTATGTATAGAAACAGAATTCTTTACTTTAGATAGAGAGATAGAAGGAAAGTATTACTTTATACCTAAAGTAGAATCTTGCAACACATTATTAGCTAAATTGGGATTTGAAGTATAGGTAAATTAAATGGCAGTTGCAAACGTAGGAATAGCAGATTATAAAATTATAAAATCACCAGATCAAATAATGACAGTTGGGTTAGGTTCTTGTTGTGGAGTTGTTATATATGATGAGATAAATAAAATAGCAGGACTTGTACATATTTTATTATCTGAATCAAAAACAGAAAAAAATCTAACAAATAGAGCAAAATTTGCTGACACAGGAATAACTCTTTTATATGAAGAATTAAGAAAAAAAGGTGCAAACCCAAGATTTATGAAGGCCAAAATGGCAGGTGGAGCACACATGTTTAACTTCAATAATTCTAATAATGCTCTTACAATTGGTGAAAAGAATGTAAAAGTATGCAAAGAAACTCTATTTAAGTTAAGAATACCTATTATATCCTCAGATGTATTAGGGTCTTGCGGAAGAACTATTATATTTGATACAACTACTAATAAACTAAAAATAAAGAGTGTGGGCAAGAATGAAAAATTTATTTAGAAGAGGTGTATCAGTTTATGAATAATAATGAGGAAATTTTAGATAGCAAAATTGATGATTTATATATGATATTTGTGATAAGTAACCAAAAATATGCATTATCATCTAAATATATTACAGAAATAATTGAAATTTTACCAATAACTAAGGTACCATTCTTACCAGAATACATGAAGGGTATAATCAACTTAAGAAGTACAATTATACCTGTAATGGACGCAAGAATGAGGTTTGGCATGGAACCTATTGAATATAGTGAAAGAACTTGTATAATTATAATCGAAAATGAAGCAAATAAAATAGGATTAATTGTTGATGCAGTAAATGAAGTATTAACAATACCACCTAAACAAATAATGGAATCTACAAAAGAAAAAAATGTTTTAAAAGAAAGTTTTGTAAATGGAATAAGTCAGATAAATAATGATATACAACTAATATTAGATTGTGATTCATTAGTGAATATTGTAGGAGATATGAGTAATGAAATTAACGAATAATGATTTTATACGTCTTAAGACATTTATGTATAACAACTATGGTATAAATCTTGAAAATAAGAAAACATTAATAGAAACAAGACTTGCAATAGTTGTTAAAAGATTAGGATTTAATGATTTTAAATCATATATAGATAATCTAATGAGAGATAAAACAGGAGAACAAGCATCTATAATAGTAGGAAAACTTACAACTAACTTTACTTATTTTATGAGAGAAGAAGCACATTTTGAGTTTTTAAGAAACGAAATATTTGTGCCTTATTTTAAAAAAGCTCCAGTTGGAGGAATAAAAATATGGTCTGCAGCATCGTCTACAGGAGAAGAGCCTTATTGTATATCAATGTTAGCAACATCAGTATTTGGTATAGGTGCAAAATCAAAAGTATCTATAACAGCATCAGATATATCGACTAATGTTTTAAGAACGGCTAAAAATGGAGTTTATACAGAAGATAAAATAGCTAAATTGCCAAAAACTTGGGTTCAAAATTATATGAAAAAAATAGATGCTAAAAACTATGAAATAAATAATAATATAAAAAGTTTAGTTGATTTTAAATACTTTAACCTAAATCAAAGTATAGGATGGGAGTTTAGGAAATATGATGTAATATTCTGTAGAAATGTTATGATTTACTTTGATAATCCTACAAAACAAAAATTATGCAAAAGATTACATGATTCTTTAAAACCTGGTGGCTACCTAATAATAGGTTTATCTGAAAACTTATCGAACCTAGATAATGGTTTTGAAAGAGTAAGACCATCTGTTTATAGAAA